>Ga0209035_10000111_pt1 | contig 30954 bp, 27 predicted proteins | sample MarorgKNORR_S2LV_6_FD_188220 | JGI IMG/M metagenome (GOLD analysis project Ga0209035, IMG submission 188220) | Marine microbial communities from the Southern Atlantic Ocean, analyzing organic carbon cycling - AAIW_A/KNORR_S2/LV (SPAdes) (version 2) | ecosystem: Environmental > Aquatic > Marine... | reverse complement strand
ATCAAGGTATTCTAATATGGGTTTGATTTTACTGGGGTCAAAGGTGCAGGTATCGCTGATGCCCACCACAAGCCCAATGCGTTCGCTACGCCCAAAGGCAACCCGTACTCGCAGGCCAATTGCCGGGACCGCACTAGTATCAACAGGTGGCAAATAGGTAAACTCTTGGCGTAAACCCGTAGCGATAACAATTTGGAGGTAGGTGGACACGTTTTTTGGCTATACACTAATGCAATAAGTTAAACGCTTATGCTACAGCAAAGCAGGGTTTTTAGGGCTATTTTGCTGTGATTATGCGGTTATATCTGCTTAAAACGCGTCCCAAAGGGAAAAAGCTTGCTAATCTATACCTGTCTGGTAAAATTCCGCCTCTTATTTTTATGGCTTGCCGGTTGTCGGTAAGTCAATTTGATTGAAGTCCCTAGGACTTCTATTCGGTGCGGTGCTTGGCAATAGATCAAGTGGCGGCGCCATAACCCTGAGGTTATTTCCCATGCAAAAAGACATTCATCCTAAGTATGAAGCAATCAAAGCGACTTGTTCTTGTGGCAATGTTGTAGAGACACGTTCTACTATGTGTAAAGACATGCACATCGACGTATGTTCAGCTTGTCACCCGTTTTACACTGGTAAGCAGAAGAACATCGACGTTGGCGGCCGTATCGATCGCTTCAACAAGCGTTTTGGTGCTCGTACTACCAAGTAATTGGTACTGCGTTAAGCGCACAATAAAAAACCCGCTTTGGTTCTGCCTCAGCGGGTTTTTTATTGCGATGACTAAGGTGTAAAAGTGTCACTATATCCTTTCAATCATTACGGCGATGCCTTGGCCAACACCCACGCACATAGTACATAATGCATAGCGACCGCCGGTAAAAATTAGCTGGTTAACGGCACTAGTAATTAGCCTAGCACCACTCATGCCCAGAGGGTGGCCCAATGCAATGGCTCCTCCCAGCGGGTTCACTCTTGGGTCATCGTCTGCTAGGCCTAGCTGGCGCATGCAAGCCAATGTTTGTGCCGAAAATGCTTCGTTGATCTCAATGATGTCGAGTTGGTCCATGCTAATGCCCAAACGACGCAGGAGCTTTTGGGTGGCAGGCACCGGTCCAATACCCATGACGCCGGGTTCGACGCCAGCCACGTTCATGCCCAATATACGTGCCTTGGGTTGCAGCTGGTGTTTGTGAGCGCCAGCTGCAGATGCTAGCAGAAGGGCTGCAGAACCATCGTTAATTCCAGATGAGTTGCCTGCTGTTACGGAACCGTTTGCGAACAATGGTTTTAGCTGTGCTAGTTTGGAAAGAGGGCTTAGGCGTAAGTGCTGATCCTTGCAGAAGATGATGGGTTCGCCTTTTCTTTGTGGTATGGAAACTTCTACGATTTCTCTACTGAAGCTGCCTTCTTCCTGTGCGAATGCTGCTTTAGTCTGGCTCCACAATGCAAACTGATCCTGATGGTCTCGGCTGATGTTAAACTGGTCAGCGATATTTTGCGCGGTTTTAGGCATCGCTTCTGTGCCGTAGGTGGCATCGAGCTGTGGATTAACAAAGCGCCAACCCATAGTTGTGTCATACATTTTTGGAGTGCGATCATAACCTGTTTGGGCTTTAGCAATAACAAAAGGAGCACGCGACATGCTCTCTATGCCGCCCGCAATCATTAACTCGGCTTCACCACATTGTATTGCTCTGGCGGCATCACTAACGGCATTGAGCCCTGAAGCACACAAGCGGTTTACGGTAACGCCTGCTACACAGGGTGGTAGACCCGATAGAAGCCCTGCCATGCGTGCAATGTTTCGGTTGTCTTCGCCAGCCTGGTTAGCGCACCCAAGAATCACCTCTTCGGCTAGCGCCCAGTCTACGTTTGGGTTGCGTTGTATTAGAGCTTTAATAGGTATGGCCGCTAAATCATCTGCTCGTATACTTGCTAGTCCTGCGCCGTATCCGCCGATAGGGGTACGGATGGCGTCGCATATTAGGGCTTCTTTAAGCATTGCTGATCCTTGCCTGGGGCTTAGGCTTTAAGTTTTCTAAATCCACCGAGCATGGCTTCCGTTAGCTGGTCAATGTCGGCATTGTTCATGGCGGTCGACAAGGCTGCTGAGCAGGTATCGATCATCAAAATATTTTGCTCGAGCAGGTGCGTTAGCAAGCGTTTAGTTTGCGAGGATTGCTCGGCGCTCATGAAGCTGGTGCGGTAATCCGTAGGTGCGGTGGCTTGGAGGTGTACACGAAACATCGATCCACCCCCAGTGACGCAGGCCTCAATGCCGGCAACTTTAATAGCTTCGTTAATTTGATTCACCGCTCTTTGGGCTAGTTGGTTGAGTTTTGTTGCGGCGGACTGGTCGAACATTCTCATGCTGGTTAAGCCCGCAACCATGGTGATAGGGTTGGCGGAATATGTTCCAGAATGAGGAAACAGAAGTTTGTCGGCCAAAGGATCCATAACGCTCATCACGTCACTACTACCCGCAATTGCGCCCACTGGAAAGCCGCCACCTATCATTTTTCCTAGTGCGGTAAGGTCGGGTTTGATGTTGTACCAGCCTTGAGCGCCTTCGTATGTAGACCGGTATGTAATGACTTCGTCACAAACGAGTAATGACCCATTTTTTTGGGTCCATTGACGTAAGGCCAGCATAAACTCTTCGCTAGCCGGCATTAGGCCCACTCGGTGGGGTAGTTGATCAACCAAAACACAAGCAAGGTCTTGGGTATGTTGGTCTAGAATTTCAATGGCCCTTTTGGGGTCGTTAAAAGGTATGACCACCACATCATTAAGTGCGGCAGCGGGTGTGCCGTGGGTCACTGGTACGCTTAGCGGATTGGAAGGATCGCCCCAATTGCTTGGGTTTGCAGTTTGGCTCACTTCAGCGTAATCATAGACACCGTGATAAGCGCCTTCAACTTTGGCTATTTTTGCCCGCCCTGTATAGGCCCGAGCGGCTTTAATACAGCCCATCACGGCTTCTGTACCTGAGTTTACAAAGCGCAATTTTTCTATGGACTGTGAGCGGGAGCAAAGATGTTCGGCGTATTCCACTTCTATTTCTGTGGCTAAATTAAAGGCCGAGCCTCTATGCAGTTGAGCAGTAACCGCTGCAATGACTTGAGGGTGCGAGTGGCCATGAATCAACGAGGCCATGTTGTTGGCAAAGTCGATGCGGGAAACGCCTTCAATGTCGGTGATTCTTGCGCCTTTACCGCTGGCTGCATAAATAGGGTGTGGTTTTCGCAACACTGCATTACGACTAACACCGCCTGGCATAACAGCTAACGCCCGTTGGTAGATCTGATGGCTGGTTCTGGTTGACGGCGCAACGGAAGAATTCATAAAGGTACCTAAGTTAAGTTTGTAGCGTGTGTAGCGCTAAGCGTTAGTAGTGCGCCAGTTCGAGCTTGAAGGTAAGCGAGGTCGACGCCGGGGGCCATTTCAGTGACCACTAATCCGTTATCGGTGACGTCAATTACCGCTAAGTCAGAAAATATACGTTTAACAACGGCTTGGCCGGTAAGAGGATAAGAGCACTCGGCAAGAATTTTAGGGTCGCCAGTTTTTGTGATGTGTTGCGTGATGACAAAAATGGTTTTCACGCCAGCTACTAAATCCATGGCACCACCGACGGCAGGAATGGCATCGGGTGCGCCGGTAGACCAGTTGGCAAGGTCGCCTTTAGCTGAAATTTGCATGGCACCCAATACACAAATATCTATGTGTTGGCCGCGGATCATGGCAAAGCTGTCGGCGTGGTGAAAGTAGGCTGCGCCAGCAATCGCTGTAATAGGTCTTTTGCCTGCGTTAATAAGCTCTGGATCGATGGCGTCTTCGCTGGGTGGCGGCCCCATGCCCAGAAGACCGTTTTCAGTGTGATAAATCACTTCCCGCCCGGCGGGAATATGCTGGGCTACCTGTTCGGGTATGCCAATGCCTAGGTTCACGTAGCTGCCGTCTGGAATATCAAGCGCTGTGCGCTGGGCCATTTGAGTTCGGGTCCATGGCGTTACGGTCCGGGTGTCGCCTATAGAAGAAAGGTTTGGATGGCTCATGGGTAATGCCTCTGGGCGTTCACTAGTTGTGACTCGTAAGCGGGCGCGGCCACCGTGACCACTCGATTTACGAATACTCCTGGGGTAATTACATGTTCGGGATTGATAGAGCCTAGCTCAACTTGCTCTTGGGTTTGCACCACTGTGGTGTGGGCTGCCATGGCCATAATTGGGGAAAAATTACGGGCTGTTTTGTTGTATGTTAAGTTGCCGTAGCGGTCTGCGCTTAGGCTCTTGATAAGTGCGAAGTCAGCTGTTAGTCCAAATTCAAGTACATAGTCTCGGCCATTGAAATTTCGAATTTCTTTGCCCTTGGCTAACGGCGTACCAATCGAGGTGGCGGTATAAAATGCAGGAATGCCTGAGCCACCTGCACGGATTCGTTCGGCAAGCGTACCTTGAGGTACTAACTCTAGTTCGATTTTTCCGGCACGATAAAGGTCTGGAAATACCGTAGAATTGGCAGTTCGTGGAAAAGAACAAATCATTTTGCCAACTTGACCATTTTCAATAAGCGCTGCTAGGCCAACGTGACCACTGCCCGTATTGTTGTTGACCACCGTCAGGTTTTTAGCCCCGTGGTCTATAAGTGCATGCAGAAGTTCAATGGGGCTGCCTGCTTCGCCGAACCCTCCCACCATCACAGTGGCACCATCTTTAATGTCGGCTACGGCGTCAGCAACGCGGGCAATGCTTTTGTCTATCATTATTGTTCCAACCTATCGGCTTAGCGAATCAAAAGTTTGAGTTTGTCGGCTACACCGTCCCACTTGGCTGCATCAGCAAGGCTTGTGGGTGAGCTTGTGACGTTGGGCCATTCTTGCGCTAATTCTTCATTAATCTCGATAAAATCTTCCTGGTTGTCAGGCAAATCATCTTCAGAAAAAATGGCTTTGGCCGGGCATACCGGGCGACACAAGTCGCAGTCGATGCATTCGTCAGGGTTGATAACGATAAAGTTCTCGCCTTCGTAGAAACAATCCACTGGGCATACTTCAACGCAATCGCCATATTTGCAGTTAATGCAATTTTCGCCTACTACATAGGTCATGTGGGAATCTCCTAAGTTGCTTAGACTAGCCAACTTCCGCCAGCTTTAGAGCCGAGTGGTCAACGGCGGGAGCAAATAGGCCAGCTTCGTCATAAATGACTCGGTCATCGTATCCACTAAACCAAATGGCTTCTGGGTTACGTCCCATAATTGCGACTTTTCCGCGCAGCGGTGCGTCTGCAGCACCCCGTAAAAGCTTCATGATGACGACTCCATTTTCGCTGCCTGCCACTCCGGGCATTGGGTCGTTGGTGACAGCAACAACTTCTGTTTTACCTTTATAGTGGGTAATTGATAAGCGCGCATGCGCTTCAACACCAGATAGGCCTTTTTGAGATTCGTTAAGAATATTCCAAGCGTCTTCGATGGGTAAGTTAAAGGCTTTGTGGCCCACAATGTCTCGGCCACAGAAGAAATAGTGGTTTTCTACCCGATTGCGCTTGAGTTCACGTTGCATAATGCGCAGGGCGTCGGGGTCATTGTTGATGCCTTTAATAAGGGGGGCCTGATTGTCGATGTTAAGCCAGTTACGGCTGCCTAATGCATGAATGGCTTTTTGCGTGCTAGGGACCCACGTCAGTCCACCCTCTGGGTGGTCAATGTAGTTGCCACTGGCATCTTTTTGTAGAAATTCATCGGGGTGGTTGAAATGCACCATAAAGCGCAGCTTGGTTTCTGGATAAGTGGCATGAAACTTATCCAGCATGTCGAAGAAGCTGTCGTCAAAGCGGTCTGGGAAGAACGCCAGTTCTTTGGTGCCAATGCGAATAGACTCGATGCCTGTTTCTGCGAGCGCTGAAAACCAGGCGGCAATGTTCTTGTTGCCCAATACCATAGGGTCGCCGCCAGACATGAGGATTTCCCTGAGTTTTTCGCGCCCAGTGATAGGGTGACGACCACCGCCTTCAGCAACCTCGGCATTGTGTTGTTTTATGTAGCTAACTAGGTCAGGAATTTGTGCAAGGCCTTTAGGTGCCATGGTGCCATCTGGTCGCGCCACGTCTTTTTTGGCAATAAGTTCTTCACGGTAACAAAAGCGACAGTGGGCTGAGCATGTGGACGCTACGTATATGAGTCCGAGTTCGTATTTGTGGATTAGGCCTTCAATGGGGCTATAGTCCATTTGTTTACCGGGGTCTGACGCGCCATCTAAGTCAAAGGTCTCTTTGGGGCTGGCTTTTACTAACACTTGAATAGGCTGGCTATTTTTAGCAAGTTCAAAATAGTGGCGAGTCATTTTAACCGGCATGCGCGACTCCACGTCGCGATCAGTGTCTTTAAGCGCAACCAATTCAGCTATTTCTGCTGCGCTGTAAAAGCCTTTCATGTCTTCGGGCACTTTGCCTTGAATGAATTTCTTCAACCCCGTCACCACTTGGCGATCGTATTTCGCATTTTCAACAGAATCCAAAAAAGCTTGAGATTTAGCGGACGGTTCGTATGTGTTAGTAATGGTCATAATGTAGGCCTATGTATAAGGTTGCCCAAATAGCGCAGTTGTAAGGGTTTTGAAAGGGGTATAAAGGGCCATTATTGGATTTGTGAGCCCAGTCGGCAATCTACTTATTTTCACACAGACATTACCAAATGGAATGGGTTGCGCCCATTCAATTGTCCGCTAGGACTGGGAAAGTGAGACATATGGCGGCATTTAATGGATAGTTTCTGTGAGCTTGGTTAGAATGGATTCAATAACGAACCTTAGGCATGTCCAAATGTTATGATAAATCCTCGCCGACTACTTCCCAGTATTAGCATGCTTATGGCGTTTGACGCTGCTGCAAGAAGTGCTAGCTTCACCGTTGCAGCGAAAGAGTTAAGCCTTACTCAAGGGGCCGTAAGTAAACAGATCAACGGTTTAGAGGCCCTGCTAGGCATAAAGCTGTTTGTTCGCTTGCACCAAACCGTAGAGCTTACTGACTCCGGAACAGTTTATGCGCAGGAAATATTAACGGCTCTCGACCATATCCGCGCAGCCTCCATTCGAGTAATTAGCAGCCCTCAAGGCGGTATGCTCAACGTTGCGGTACTGCCCACCTTCGGTACACGCTGGTTGATGCCGCGGTTGCCGAGTTTTTTGGCGGCTTACCCAGATATCACAGTGAACTTTATGACGCGCTTGTCACCCTTTGATTTCAGGACCGAAGATATTCACGCTGCGGTTCACTTTGGTGCAGACGATTGGCCGGGCACTGAGTCTACCTACCTTATGGGCGAGGCCGTGGTGCCTTTGTGCTCGCCCAAGTTTCAGCAAGAGTACCAAATAAATAGCGCGGCAGATCTGGCACGTGTGCCGTTACTCCACATCAATAGCCGTAGTGATGCCTGGCAACATTGGTTTATGGCCCAAGGAATGCACGCACAAAACTCCCGTGGCATGGTGTTTGAGGAATTCTTAACGGCAGCGCAGGCTGCGGTTGCCGGTACTGGCGCGGTACTGCTTCCCGAGTTTTTGGTCAACCACGAGCTTGAGCGAGGCGAGTTGGTGTCTATCGATACCAAGCCTATAAAAAGTGACTATGGATATTACTTAGTCGTGCCTCAGCAACAGGTGCATTACGCACCGGGTATTTTGTTCAAAGAGTGGCTGCTGGGGCAGATAAGACATAACGAATAGCGAAGAAAGAGTAGTGGGTTACCTCTTTTTAATTTTGTTTTTCAACGCCCGTGAATTAATAAATATGATTTAAAAAACAAATTGTTAGGGCATTAGTGAGCCTATAATATCGGTTGGTTTGGGAGGCTTGGAAAAAGAAATTGCAGCCAAACTACTTGTCAGCGAGAAAAAAGGGCGTATGCTACTTAAATAGTCGAATTTGCAAATACGACTTTTGCGGCCTTGCGTTTACAGTTTTATCGATGCTGGCCTTATACTTTTAGTTGGAGGAATCAATGAATAAATTTAATAAAAAACTTCTCAAAACTTTATCTGCATCAGCACTTGGTTTGGTACTGGCATCAGGTGCAGCACACGCCGAGAATCTAAAAATGCTGACTGCTTGGGGTGGCAACCATTCAGGCACGGCTAACATGGCCTACGGTTATAACGACCTAGTCTCCAGCTTGTCATCAGGTGACATTGCTATTAAACCTTTTGGCCCAGAGGTAGTGCCTGCGGGTAAGCAGTTGCAACCTGTGTCGGCGGGTGTTTTTGATATCATTTATACTCATGGTCTTTATCACACTGGAACCACGGGTATAGGAGCAGCAGTCGATGCAGTTGCCGGTGACGTTGATAAACGGCGTTCGTCAGGTATCTGGGCGTGGGTAGATAATCACTACCAGACCACACAAAATCTCAAAATTCTCTCCATACCTACTGCAACTACTGGCTTCCGATTTTTCTTAAAAGAGCCAATGGACGCAGGTTCCAAGCTTAACGGTAAGAAGATTAGAGCATTGCCGTCTTACAATAAAATTGTAGGATCATTAGGCGGCACAGCGGTCATCATTCCTTTCGGTGAGCTGTATTCGGCTACGGAAAAAGGCGTTATTGATGGTCTAGTTTGGCCTGCTGTGGGCGCAGTTGGCTTCAAGTTCCATGAAGTGGCACCTTATCTTGCAGAGCCTGCTTTTGGTACGGTTTCATACTTAATTATGATGAACTTGGACAAGTTCAATTCCCTTGATGCCTCTGCTCAGAAAGTGCTGCTTGATGCAGGCTACCAGCTGGAGAAGAATACCATTGGCATATTTGAAAACTTGTTGAAGGTAGAAACTGCGGCTATGGAAGCAGCAGGTGCAAAAACCACTTCAATTGGCTACACTCTGGACGAAGCCAACGCTTTGTTTGCCGCACGAGCTATGGAAGTAGCCGTAGAAAACACAGGTGCAACGGGTGAAGCCTTCCGTGATTTTGTTAAATCTAAAGGCATGTAAAAGGTATTAACCTAAAAGCCGCCTTATGGTCACGTAAGGCGGCTTTCACTTTTCTGAGGGAAATGCCCATGTCAGCTTTTATATCCAAACTCTATACCTTACAGGATGCCATCACCAAGATTGCCGCAACCTTTGCTGCTATAGGATTAGGGTCTATTGTTACCGCTTATGTTTATGAAGTGGTAACCCGTTATTTTTTTAACTCGCCTACCGCCTGGGTGAGTGATTACGTGTCTTATGCTTTAGCTGCATCGGTATTTCTGGCGCTGCCAAAAGTAACACAAGACAAACAACACGTTGCTGTAACTATTCTTGTGGATATCATGCCTGCTAAATGGTCCAACATAATCTACACCATCATTAGTTTGATTGGTTTTTTGTGTTTAAGCTTTGCTGCGTACGTGAGTGCGCTCGAAAACTGGCGTCAATACACCAAAGGGATTGAGACCTTAGCGATTATTCCAATACCCCAATGGTGGGTGTCTATCTTTATTACCTTTGGCCTCTTCATGAGTTCACTCTACTTGTTGCGCTACGCGAGCCCCGCTCACCGCGTTAACAGTAATCTTATTATGGAAAACTGATTATGGAATGGTATACAACTTTATTGGCCGGTATTGCCATTCTTTTTGTCTTCTTTTTGTCAGGTGCGCCGGTATTTTTGGCGTTTCTGGCCGCCATATTGGTGGGTGTTTACGTCATCATCGGCCCTTATGGCTTCCCTATGTTTGCCAACAGTATTCTGGATACCGTATCCATTACCTCATTGGCCTCCATCCCTCTATTTATACTGATGGGAGAGCTGTTATTCCGATCTGGCACCATGGATGTTCTCTTCGACTCCATCGATAAGCTTGTAGGGCGCATGCGAGGACGCCAGTATGTATTAGTTGTGGTGTTATCCGCCGTGTTTGGTGCATTGTCGGGTGTAGCTATGGCTGTAGCGGCCATGCTTGGACGGGCGATTATGCCGGGTATGAAAGCCCGAGGTTATGACAGTAATATTGCCGCGGGCCTTATAGTGGGCGGTGCTAGCCTAGCGCCCATTATCCCACCAAGCCTCTTGGCGATTATAGTGGGCTCCATTGCCGATGTGTCTATTGCTAAACTGTTGATCGCTGGAGTCATCCCTGGCCTTTTTATAGGCGGTATTTTTCTAGTTTACGTGTTTATTCGTATATACCTGAATAACAAACTGGCCCCAGCGATTACCGATGGTGAGCGGGACGATGTGACTGTTGCCGCCAAGGTGATGGCGGTGTTACGTACCTTGCCGTTTATTATCGTCATTTTTTCGGTGATGGGCTTTATCATGTTAGGTATTGCTACACCGTCGGAATCAGCCGCTACGGGCGTAGTGGGTGCCCTCATTACGGCAGCGATATACCGTAACCTAAGCTTCAAAATGATCTGGGATTCAATCGTTGCAGCGATCACCATTTCGGCAATGATATTGGTCATTATGGCGATGTCCAAAATGTTCACCCAATTACTAGCATTCACGGGAGCCACCAGTGAACTAGTAGAGTTGGTAGCAAATTTAGGGTATTCGCCCATTGTGATGTTGTTTATCTTGCTAGCAGTGCCGTTTGTATTGTGTATGTTTATTGACACCATTGCGGTGATATTGCTTACCATACCTATTTATCAACCTGTAGTAGATAGTTTAGGGTTCGACCCAGTTTGGTTCTGGCTATTGTTCTTGGTGAACATCACCTTGGGTGCAATTACGCCGCCGTTTGGGTATACCCTATTTGCATTTAAGGCCGTGGTGCCCGACATGACCATAAGTGACGTCTATAAAGCGACTTGGCCCTTTGTTATTTTGTTCCTTATAGGCATTGTATCTATCGTTGCATTCCCTGGTATTGCCACTTGGTTACCCAACTTAGTAGGCTAATCAGTAAGTAACGGCAAGGCAAAAAAAACCAGGGCGCTTGCCCTGGTTAACGGTATTGCTTAGGAGTACTCGTCAAACTTAATGAAGGTTATTGCAGGTTACCCAAAGGAACAGACTTTGCGTTCTTGCGCGGCGTCGGCGTACAAAGTGGTACGCTGTCGAGAAGGTCGGTTTACTTTGGCCAATAAGCTCTCCATTGCTTGAGGGGTCATTTCTTGGCCATGTTCCGCACCAGCAGACCGAGTAATGGTTTCATCCATTAACGTTCCACCAATGTCGTTCACACCCGCATTGAGGCACGCTGCCACGCCCTCAGGGCCTAACTTAACCCAAGACGCCTGAATGTTAACTATGTCAGGGCTTAGTGCTAAGCGGCTAACAGCATGCATTAGCACTGCTTCGCGCCATGTAGGGCCAGTGCGAGAGTGTCCCTTTAGATACATCGGCGCTTCCATGTGGACAAAAGGTAAAGGCACGAGTTCGGTAAAACCACCTGTTTTCTGTTGCTGTTGACGCAACTTAAGTAAGTGTCTCGCCCAGTGCATGGGTTGTTCAATGTGCCCATACATAATAGTGGCAGTGGTTGGGATACCGCGACGATGGGCGCTGTCTATCACGTCAAACCATTGTTGAGTATTAACTTTATCCGCGCACAATTTGGCTCTAATGCGGTCATCTAGAATCTCTGCAGCAGTACCTGGCAAACTGCCTAGTCCCGCATCAGCAAGTTGGCCAAGAAAATGGTCTACGGTGACACCCAACGTATGGGCACCTTGAAATATTTCTAGTGGCGAAAAAGCATGTACGTGCATACCTGGCACACGGTTTTTGATGGCAGTCAGTATGTTGAGATAGGTTTGGCCAGTATAAGACGGGTGGATACCACCTTGTAAACACACTTCTACGGCACCTCGGTTCCATGCTTCGAGCGCGCGGTCAGCAACTACTTCTGGGTCTAAATTGTAGGGTTTTCCACGCAGTTCTTCGTGTTTTTTGCCCTTGGCAAAGGCGCAAAATTTGCAGCCGTAGCTACAAATGTTGGTGTAATTAATGTTGCGGGTGACTACATAGCTAACTGTGTCGCCACAGAGCTTCTGTCGCACCGCATCTGCCGCCTGTAACACTGGCTCAACTTCGCCGTCACGGGCTGCAAATAGCCGTTCTACTTCGGTTTGAGTTAACTCAGCGCCATCGGATGCGCGGCTCAGAGCGCGGTCTAAAGACAAGTCTTTAACGTACCCGGGCGTGGTAATAATGGTTGGAATTTGCTGTTCACATGCACCAGCGATCCAGCTGTTTTCACGTACTAGTCCGTCTGCATCTATGGCAGAACGTACTGGTTTTTGAAATGGCTTATGTAACCAAACATCGGCTTGGTGTGCATAGGCAGGATAAACGCCTAAACGCTCAACTAATAGCTTGCTACAGTCTGCGCTATCTTGAGCTAACTTGTCGAGCGCTGGCCAAGGGGCTTCGGGGTTAACATGATCCGGCGTCACTGGTGACACACCACCCCAATCGTTGATGCCTGCTGCAACAAGCTCTGCACAGGCACCAGTGGATAGATTTGGTGGCGCTTGAATAGACATTTCTGGGCCAAATATGATGCGCGCCACGGCAATGCTCCAGCGTAATTCAGCTACGTCGGGTTCTGGGTGTGACGCCATTTTAGTGTCGGCTTTTGCGCGGAAGTTTTGCACAATAATTTCTTGAATATGACCATGTTCTTCATGCAGCTGGCGTAGTGCTAGCAAGCTTTCAATACGTTCTTGGCGGGTTTCACCAATGCCTATTAATATGCCACTAGTAAAGGGCACTTTTTGACGGCCCGCCTCTGCAATAGTGGCTAGGCGAATTGCTGGTAGCTTGTCGGGCGAACCATAGTGACAGCCGCCTTTTTCGCTTAAGCGGTTAGAGGAGGTCTCAAGCATAATGCCCATCGATACAGACACTTCACGCAACATGCTAATTTCGCTTGCCGACATGACCCCCGGATTTAAGTGGGGCAATAAGCCGGTTTCTTCAAATACCAAACGGGCCATTGCCGCTAAATATTCTAAGGTAGTGCTATAACCCATTTCTTCTAGTGCTTCACGGGCTTCGCGGTATCTTAATTCAGGCTTGTCGCCTAAGGTAAAGAGTGCTTCCTTACAGCCAGCAGCTTGCCCGTCTTTGGCTATTTTGAGCACTTGTTCTGGCGTTAAGTATGGTTGATCAAGGCGTTTAGGTGCTTTGGCAAACGTACAATAGTGGCACACGTCTCGGCATAGCTGAGTCAGTGGGATGAAAACTTTACGGGAATAGCTCAGGTTACGACCGTGGCCATAGTCCCTAAGGTCTGCCGCCCGTTTAAGTAGTGAACTAGCGTCTTGCTCAAGTAAAGAAAGCGCCTCGTCGGTGGTAATGCGATAGCCACTGTGTGTGATCTTAATGGATGCGTTCATGCAGCCCCCTGGTCTAAAAGTTGAGGTTTAAAGTAATGGCCCAACTGTTGTAAAAATTGGTGTGTTGCGCCTTGGTGTATTACATCTTGGTTGGCGTGTCTAATGAGTTGTTCTAAGTCTGCTGGTGTATCAATGTCTAATCCTAGACCGGTGCCTAATATTTTCTCTACACTAATACCGTTGGTTTTGGCCGTATTGAGATAGCCAGTGAAGCTGTGTGCCCCGAAACCAGGCTCCATAAGCTTAGCCTGAGATAAAAATAGACCATTGGTACCTAGTTTTCCTTTGTCTGGGGCTAAGCGAATCAATTCATTCTCATCATCGACTGGGCGTATTAGCTGCTGAATTTCTGCCCTACTCGCAAGGGGAACGTCACCGGGAATCACAGCTACTGGTCCACTGGTAAAGTGGGTGAAACCAAAAGCCACGGCTTGGTTATAACCTTGGGATTTGTGTTCGTTAATAATTTGAGCGCCATGCCTTTGGGCCATTCGAAATACTTGAGGGTTGCTGGCAAGCACCCATACGGTACAAGAGTCCAAGGTTGATAGTGTTAATAACAAGTCTTCTAACATAGCTAAAACTAACCCAGCACGTTGCTCACTGGTGAGGATGCCAGCAAGCCGTTGTTTGGCTTGGGAAAGATCTTTGATAGGAACGATAATGTGAGTCATTACTACATTTTCCGCTTGAGCTGTTGGGAAAAATCCAAACATATTTGAGCTAAGTCGATACGGCTGTTCAAATCATGCATGATGGTGGGTGCAACTCGAACCTCTATGCCCAAAGCCTCTATAGCTGAGGTATATTGTTGGTCTTGCTGGTCAATAACCAAACCGTGAATCACCCCTTTATAGTGTTCTGCAACTGCTAAGGCGGATACATCCAAGCCTAATTCAAGCATCATCTTAGCAGCAGGCCCTTTAATAGCGTTGCCGCCAACAATAGGAGAAACGGCCACAATGGGTGTTTGCCTGTGCTGTAATTTTGGTACCAAAGTTGGCAGCTTAAGTATGGGGTCGATACTCACGTAGGGGTTAGAAGGGGCAATAATGATGGCCGCTGGTTGGTCTTCAAGGCATTGCACAAGTTGTGGATTGATACGAGCATCAGCCAAACCTCTAAAGCTAAAACCTGTGACTTCTGGCGTACATTGTTCGCGTACAAAATAGTGCTGGAAATCGAGTAGCCCTGTTGTGGTCATCACCTGAGTTGCAACGCGGTCGTTTGTCATGGGTAATAGCGTAAGCTCAATACCCATGGTTTTGGCGAGTGATTGGGTCACCTGAGTGAGCGTTTGGCCGTTTGCTAGTGCTTGAGTGCGTAGCACATGTAACGCCAAGTCAGTGTCACCCAAGTTAAACCAACTGTCGCCTCCAAGTTCTTGTAAGGTTTGCATAAAGCGCCAGCTTTCACCGGCTCGGCCCCAGCCTTTTTGTTGATCAGACAGGCCCGACAGTGTGTAAAGAGCTGTATCAGTATCCGGGCAAATACGTAAGCCATAATGGTCAAAATCGTCACCAGTATTAGTCACAACGGTGAGTTGTTCCGGCGCGACTATGTGGCTCATACCTAATACAAGTTTGGCACCGCCTACGCCCCCAGAAAGCACGATGGTTTGGCTGTTACTCATCGGAATAGGTCCTCGTTAATGTCGCGCACAAGAGTAGCGGCCGTGCAATGTTCAGGTTGAATCTTGGATTGGAATGTAAGGCCTCGAATTAAAACAATAGGTAGGCCTTCGTCGGCTTGGCCTTGTAATAGAGAAGCAGCTCCGGCAATTTCGTCTGCCACGGCCTGTTGGCTGGTAAGCAGCTCTCTGCCAAAGAGGTCGAGATCACCACGCCGGTCCCATAGGCTAGGCAGACCCGCCGCCCCTATGGCAACGCCTGTAGTGCCTAGACGCCAAGGTCGGCCAAAGCTGTCATTAATAACTACGGCAACCTGTACTCCCAAGTTTTTATACAAACCATCACGTAAGGTTTTACAGGAGGCGTCGGGGTCCTTGGGTAGGAGCAGGACATTATCTTGCCCTTGCTCAGAGTTAACGTTAGACGCATCAATGCCAGCATTCGCCATGACCCAGCCACGCAAATGTTGGGTGATTAATACGCCTTTCACTTGGCGTATTACGGCTTGGCTTTGGGATAAAATAACGTCCACTAAGCGTGGGTCTTTATCAACTTGCTGTGCAACTGATTGAGCATCGGCGCTGGGCTCTATTTGGTTGAGGTCTACTAGGCAACCTTCTGCTTTAGAAACAATTTTTTGAGCCAGTACCAGTACGTCACCGTCCTTAAGGCTGACTTTGTTGTTTGCCAACGCAGTTTCTACAATCTGTTGTAGATCGTCGCCTGGCGAGACCATTGGCATACCTTCCATGGCCTGAATAATTAATTGAGAAACCACTCGTTTGCTCCTAGTGAGGTGATGGCCAAGTGCTAGTTAGGTGCCAGCAGGAATGCCGGTGATACGTATGCCAGCGCCGTCAATTTTATAACTGCCGTTAATAAAGATTAGCAAAGATGTGAGCGCTTCTGCTACCGCAGAATTGTCAATTCGACCACCATGCCACGCTTTCATGCTGGCATCATTGGCTAGTGCCACTACTTGCGCACGGGCGTCTTGGTCATTGCCACAAACCAACACGTCGCAATCTATATCATGCTCCAAATCGGCTAGGTGAGCGGCTGCTACGTTTTGAAATGCAGACACTACCTTTACCGAATCTCCTAAGGTTACCTGAAGTGCTTTGGCAACGGAACCACCTTCGGGGAGTTGCACTGTACGAACTTTTGGAGGCCTTAAAGGCACGGTCACATCGACTAAAATTTTGCCTTCCAAGTGTGCCTGAACAGACTCTATAGTAGCCGCATGGCTAGCATAGGGCACGGTAATAACCGCTAGCTCGCCGCTAGCTGCTGCGGCTTCATTGCTCATGCCGGTAATGGGGTGGGCGACTGTTTGGTTCAGCTGTTGGTTTAGCGTGTTGTTTAGGTCTGCGGCCACTTCGGCAGCGCGTGCGCCGTCTCTGGAACCCACAGTAACCTGATGTCCTGCCTTTGCCCAACGAAGCGCTAATCCAGAACCTAGAGCTCCCGTACCGCCTAGGATTGCGATGTGTTTACTTTGTGTTTGTGTCATTATTATTTGCTCCTGTTAGGTTTTACTTGGGCGGATTGCATAGCAAGCGCGGCCTGTGACGACTTCATCGTGGTCTTGATTACATACCGTCACCTCAACAAAACCGATGCTTCGGCCTGAACGGATGACTTTGGCTGTGGCGGTTAGCGTGTCTGAGACGGCTAGTCGTAAAAAATCGGTGCTAAAATTGAGCGTTAGCATGGGGCCTTTAGCGACTAACATGAGCGCATAGCATCCGGCGATATCAACCAATGACGCTAGCACTCCACCGTGCCATTGGTTTGTGCCGGGTTGGCGTTCAAACTCTGGACACATGGACACCCGTAACCTGAGCTCAAGCTTGTCATTGTCAACGTCCAACACTTCAGGTTGAAACAGCTGATGATATAAGGACTGCTCAATCCGCTGCTGAATGTCAGCAATGCTGAGGTGATTATGATCAACCATGGGTTACACCGACTGCATGTTTTGTATGGCAGGCAAGATTTCTTCAGCAAATTTTGCAACATGCTCCATGCGCTCTTCTTCCGGCATCACTAAGGCCACAATAATGTGGTTAGTGCCCGCAGCAACGTATTCCCGGAGACTTTCGATAATGCGATCAGCTGGGCCGTACGCACAATATTTATCCACTATCTTTTCAAAGGGCATATTAAAGCGATAGCTCAATTGCTCAATGGCACGGTTGCGAGCTTCTTGCACATCGTCATGCATGCTCACGTACATAAAGGTGGTAAAGGCAAAGTCATCTTCAAGTTCACGGCCAATGTCGTCAGCAAACCCCCTTACCTTCATTATCGATTCCGCTACCTGATCCGCGGTATACATATAAGGCTGCCAGCCGTTGCCGTATTTCGCGGCGCGTTTCATGGCCGGGTCACTACGTCCGCATACCCACAGTGGTGGGCCACCTGCTTGATGTGGAGGGGGCAGCATTTCAACGTCATTTAATTGGAAAATTTTGCCTTCATAGTCAAAGCGTTCGCCAGACCAATACTTGCGCATAATCTCAATGCCTTCGTTGGCTCTTACGCCCCGTTGGTTCATGGGAATGCCGCAGGCTTCAAATTCTTTTGGGTAATCGCCACCAATGCCTACCGATGCAATTAGGCGGCCTTTGGACAAAATATCTATTGAGGTTAGCTCTTTTGCGATCATGGTTGGGTGACGTAATGGCAAAATTAAGGTTGACGGTAGTAGCTTAATTTTTTTAGTCACGGCAGCAGCGTAAGCCAGTACAGTCACGGTATCCAAGATAGGACGGAAGAAAAGGATGTGTTCACCGGTGGTGAGTATATCGAATCCGTGGTCTTCTACTTGGGTAATTTGTTCTGGTTCCCATACATCGCCATCGATGTGAAAGCCAACTTGTATATTAGCCATAGTTGCAACTCCATCCATTACTGTGCGCTGGACGCACCTTGTTGTTTAATAATATTCCACACGATATCTTCTACATCACCACGTTTTACCTTGCCTATGGGGGATAAAGGAATAGTGTCAATGTGAGTGATCATTTCCGGCCATTTGGCTCTGTCCAAACCTATGCCTTTACAATGGTCTCGTAATGATTCGAGCGTGGTGTCTGTAGTCGCTACCACCACGGCAGCTAAACGTGAACCTAGGCGATCATCGGGGTAGCCCACAATGCACACGTCAGTCACTTGTTCGTGACCAAGGAGAACATTTTCAATCTCTAACGGTGATATATTTTCGCCGCCTCGTAGAATGATGTCCCGAGCCCGTCCAATCATTTTAATGTAGCCGTCTTCACGTTGGTCGCAGGCATCGCCGGTTTCGTACCAACCGTCGGCGTGCAACCGTTGATCTGGGTCGCCACTCCAGTAACCTTGCATCATTTGTTGCGAATTGTGCAGCTGTAATTCGCCATCAACCACTCGTGTTTGCGTACCGGGCATGGAAATGCCATCGGTATTGAGTCGTTTCTCTAGGTCGGCATCCAAAGGCACCGCTGTAACTGCACCAGCTTCGGAAGTGCCAAAATAGGACCATACTTGACAGTTGGGCAGGGCATCTAGGCCACGCCGAACTAACGAGCGCGGTACAGGAGCTCCCGCTGAGGGGAAAAACCGCAGGCTCTTAAACTGCGCTGCACCATGCTTTTCTACATAGGCAACGGCATCGACTAAGTAGGGTGTAGGCGCCACAGTGAAGACACATTGGTAACGGTCAATGAGTTCTGCTGCGACTTCAATTTTCCAACGTGGAATAAGCACCATGATAGAGTTCAACATTAGGCACATGCGCACGCCAAATAGTAAGGACACGGCGTGGCCCACTGGTGAGGTGACTAAAATGGGGTCGTTTTCTGTCAGTTCAAAATGCTCAGCAAACACCTGAGTCTGTCGTTCCCAGCTAGCGCCAGTGTGCATGGCCGCCTTAGGCGTGCCAGTGGTGCCGGAAGTACAGGCCAACCAAGCCACCTTGTCGGCGCTCATAGGTACAGGGTTCATCGGGCCGTTAGGCGCTTCTTCGTGTTCACGGAAACGACGGTCGCCAAGCTGATCAAACAGCGAGTTATCGCCCACGAGGTGTTCGGTAATGACAACCACTTGAGCATCTAGCACCTCGGCAAGCTCGGTAATGCTAGTACCTGAGGACCAAGGTAAATTGACCAAAATTGCGCCACACAAACGTACGGCAAGGTAATCAACCACAAACTCCATGACATTAGGCCGCGCAATAATGACCCGGCTGCCAGGCGTAACACCTTGGGCAATAAACTGCCCAGCCCTTAACCGAGACTGATGCATCAGCTCGGCACAAGTCATGGTTCGCTCAGGTTCAACGACTGCCAAAGAGTCAGGGTCTCGAGCTTTTAGTCGAGACCATTCTTCAGCGGCATAGTCTAAGTCTGAATGGTGTGGCTGAGAGTTGTTTTTATTAGCCATAACCCACTCCTAGATTTGTTTTAGTTTAACAACCAAGTCTGCGATCTCATCGTCAGACAGACCATCGAACCAGCTTTCATCGATTTGTAACCGGTCAACACGGCCACCAAAACGCTTCTTTAAGGCTGTGGGCAATTCTTCAGGTGTGGCCACAACCGCATAGGACTCAAGCATTTCGTCAGAAACTAAGCCGCCCATTTCTTCCCACTTGTGCTCACGGGCCATGGCAATAAAATCAGCAAGGTTGACGTCCCAACCGTGTAAGTCGAGCATTTTTTCATATTCAGGTGTAGACGCATAAAATGCCACACGTTGTTTAAGGCCGGAACGAACTCGCTCTAGCCCTTCTTCAGTGTTGGCGCAACCGATAAAGCCATAGCTACCTAAATCTAAGTCAGCCAATGTGCGTCCGGCTTTTTTGGCACCTATTTCTAGGTTGGGTATCATGATTTCTTCAAACCATTTGTCGGTAATCGGGTCACCCGGTAAATGACCGTCGGCTAGTTCGCCACAAAGCTGGCACATAAGCTTGTTGATTGCAGCCAAATAAATGGGTGGGCGTTTTACGTCTAATGGGCCGGGATTATAGTAGGGAATCATTAGGTCAAATTTGTAATATTCGCCTTCATAGTTAAGGCGAGTGCCATCTTGCCAGCAATCCCAAATAGCATGAAGAGCTTGAATGTAGTCACGCATACGTTTAACTGGAGGCAGGTGTTCCATACCAAAGCGACGGGTTAAGTGAGCCTTGATTTGGGTGCCGATACCCAGCTGAAAGCGCCCCTTAGACAAGGATTGAATAGACCAGGCATCGTAGGCCGTAGCCATAGGGCTACGTGGAAAAGCCACGAATACGCCGGTAAGTAAGTCGATCTTTTCCGTGGTCATGGCACCTGCCACAGCCGACAGCGTAGGTGGTACGGTTAGTTCTAGCAGAGTGCTGCCGTCGTAACCCAGTTTTTCTGCTCGTGCCATAGCCGCTGGCATTTCTTCGAGTTTTTTTGGTCGAACCATTGAATATACGCGCACAATCTAGCCCTCTTTAAGTATGTTTTTATAGTGTTTTTCGACAAACTCTGCCGAATATTTTCCGCTCGTAAAATCTGTTTCTACTGCCTCTGACGTTCTTGCCGCAGGTGGCCCGTAGCCGCCTGCCCCTGGAGTTTCTACTACGATGCGAGTATCCACTGGCACCGCAACCCTTCGAGGTTTGTCATCTAAACGGCGCTCGCCGTCACCATCGCGCACAAGGAACTGACCAGAAGCGCCGTCTTCGCCGCCAAACAAACCCCATGGCTGATAGCGAAAACGCTCACCGGCACCGTTAAAGTCACACTCATGACCTACGGGCGTAAGCACTCGGCGTATACCCATGCCACCACGGTATTGGCCTGCGCCACCTGAGTTAGCTACTAAGCTATACTCCTCTACACGTAATGGATATTCCTGCTCAATGGATTCTACGGGTAAGTTTGAGGTGTTGGTAATGCCTACCTGTACGCCGTCTTTGCCGTCTTTAGTGGCTCGGGCGCCCATGCCTCCGCCTAGTGTTTCTAGGTATAAGTACGGCTTTCCGCTACTAGGGTCTATACCTGAAAATACAGCAGTGGTGTTAGCTCCATTGGCTGCAGCGATGACTTTATTGGGCAGCGCCTTAGAAAGAGCACCTAATACGATATCAATGGCGCGCTGGCACGTGTGCGCGCGTGCCGCTACAGGCGCAGGGTAAACCGAGTTCAATATAGTGCCTGGCTCAACGCTGATATCGAGCACGTCCAATACTCCCTGGTTGCTTGGTATATCGGAATCGAGCACGGCGATTAAGGCATAACATACACTCGCCTGAACGGCGTTCATGGTGGTGTTGATGTTGCCGCGAACTTGTGGGCTGGTGCCCGCAAAATCGAGATGAATGCGGTCATCGTTAACGGTTAATTTCAGACACAACGGAATATCAAATGTATTGATGCCGTCGCCATCCATAAAATCACTGAACTCATAACTGCCGTCAGGAATGGATTGAATAGCAGCGCGCATGCGCAGGGAAGTACGGCTGATGATGTTATCAAACGCTGTTAACACGTTCTTGAGTCCGTGGGATTCAACGACTTCTGCAAATCGTCGACAACCTAATTTGCACGATGCAATTTGGGCGTTATGATCACCGCGACGTTCTTCCTCTACTCGCACGTTAAGTAGCAACATGTCCATGATGTCAGTTTGTAATTCTCCGCGGTTGAACAACTTGATCGCGGGAATTCTCAAGCCTTCTTGGTATATTTCTGACATGCCTCCAGCCATAGAACCATGCACCATACCGCCTACGTCCGCATGGTGAGCGATGTTACAGATAAATCCCACCAAATCGCCTTTTGCAAATAACGGCATGGCGTAGTTGATGTCCGGTAAATGAGAACCTCCCGCAGTATGAGGATCATTGGCAATAAAGATGTCGCCCTCATTGATGTTTGCCCCATACTTCTCTAGTACACAAGTGGTCAAGCCACCCATCGAGGCGATATGAATGGGTAAGGTGAGTGCAGCCTGCACCACTAAGCGACCTTGTTTGTCTAGTAGGGCAATAGAATGATCTTTACGCTCTTTTATATTGGTTGAGTAGGCAGAGCGCATTAATGCAATGAAACATTCGTCAGCAATTGATCGAAGGCCGTTGGCAATGATTTCGAGCTGAATGGGGTCTAGTTGGTCGGATGATGTGCTCATGATAAAAGCTCCGCATTAATAGTAACGATTAAATGGCCGTCTGGTGTGACTTCTGCAATGTCATCCGGATAAATCGGGGTGGTGGTATCGAGTTGTTCTATAATTGCTGGGCCGTGGATACGCTGCCCGCTCAGCAAGGTGCTACGGTCGTACAAGTTGGCCGTAACCGAATCTTCGCCGTCAAAAAACACAGGCTGTTTGGCCCGAGCTGTTGGCGCTGGAGGAGTGGTAGTGGCAGCACTTTGATTTTCAAACACATGTAAGCGTGCGCTTGCAGATAAGCGTACGTTAACTATTTCGATAGGTGATTCCGTGCTCGCGTAGCCATAGGCAAGCTCATGCACGTGACAAAACTGCCCGTGTAAAATTTGCATATCAGGTAGGTCAGCTGTGGTCAGTTGAGTGCCGGCAACAACGGGAACGGCTAGCTCAAAGTTTTGCCCTACATACCTTGCATCTACTACTAATTCCACGCGGCGGCCGTCTGTAGGCGCGCTTTCAGACTGGAACCATGACTGGGCTTTAGTATTGAGTTGTTCCAATAATTCGGCCAATACAGCGCTGTTACTCTCATCTAACTTAAAGCGTGTGCTGGCAACAAAGTCTTCTTTTAAGTCTGATACCAACAACCCCTGCGCACAAACGATGCCCGGAGCTGCTGGGATTACCATTTCTTTCATGCCTAACGCCACTGCAACATCGCGGGCTTGTAATGGGCCGGCTCCGCCAAAAGGCATTAATACAAAATCTCTTGGGTCGTGACCGCGCTCTACCGAAATGGTGCGAATGGTGCGAACCATGTTGGCAACCACTATGCCTAATACGCCGTGGGCAGTTTTTTCAACACTAAAGTTTAACTGATCAGCTAAAGGTTGATAGGCTGCACGAGACAGGTCTGCATCAAGCCCCATGTCGCCATCTAACAGCCCGCGGGTGGATAAACGACCTAGTACTAGGTTGGCGTCGGTGACGGTGGGTTGGTCGCCGCCTCGGCGATAGCAAGCTGGTCCCGGCACTGCGCCGGCACTAATAGGCCCAACTTTAATGAGGCCGTCACGGTCAAACCAAGCAATAGAACCACCGCCTGCCCCCACCGTTTCTACGTCAACACACGGCATGCGGATAGGGAAACCAGCCACGTCACGGTTAAAGGCAAGGTCTACTTTAAAGTCGCGTATAAGCGCAACGTCGGCGCTAGTCCCGCCCATATCTAAGGTGATAATGTTGCGTCTACCGGTTTGGCTGGCAGCGTGTCCAGCACCAACGGCGCCAGCTGCAGGGCCAGACAAAGCAGTTCGAATGGGGAACTCACGGGAACGTTTGGGCGACATTAAACCGCCGCTAGATTGGTTAATTCCCAAGCTTGCGCCAGGCGAAAGGGCTGCCACACCTTCTTCTAGAGTACGAATATACTGGCCTAGTACAGGTTGTAAATAGGCGTTTAAAACGGTGGTTGATAAACGCTCATACTCACGGAATTCTGGTTGCACTTCAGAGGACAAGGAAACAGAGATTTGCGGCGCTTTGGCCCGTAACGCAGCGGCAAATTGTTGCTCGTGTATGGGGTTTCTAAAACCAAACAAAAAGCCTACCGCACAAGCTTGAGCTTCAGTGGCGATGACCTCATCCACAGCGGCATCAATTTCTGCTGCTGTGGGTGCATTAACAATTTCTCCCAAAGCACCGATGCGTTCGTTAAGTTCAATGCGGTGTTCACGGTCTACTAACGGCGCGGGATGATCTATTTGTAAGTCGTACATATGGGGTCTGGTTTGGCGTCCAATTTCTAACAAATCGCGAAAACCTTTGGTAGTGACCAATGCAACCCGGCTGCCTGTGCGCTGAATTAGCGCGTTGGTTCCCACGGTGGTGCCGTGGGATATGCGTTCGATTTCTTGCATCGGAATCTTGTGTTTTTTACACAAAGCGTCCAATCCATTTAAGATTGCATCCGCTGGATTGGCAGGCGTTGAAGATGTCTTACCTACATAAATAGCGCCAGATTCGCTGTTGGCTGCGTAGAAATCTGTGAATGTGCCACCTACGTCAACTCCTATTGTCCAACCCATATCGTACCTCCAGTCATGGCCATAGAATTAGTAAGCCAAGGTTTTATTATTACGACCCTGTAATCAGCAAAAGAGGACAGTGTCTAAGCTCTAATAATAGGTAGTATACGCCCCATTATGAAGTTGTCAACGCCTTGGTTTTTATCTGCGGCAGGTGCATTAGCGCATGGTTTCAGTTAAGCTCGCCACGAACAACACGAAGTAATAGTGGGTGGGAGATAGCCGTAGTTATGATTAAAAACACTAAATCTAGGGATTTCAGTAATTTATGGAGCCGCCCGGGCTACCTGGTTCGGCGTTTGCACCAAATTCATGTGGCTATGTTTTTAGAAGAATGCGACGAGTTTAATCTTACGCCAGTTCAGTTTGGTGTGTTAACGGTGCTATATGATCAGGAGACTCTTGATCAAGTTACCATTGCTAATCAGCTAGGGATTGATCGTAATACTGCAGCAGATGTGATTCGGCGTTTGGAGCGCCGCGGCTTGCTTGAAAGGCCTGCTAGTATCACTGACAAACGAGCTAAATTGGCACGGATTAATGATGCAGGGCGGGAATTGGTTGATGCCGTACAACCGCACATGATCTCTACGCAAGAAAAATTCACACGCGCTTTAAGCGACGAAGAACATACGCAGCTTATGCACCTAATGGGCAAAGTGATTCTAGACAAAAATGAGTCCAGTCGAGCTCGCTGGAAATTAAATAGCGAAAGTGCATAAGCGATGCCAATCAGTTTAACCTTTACAGCCTGCACACGAATGCTCGGCCAAAATTTCATAAATTTTACTTAAAGCTATAGTTTTAGTGGCATAAATATGGCGTTTGCCAATGGTGTTTAAGTGACCATTCCTTATGATGGGTTTAATCACTCGGCCATTGAGGTTGCATAGGTATAAGCCACCGCCCATTGCTGCAAGCCGTTTGGCCTCATTGGCCAACAACTCGGTGCCGGCCAAATCAATAAAGTTAATGCCGCTGGCTACGATTAACACATGTTTCTGTGGGATGGCCATTAGGTTTGATTGTGCGTAGTCCACCGCACCAAAAAAGAGAGACCCGTCTATCCGAATGATTTTAAGGGCCTCGCACTCGGGCAAACCGGACTTGTCGGCGGGCACTAGTTTTATAGAGCCAGTGCCGGCTTTAGGGCTGCTAGACAGGGCAATAATGTTGGGTTTTGATGTGCGGCGCAAATAGAGTACTAGGGACAGAAGCACACCTAAATAAATGGCGAATTCCATTGGTAGTAATAACGTAGCAGCAAACGTAACCCCAAACACCATAGCTTCATTCTTACCGGCGCGGTGAATTATTTTTATGTGCTGCCAGTCAATTAAATTCCATGCCACCATTAACAATATAGCCGCCATGCTGGGTAAAGTGATGTAGGCCGCTAGAGGTGCAAATAACAGCACTATGATGGCCAAAAATATGGCCGCAAATAATGCCGCTAATGGGCTGGTTGCACCTGCTTCGTAGTTCACTCCCGTACGTGTAAAAGAGCCTGATGTCGCATAACTAGACGTAAAACTGCCCATAATGTTAGACATGGACTGGCCAATAAATTCTTGGTTGCCGTCGATACACTGGCCAGAACGGGTGGCTACAGAGCGCGCAATGGATACGGCTTCTACTAAGCCTAATAACCCCAACGCCATGGCACCAGGAGCCAACTCCCGAACCAAATCCCAGCTCACTAGAGGCGAAGAAAGCGGGGGTAATTGTGACGGGATTTCGCCGACTAATTGAATCTGGGTTGCGCCGGGCCAGTTGGTGAGTAACAACAGTTGCGTTGCTACACTACCCACGACCATAGCGATGAGCATATTAGGCCACTTTTTGCGCCAGCGTTTAACTAAAATAAGGGTGGCCAAGGTAATGCTGGCTACTAGTAAGCTAGGTGAGTGGGTGGTTAGAATGTTTTTTGATACGGCCACCCAGTTGAGTACAACATTGCCCGTGGAGGCTAAGTCTAGGCCAAGGGCATTTTTAATTTGGCTAGTCGCAATGACTACAGCGGCGCCGGAAGTGAAACCCACGATCACTGAATGAGACACAAAATTAACCAAAGTGCCCATTCGGGCAAGGGATAACACAAGCTGAAATAGGCCTGCCATTAAAGTGAGGGTCAAGACGAGGCTTATGTAAGCTTCTGTACCGGCTTCAGCAAGGGGGCTGATGGTGGTAAACACAACAATAGAAAGCGCAGCCGTAGGGCCAGAAATTAAATGCCAAGACGAACCGAATAATGCAGCAATAATTGCAGGTACTATGGCGGCGTAGAGCCCGTATTCAGGAGGCAAGCCCGCAATTAGCGCATAAGCAACACCTTGGGGCAGCACTATAATGGCGCCCGTAAGGCCTGCCAAAGCGTCTTGTCGCGCACTGACGAGGGTGGTCTGTTTAGCCCAACCTAAAAATGGCAGGAGCCTTAACAAAAAGCTAATGGTTCTAGCGGACATGTTTGGGTCCAATACAATGAAATATAGACCTCTATTGTAAAGCAAAAACTTAGCCTTGGGTGGGGCCAGTTTTGGCTTGGCTTTGGTCAGCCGCGGTCAGCGATGAGTTGCTATGCCTTGCTTAACGTCCTTAGTGGCGGTGTGGTCACCACCGAGCGGTTAAACCACCAACCACAGGCCCCTATAATGACCAAACCTACAAAGGGTGCAATAACTAAGAGCTGCCAGTGAATTTGCGCTGGCATCTGAAATAGCTGAGTTTGCAATACAGCGACTAAGGCTTCGGCGCTAAGGCCTGCAATAAGGCCTGCCACAAAACCCAGACTGGCATATTCAATCAGGAGTATGCGGCGAATTAGCCGTTTGCTTGCCCCCAAAGTGCGTAATATTGCACTTTCATGGCGTCGTTCATCAATGCTGGCTTGAATGCTGGCGATTAATACTAGCATTCCGGCACCTAACACCATGACTAAAATGCTTTCCACAGCAAGGGACAGCTGCCCCACAACTTTTTGTACTTGCTGTAAAATTTGGTCTACATCGAGCATAGAGATGGTGGGCTGCTGGCGCAGTAGTGGGCCAAGTTTGTTACGATCTTGTGGGGCGACATAAACGCTAGCCATATAACTTGCGCTGCTGGCCTCAACTAATGGTCTTGAAAATACAAAGAAGAAGTTGGGCTGCATGCTGCTCCAGTCAACTTTCCTTAGGCTCGTTAATGTGGCTTCGTGGGTAATGCCGGCAACGTTAAACGCCAAAGTCTGACCTAATACCAAACCCATACGTTTGGCATAATCTAATTCTATGGATACTTCTAGAGGAAGGTTAGGTGTGTTAACTGCGTCCCCCCACCAGTGCCCGACACTCACGCTATTGCCAGCAGGTAGTACTTGGCTCCAAGTGAGGTTGAGTTCTCGGTCGCCCCCTCGGGTTTGTGATTTTGGGGCCACCAAGCGCGCCCTTGCCATTGGGAAAAACGTCAGCGCCTCGGTAGACAACCCTTGCTCGTCCATGGATGACAGGAGTGATTCCCGTTGCTCTTGGTAGATATTAAATAAGAACAGGTTCGGGGTGTCATGTTGCAGTTGCTGTTGCCAGTCGTTGATTAAAAAGCTACGCACGGCAATTAAACTAAATAACAACATTAAGGCTAAACCAAAAATAGCGACTTGCAGGCTATTTTGGTTTTTTCTTCTCACAAGGTTGGCTAAACCTAATTTTCCACCTTGGCCTAAATGGGGTTTAAGCTGGGTACTTAGCTTGATTAGAACCCCTGCAACTAACCACAGAAGGCACAGAATGCCGGCTATACCCGCAATGAGTGCGCCGCTAATCAATACTGACTGGCTATGCCAGTAGACCAGGGTGATTACAGCACCAAAACCAATCAATAAATGTAATGGGTTGGATTTTTCGCGGCTGGTGGATTGGCGCAATACTTGGGCCGGGGACACTTTGGCAAGCCCTATCATGGGGGGTAAAACAAACGCCAGCAAACACAGAGCGCCAGTGCCGGCACCTAACACGAACGGTGTAAGGGCAGGTACTAAGGTAGTGGCCTGAATATAATCAGACACCAAAAATAGAAGGCCTTGGTAGAGGCCCATAGCCAGGGGCAAGCTCACGCATAGGCCTAGCAACGCCAGTATTAACATTTGGCTTACATAGAGTAAGCGAAGCTGGGGCGGTTTGAGGCCTAAACACTTGAGCAATGCCACGTGTTTTGCCTGGCGTAAGCTATATCGTCTGGCCGACAAGGACAAGGCCACTCCAGCCAACACCACCGCTAAAGAGCCTGCTAACAGCAAAAACTGTTCAGCTTTGTCGAGGGTGGCCGCCATGTTGGAATTGCCATCGGCGGGGTTTTGCCACTTTTGACCCGGATTAAGCTTGGGTGTAATTGATTCTTGTAGTTGAGATAAGGCAGATGAGTCCCCCGCTAACAACCAGCGATAGGTGACTCGGCTGCCGACCTGTATGGCCTGGGTGGCATCTAGGTCGTTTAAGTGCATTATTGCCCTAGGTGCAAAGCTAGAAAATCCAGTGGGCTGATCAGGTTCTGCAATCAATACTTGGGTTATCTCAAGGGACAGCTCACCTACGTCTATTGTGTCGTTAAGCTTGGCATTAAGGCTCGCCATTAATCTTGAGTCAGGCCATATTTCGCCCTGACTTGGACCGTTACTAACATCGTTGCCTAAGCCAAAAGCGAGAGGGCTTACACGAATAGTCCCCCTTAAGGGGTAGGTGTCAGATACGGCTTTAATGCTCGCAAGCTGCATACCGTCTGCAGTAAAGACCATGGCCTGAAACTGACTTAGCTGTGCTTGTTGTAAGGGTAAATCACTAGATTGTTCAAACCATTGAGGGGACAGCTCTTGGCTGCTGTTGAGGCGTAAGTCCGCTGCAATCAGGTCGGCGCTTTGGGCTGCCATGGATTGCTTCACTTGGTGGGTAAATAGACTAATACTGGTGACGCTAGTCATGGCTAGTACTAAGGCTGCAAATAGTAGGGAAAGCTCGCCGCCACGCCAATCGCGCCACGCTAAGCGGGCTGCAAGTTTAAACATCGGACACTTCCGTTAATACGCCTGCATTCAAACTGAGCCGGCGTTGGCACCGTTGGGCGAGCTGTAAATCATGGGTAACGAGTACGAGAGTGGTGTGGTGTTGTTGGTTAAGTTCAAACAGAAGTTCAACAATATGGTTGCCTGTTTCCGTATCTAAATTACCCGTAGGTTCGTCGGCAAACAAGATGGGTGCCTGAGCTGCAAAGGCACGCGCAATGGCTACCCGTTGCTGTTCACCACCAGATAGCTGACTAGGGTAGTGGTGGCTACGTTGGCCCAGACCTACATGGTGTAAATACTTGTCTGCTAAGGCTGCGGCATCTGGTGTGCCTTTTACTTCGAGGGGCAGCATGATGTTTTCTATCGCTGTTAAGCTGGGCAACAGTTGGAAATTTTGAAAGATAAAAGCAACGTGATGCTTGCGCAATTCGGCACGGTCTTCTTCATCTAGTGTGGTGAGGTCTTTGTGGGCCAAAAAAAGCTGGCCATGGCTGGGGCTGTCTAATCCCGCCATCATTCCTAAAAGTGTGGTCTTGCCTGAACCTGATGCGCCTACAATAGCCACGGACTGGCCTTCTTCTATGGTAAAATTCACGTCTTCAAGGATGTGCAGTTTATCTGCTCCTATAGCGTGCGGGTTGGCTACGATTTGGCTAACGTTTTGGGCGGCTAAAAACGGGGCAGACTCTGACGACAACATGATGAACCACTTATTAATGTACGAAGGCCCTATTATGGCGCTTGAGTGATCACAAGGGGAAGGGTGTGGGGCAGATTTTCAAAAAATTTACATTGTTTGGTTGCTTAGTGTTGAGCCTGGGTTTGGCGGCCCTAGTTAACGCAAAAGAACACACGGTTCTAGTGATGGGCGACAGTCTCAGTGCAGGTTATGGTATGTCTCTAAAACAGGCGTGGCCGGCCTTGTTGCAAACCAAGTTGAACGACGCGGATAACAAGAACTCTTGGCGTGTAATCAACGCCAGTGTAAGTGGAGAAACCACCCAAGGTGGTGTGCGTAGGTTACCCGGGCTGTTGGCTCAATACCAACCTACGTGGGTGCTCTTGGAGTTGGGTGCCAACGACGGCTTGAGAGGCTATCCCATTAAAAATATGACGGCTAACTTAGCTGCTATGGTCTCTCAAAGCCAGAATATAGGTGCTGAGGTGGCTATATTGGGCATCCAACTACCTCCCAATTACGGCACCCGTTATACGGCCCCGTTCTTTGACCAATATGCCGCATTAGCCGACCGTTTTAACACGGCACTAGTGCCCTTTATTTTAGAGGATATAGCCGTAAAGCCGCAGTTGATGCAAGCCGACGGATTACACCCTACACAGGCAGCCCAGCCTATCATTGTAGATAACGTGTGGCGCCACTTAGGTCGGTTTTGGTTGCCCTAAAACAACAAAACCCGCACTAGGCGGGTTTTTATAGGATGTATTTTGGTCCGATTAGACCGCGAATACATTCCCATTTTCTGTATCCATGCCAATGCTCATGGCAGCTTTGAGCTTTTTCATGGCATTCTTTTCAAGCTGGCGAATACGTTCAGCAGACACTTGGTATTGATCGGCTAGGTTATGCAAAGTGGACTTAGAATCACTTAACCAACGTTGCTGCAATATGTCACGGCTACGGGCGTCTAGATCACCCATGGCACTTGCCAAACGTGTATTAGAGTCTTCTTCCCAGTTGCTTGCTTCGAGTTGGCGTGCAGGGTCACCGGAATGATCTTCT
>Ga0209035_10000110_pt1 | contig 31001 bp, 35 predicted proteins | sample MarorgKNORR_S2LV_6_FD_188220 | JGI IMG/M metagenome (GOLD analysis project Ga0209035, IMG submission 188220) | Marine microbial communities from the Southern Atlantic Ocean, analyzing organic carbon cycling - AAIW_A/KNORR_S2/LV (SPAdes) (version 2) | ecosystem: Environmental > Aquatic > Marine... | reverse complement strand
TATTTTCTTCCTCAACAAGAGGTAAAAGTAATTGATGATCTTCTTGTTCCATAAAATAAAGAAATTTTGAGAGTTATTAATATCAATCAGAGTGAACAGAATTTTTCAATTAAATTATTACCATCAACACTCATTTCTGGATGAAATTGAGTTCCAAAAATTAGTTTTTTCTCATATTGAATAATTTCATAATTACAATTATTAGATTTTCCAATTGGTATCAATGTATCTGGTAATTTAGAAATTTCAAATCCATGACTTTCAAATACATCTATTGAATTATTTGTAAGTGAATTATTTTGTAAAATTTCAATTGTTTCATTTCCCTTTTGAATAAATTTTGTTTTTCTAATTGTACCTCCTAATGTAAGAGCTAATATTTCTGCACCGTAACATATTCCAAGTAATTTTTTATTGTTTTTAATTGAAAAATTAATAATTTTAGAATTTACTTCGTTTATTTTTTTATCATTTTTTGTTCTTCCAGATAAAATAATTGATTCATACTTTTCTAATGAATTCAATTCTAAAATATAAGGAGTAGATTTTTTAAATGAAATATTTTTTTTGGTTAAAAAATCAGTTAATTGTTTTGTATAGATAGAACCGTTATCAACAACAAGAAGCAACTAGTTGCCTACCTCAATTGACACATAGTGTATCTCAGGTAATCCATCTTTCACGTATACAGTTCCAATATTGAGAATTGCATCTTCTTCCCACATGAATACTCTATCGCTACGTGGCTTTACAAAGTCATCAATGAATTCAGATAGGAATAATTCCGTATCAGGAAGATCATCTTCAGTAAAGAAGAATATTTCGCCTTCATTAAATGACAGTGGTATCTGAATTGATGTTGGTTCAGAAATTATAATCTGTTCTTTTTCAAATATTGATTTTATGATATTAATTCTATCATCTTTAATTAATTCAACATAATCATCATCAGCAGTAGTTGTAGTTGATGCCACGCCAGAAACCTTTTTCAAGTATTGCTCAAATGCTTCCTCTTGTGTAGCACCCAGGCCAACAAAGTATTCACCATTAAATGCCGCACCAACTGCTGCAATAGTACCTAATTGAGCAACTACTCCACCAGCACCTGCGGTATAAACTGGAATAAAGTATACGTCATGATCACCTACACGATACAAAATATTATCTCCAATTCTTGGATTTCTCAATAATGTCTTTAATTTAGAAAATTCAGGATCTCTATCAAGAGCTTCTCTAACTGCAGTAGGTCCAATTAATTTAGTTTCAGAATCTAATGGAACTTCATAGAATTGTAAATCACCCAAATTTTCAAGATCATTTTCAACTACCATATATCCAGCAAGGTTTCTTCCTTGTGATCCTTTTAATTCCAATGAAAGTAATCCTAGGAAAGAAGTTTGTTCAAATCCAGGTGGTTTTGCTTCAACATAGTAAGTGTCAAGACCGCGGGGGATTTCATAAAATTCGTTTGCTTGAATGAATGTTTCAGGATTAGTTACATGGTAAATATTGTACATTTCTGTTTTCCAATTAAACAATTCAACTGGATATCGAATTTGTTCTTCTAACCAAGATGGCATTGTTGAAAATTGTTCATCATATTGACTAGCAAACATTTCGGTAAAGAAATCATCACCTGTTTTTAATAATTGAATATCACCATTATACGAGTCAACAAGTGCATATCCTACCAAGCGCAAGTATGGATTTCCAACGGACCAAGGAACGTCACCTGTGTCAAAACCAATAATTAATGGAATTAACCAATAGGAATTTTCACCGTCAGTAACAGGTAGTGAGTCTAACTCTTTTCCAAATAAATCATATAAGAAATATGGATACAGTATTTCCATTCTATCATGTACATCCTTGTATCTCATAATGTGTACAGATTCACCTGGAAATGAAAGTACGAAATTTGGTTCAAATATCCAACTAAGTGGTGGTGGAACATCCAAACCACCCATACCAGAATAAGATACGCCTCCAAGTTCTGCACTAGTTTCACCTCTGCCAGTTGGATAACCAGACCAAGTTTGTTCAAATAATCCGCCTTCACCATAGTAAATTTCTCGTTGTTGGAAAAATTCTCCACTGTCAACTATCTGACCATCTGTTGCACCTAAAGTCAAAAATCCATCTGGAACATGAGTATAAACAAGATGCTCATTGTACCATCTATTATCAAGACTAACAGACGATGGCAGAATTGGTTTCATTGATGCAGTCCAATACAAAGTGTTGTTAAATCTTAGAATATCGTTATCTTCAAAGTCTACATATGGAATTAATCCTATTTCAGGCTTTAATTTAGCAAATGCAGCTTCCCAATCCCAAATTCGAATAACGTCAAGAACATCGCTATTTTGTTCAACATAATTTTTAATATTATTTGCAGATACAGATGTTAATTGTACATCGTGTGTATTTTCTTGAACATCATTTAATTCTCCAAGATATCTGTTAACTTGAATTTGTTGTTCTGTATATGGTCCTAAATATTCAATTTTCTTTGCATCAGCAATACTGTTGTTTACTGCAACTACACCACCAACCATAAGTAAAATTACAAGAATTGTTACAAATCGTATTATTACATCGCGTTTAAACATATGAGTTAGAACACGTGCTCTAATTCTATCAACTAATGAAAATGCAATTAACGCAGAACCAATTACAAGTGTGCCTCCAATAACATATCTTGTATTATAATCAATTTGATCAGTAAAGAATAGATTAACACCAATCCAAAGAACACCAATTCCTAAAATTCCCTCGATAGTTGAAACATAATTTAGATAACGAGGTTTTCCTTCTTGAGAGTCTTGCAAATATGATGTGACAACATCAATAATTCTATGAATACCAACATACAGAACCAAACGTAATCCAATTGCTCCAAGCATAGGCGGAATTAGTATTACTAATGCAGGAATCATTGGAACAACTTGTTCAAATGCATAATTTGGATTACTATCTGGAGTTACAAATGGTAAAGAGAATAAGTTTGGTAAATGTTCAACGCCTAATGTATTTCCTTCAATAAATGACATTGCTGCAAATCCAAACATAATATTTGCAAAGAATGCACCAAATAGCAAAATCTTAGTTATTTGCCAGAGGATGAATTGAGGAGAAGTTAATTTATAATTTTTAAAACTTTGAATATCTGTTGAAATAGATTGTTGAGGACCCCTTGCAATAAATCCAATTGCTGAATTAATTCCATACCAGAAAATAGAAGATCTACGAACAATATTTACACGAATAAGAGCAATTGCTGAAAGAATTAGAGTTGAAAGAAGTGTGTAGTAAAGAGGTTTTGTGAATTGGTCTCCAAATTCAGTGAAATTCATTGATAAAATAACTGCTTGATTACCGATCAGGGTAAAAATTAGAATTCCTATAACAGCAACAATAGCTAATCTGATGAATTTACCAGTATCAGGAGGCGGAGCTTGCTTATCAGTAGAGGCACTATACAAAATCATTTTTTATTACGATTCACTAAATTAAAGCCTTACCAGCAAAATTAGGCAATTGTTGCTAGTTTTTTACAAATCATGTACACTGCGGCGTATGTTGGAACTAATATTTTTTCATTAGTATATGGACCAAATTTTTTATTTTTTAGTTTAAATTGAATTGGACAATTAGCTAAAACTTCAACAGGATCATCATTAAGAAAACATGCATCTACATATGGATCAAATTTTGTTAAATCAGTACAAAGAACTTTACTAAGCCCACTCTTACTGTTGATTGAACCAGGTAGTCGAAAAATTCTATGAATATCCATAGTTACATTGGGATCAATTCTAACACCGATATTTTCTGATACATTATCAAGTGTTTTTTGAAAAGACGAATATCCACTATCAAGTAATTCTGAAATAATTTTTGAACGTTTTGATTTAGAACCAAAAATATATTTTGAAAATCTTCCATTCCAGCCTTTTTGATCAAAATCAGGAAATAATGATCTATTAGGCTTAAATTTTTTCATACCAAATGTTTCAGGAATAGCACCACGAAACATGATATAATCAACAAGTTCTGATCTTTCTTTAGATCCTATTTGCTGAAATTGTGAATCATAAACATAAACATGAAATCCTTCATTACCTGAAAAATAAATATGGATGTTTTCTTTATCAATTCCTAAATCATTAGTTAAAACGTTAGACAATTTATTGACTTCAATTTTTGATGCATCAATACAATTCTTGCAGGGTAGTGATTTTTTTTCTAATTTAGTTGAATTACATTTTACACATTGATTAGTATCTTTTGAAGTTTGATTGCATTCATTACAAATTGATATGGTATGATTTTTTCTACAAGGTAAATTAAGATCTTTTGCATCAATGTCAAAAATTAAATCAGCTTCTTTCCAGTCTTTTTCACTCATGGGAGAATTTGGAAATGCATAATATGCATTTGAGCAGTAAACGTCTGATGGAATATTTTGCATAAATAATAGATGTAATTCTTTATTTTCCTTAAGGGAAATATGTCTAAACATGCCAGAATTAAATTTTTGATATCCAAATTCCCTTTCAGATGTACGTTGAGGACTAGTAATCAGATCAAAATGATTAAAATAATATTTTTTAAAAGAATCTTCTAGAAATTTAATATCAATTTCATTCATTATGTTCTCTTCTTTCCAAATTGCATTGGATTAATGATATTATCACATTCTTTTGTTATAAAACAGAGATCTTGTGTTTTTAATTTTTCACAAGAAGGACAAGAGTATTTTGTTGCACTGCCTGAAGTTCCAGCAAGATGGTTAAGTTGGTAAAGTGTAACACGGGGATTAAAATCTGGTGCATTTTTAAATAATGGCACAATTTGTGGAACTGTTTGTCCCTTTGATAAAAGAAAAGTTGCAAGCATAAATCTTCCAGAATGCGGAAGATTTTCACCTTTTTCAAGTACATCTATTGCATGTTTAATGCACGGAGGATATTCCCCAGTAGTTATTGTATAAGTTGGTGTAAGTTTTTTGGAAATGGAAATTAATTCATTTACAATATTTTCAAGTCCAGGAATCATGGAAGGTTTAGGAGCATTGATGATTTTTGAACTAATATAACTTCCCAATTCTTTTCGAATTAATCTAACTGTTTTATCAGGAGTAAGAAAGACTTTTCCATTTTCAACATGTCTGTTGATTAACTTCCATTCACGTTCATGAAAAGTAACTGAATGTTTAAGATAATCAGATACTGGTATTACAAAAAAATCATTTTCTTTAGTTATTTCAATATTAAATAAATCATAAATAATTCTAGTTGCTAAATCAATTTTAGATTTATTAGAAGCATTTCCCAAATCTTTTTCTAGATAAATTTCTGCTCTTCGAGCTTCAGCTAAAGCAAATCTTTTGATCAATGTAGACATTCCAGTTAATTTGATAAGCACTATGGCTAAAAGAAATGAAAATACCTCTCTTTCAAGAACATAGTCTTTGGATGCCTGACCATCTTTATCAATATCTGATTTGTATACTTCACCTGCTGATGCAACTTTGATTCTATGTAGTGCTTTTTCAACGGATAGTTTTAAAACTGGATCGCTACCAAATTGCACTAAAGAAAATCCTTTATCTTTCAAATATTCACCTGCATCAGCCAAAAATGGATATTTTGCCTTTTCATCTTGCCCAAGAACTAGCATAATAATTGGTTGAATAATTTACATAAAAATATGATTCTAAAAATTTGAACGGTGGTTTAAATTATGTTTGAAGGAATTAGTAGAATATGCAAATTGGTTGTCATGTCTCAGCATCAGGTTCAATTGACAAAGCAGTAGATAATGCAGTTGAAAGAGACTGTTCAGCATTTCAGATATTTACCAGAAGCCCAAGATCATGGCATGCAAAAGAACTAACAAAAGAAGTCATTGATGCTTTTAAATCCAAATTAAAAGCCAGTAAAATCGATAGATTTGCAATTTGCGCACATATGCCATATTTACCAAATTTAGCTACACCAAAAAATGATGCATTTGAAAAATCAGTTAACACATTGATAAGTGAAGTTGAAAGATGTGCACAATTAGGAATACCATATTTAGTTACACATCTAGGTAGCCATTTAGGAACTGGAGAAGAAGCAGGAATTAAAAAATTGGTAGAAGGTCTAACAAAAGCTGGTCAAACAAAAAACGATGTAATAATTTTATTAGAAAATACTGCAGGGCAAAAAAATTCTGTTGGTTCAGATTTTAAACAACTTGGTGAAATTTTTAAGCAATTAAAACCTGGAAAAAAATTTGGCGTATGTCTTGATACATGTCACGCATTTGTTGCAGGATATGACTTACGAACAGCAGGTAAAGTAAAAGAAACATTTAAAGAATTTGATAAACATGTTGGATTAGAAAATTTGAAAATTCTTCATCTAAATGATGCTAGAGGAGAACTTGGATGTAATCTTGATAGACATTATCATTTAGGATTAGGTGGAATTGGAGAAGAAGGTATAACGTCTGTGGTAAAATTTGCAAATAAGAAAAAAATTCCCATAATTTTAGAAACTCCAATTGATGATGACAGAAACGATTTTGAAAATGTCAAAATAGCAAAAGGATTTGCATAGAAATGTATTTGATTAAGGGAGAAATAAAATAATGAATTATGAAGAAGTAATGAAATTAGCACTTGAGCGGGGATTTTATTTTCCTAGTTGTGAAGTTTATTCGGATGCAAGTGCAGGTTTTTGGGAATATGGTCCATCAGGTGTTGGTTTAAAAAATAAATTTCTTGAGTTATGGAGAAGAGAGTTAATCAGAAGAGATGGAATGATGGAAATAGATGGTTCCCAAATTATGTCTAAATCAGTTTTTGAAGCATCAGGTCATTTAGGTAATTTTGCAGATCCAATAATAAAATGTACAAAATGTAATTCAACATTTAGAGCAGATAGAACAATCGCAGAGATTACAAATATTGAGATTCCTGAAAATGCAGACTTGATTGAATTTGATAATGCAATTAAAGAAAATAAAATACAATGTCCAAAATGTAAAGGCAGTTTTAGTTCAACAAAAAAATTCAATATGATGTTTAAAGTAGGAATTGGTCCTCAAGAAGAAGAAGCTTATCTTAGACCAGAAACATGTCAATCGATATTTGTAGATTTTCCTAGACTTTTCAAAACTATGAGAGGTAAACTTCCATTAGGAATTGCTCAAGTGGGAAAAAGTTTTAGAAATGAGATAGCACCAAGACAAAGTTTACTTCGTCTTAGAGAATTCTATCAAGCTGAAATTGAAGTATTTTGTAATCCTGGAAGATTGGATGATGTTGAAAAATTTACTGAAGTTGAAAATACAGTAATTAGAGTACAGACCGATGCTGAGCCAATTTCTATGACATGTAAAGAAGCACTAGAATCAGGAATTGTTCCAAACAAATTTGTAGCATATTATTTAGGAATTTTAACAGAATTTTATGAAAAAACAGGCATTGACATCTCAAAAAGTAGATTTAGAAAATTAGGAGATAAGGAAAAAGCATTCTATGCAGAAGTTGCGTTTGATTTTGAAGTTGAAACTACAATTGGTTGGCTTGAGCTTGTAGCATGTAATTATAGAGCAGATTATGATTTATCTAGTCATGCAAAGATGAGTAAAGAAAAATTTGAGGTAATGGATAATGATGAAAAAGTTTTGCCTCATGTATTTGAAATTTCAATGGGAATTGATAGAAGTCTATATACAATTTTAGAGCATTCATTAAAAAAAGATGAAGAACATGAAAGAATGGTTTTATCACTTAAACCATATTTGTCACCAGTTCATGTTGGAATTTTATCATTAGTTAAAAAAGACGGATTAAAAGAAAAAACAGATGAAATTTTTCTAAATATTAAAAGGAAATTTGATGCATTTTTGGATCATTCAGGTGCAATTGGTAGAAGATATAGAAGATTGGATGAAATTGGAGCTCCATTTGCAATAACAGTTGATCATCAAACATTAGAAGACAATACGGTAACAATTAGAAAAAGAGACTCCATGGAACAAAGTAGAGTGAATATTTCAGAGATCGATTCTATTTTATCCGGATCTGTTGCATTCCCATAACTAAAAATTATTTTTAATATTTTAGCTTAGTATTTTTTAAATAAATAAAATAAAAATAATAACTATCGTCTAATCTCAACTAGCTACTCAAAGGAAGAAGTAGAAGAGGTTTGTGACGAAAGTCCACTTGAAGATGGTACAGATGGGAATTTTTCTCCTATCTGTTGCTCGGCTACTGCGGATGCTTCTTGAAGAATTCTATCTGTTTCTTCATTTGAAGTAGAAGACTCCATATTGAATGAGTCTCCTGCAAGTGAATCCATCATAAGTCCATTAAGTGTCTGGGTCATACCATTCAATTCTGAATCAGCTTCTGGCATGAATTTTCCGAGTGATGATTTCAATCCCTTCATTGTATTCATCGCAGGTCCAATTGCTACCATAGCATCACCAAGATCATGAATAGTTGTCAGTCTTAGTTGAACTTGTTCTAATGACATTCTTGCATTACCAAGCATCTTTGTAACTTTACGAATTTCAGCTAATTCGTTGGACAAAACTTTACTTGTACTAGTATCATGTTGCTGCATTGCAGTCACGACTCGTTGAAAGAGTTGCGCATCTCTTTCTTGCAATTTACCTAACATCGAGTCCATTTTTGATATTTGGACTTGTAGTTGGTTTACTGCAGTTTGAATTCGTGGTTTCAATGCACCTTGAGGTTTTAATACATCTTGTAGTTTGCCAGTTACACTTTGAGTCTCTTGACGAGCCCATGTACTGTCGAATTTTGACATGATGGTGAATCCACAAATTAAGCCTTAATCAACAGTGTAAATTTAGATCAACTTTTGAGTAAATTTAACTAACAAACTATTATGATTGATTGATAAATTGAAAATAGTGGCAAAGATTGTTGTTTTTGATTCAGGGTTAGGCTCACTTTCAATCATTAAAGAAATTCAAAAAATTGGTAAAAATGATATTATTTATTTTGCCGATCAAAAAAATTATCCATACGGAGTGAAATCACAGGCTCAATTAAGCATAATAATTAAAAAAACAATTAATCTATTAGAAGAAAAATTTATGCCTGACATTATTGTTGTTGCATCAAATACACCAAGTCTAATGCTAAATTTATCAAAGAAAAAAATTGTTGATGTAAAGCCTCCTTTGAAATTGGCAATAAACAAATCAAAATCAAAAAGAATTGGAATTCTGGCAACAAAATCTGCAATAAGCAGTAAAGGACTTACACATTATATCAAAAAAGAAAATATTCCAAAATCTTGCAAAATTTTTAAAATAAACGGTTCAAATCTTGTGGATTTAGTAGAATCTGGAAAATTTCTTAACAACAAAAATTATTGCAGAAAAATTATTAAAAAAAGTTTAGAACAAATTATAACTTTAGAAAAAATTGATACAATTACTTTATCTAGTACTCATTTATTATTTTTAAAATTACTATTAAAAAAAGAATTTCCAGAAATAGAATTTATTGATCCAGGAAAAATTGTTGCAGAAAAAGTTTTTTTAAAAATTAAAAATAAACAGTCAAAAAGAAATTCATTAAAAATTTTTACTTCAGGTAATGTAAATAATTTTAACAAGAAATTAAATAAAATAGGTATTAAAAATAAAGTAAATTTTTTATCTACTTAACTTTAGCTTTTCTAAAACCATGACTAAATGTTTTATCATAAAGTTTTGAATATTCATATGATTTTGGTTTTATCACATCACCAATTATAACAATAGCAGTCATTGTAATTTTTTCAGCTCTAACTTTATTTGTAATATCTGTAAGTGTTCCAATAATTATTTTTTGATCCTTTCGACTTGCTCTATAAACTACGGCAACAGGAGTAGTTTTTTTATATCCTCCTTCAATTGCTTCTTTTGTAATTTTAGTTAAGAGATGAACACTAAGATAAAAAATTAAAGTTGCTTGGTGTTTTGCAAGTTCAGAGATTTGTTCTCTTTTAGGAACTTTAGTTCTTGATTCTGCTCTTGTAATTATCATTGTTTGAGTTACTCCAGGTAATGTTAATTGGGTTCCAAGTGCAGCAGCTGAGGCTAGAAAAGATGTAACACCAGGCACAACTGTAGACTCGATTCCTTTTTTTTCTAAATTATCAATTTGTTCTCTAATGGCACCATATATTGCAGGATCACCATCGTGCAATCTAACAACAAGTTTGTCTTTTTTTGCATTTTTGTATAATAAATCAAAAATTTCTTCTCTAACTAATTTTGCAGCATCATGAATCTTTCCTTTTTTACATAATTTCAATATTGGATCAGGAATTAATGAACCAGAATAAACTACAACATCAGCTTTTTGAATTAATTTTTTAGCTTTGACTGTGATTAATTCAGGATCTCCTGGGCCGCATCCAACAAAAAATACGTTAGACACGTTTTACCACCAAAATTGAAAAGTATTTTGTAGTTAAGGAATCATTGTTTACTTCGCCTAAAGTCATTGTTCTTACAATTTCATTTTCAGTTCCCAAGTCTTGTCCGATTGCAAAAAGAGAATTATCAGGAAAACCAGATTCTTTTAGAACTTCGATTACTTTATCAAAATATCTACCATCTTTAAGAAATATCATTGATTCAGAATGCTTTGCAATTTCTTTTACACTGGATAAATCATAACATGAAGGAATAATTGCAACTTTTTCTGCACCCTCTGCAACACTAATACCAACTTTTGATGCAAATGAAAATATTGAAACAATTCCTGGAACTACACTGATATCCATATCAGGATGTTTTTCTTTTAAATCTCTGTGCATGTAAATCCAAGTACTGTACAGATAAGGATCACCTACTGTAAGATATACAACATTTTTTCCTTTCAAAACAGTTTCAGCCATTATCTTAGCATTTTTTTTCCAAGATGCTTCTAGAATATCTTTATCCTTAGTCATTGGAAAAATTAATTTTATAATTTCTTGATTTAATGATTTATCAATTATAGGTGAAACAACAGATAGAGCTATACTAGGTCTATCTTCTTTGGAGGCAGGACACATGATAATATCGGCATTTTGAATTGCTTTTACTGCTTTAACTGTAAGAAGCTCTACATCTCCAGGGCCTACTCCAATTCCAATTAATCCAGGCATATTTTGAGGTCTTTTTACCCAATTAAAAATCTAGATTAGGCCTTAGTAGCAGATATGATAGTAACTGGATTTCGTGCCAACATCATAGTGCCAGTAGTAGTTTTTCTACTCTTAGAGATAGTTACCTGAGTAATATCAACAGAATTAAAATTCAATTTGTCAAGAATTTGTAATACAGAATAAAGTGTTTCAATGAGTATAGTTCCAATTACAATTCTACCTCCAGTTTTTAATTTATTTTCAGAAAGCTTAACTATTTCTGCAGTATCACCACCTGTTCCTCCAATAAAAATAACATCAGCTTCTTCAAGATCTAATATTTTTTCTTTAGCGTTACCAAAAATTACAGAAACATTTGAAATGTTAAATTTCTTTAAATTCTTTTTAGTTAATTCAACAGCATTTTCATCATAATCAATTGCTAAAACTTTACCACTTGATTCAATTTGAAATGCTGCTTCAATAGAAATTGATCCACTACCACAACCAATATCATAAACAGTTTGACCAACATTTAATCTTGCCTTGCTAAGTTGTATTGTTCTTACTTCTTCTTTAGTAATTGGAACTTTTTCTGCTCGTTCAAAATATTCATCTGGAATTCCCGGTGTTTTATAATTCCACATAGTTTATCTTCCTAATCTATAATTAAGTTATAAATTAATTCCTGTGGCAGCATCACCAAGGTGGGTTAGGGTATAGCTAGCGATCCATGTAAACAAATACAAAAATACATAGCTACCAATTCCTTGAGTAACAATTTTCTTTCTATCAGAAGGTGGCAACTGCATATTCATTCCTTTAGCAACTATAATTGATGCAAAGAATACTATTATCATAAATCCAATTGATGCCCATCTTCTTTCTTCACCTTCAATATCTTCAAGAAGAAAGGTTGTTGCTGCACCTGCAATGATTGCTAAAGCAATACGCATCCAAAATAACGTAGATAATTTTTTATCTTTTGCCATTTTAACTACATCACTAACTGGGGGATCTTTAGAAGGTTCTTTAGAATTATTTGTTATTTCTTTAGATTTTTCTGTTTTAGGAATATCAATTGTATCTTTAATTTTAGATTGTGAGTCATCAGATCCAGGCGTAGGTGCAGATTGTTTTTTTTTAAATTTGGCCAAAGTAAATTTCTAGCCTGTCTCAAGCAAACCATGTTTAATAGCTTTGGTCAAAATTTGAGACTAGATAAGAAGGGTATAATTTTAGAGATAAAATACAACAATTATGGCATTAGCTGGAATTGAATTAAGATATCTAGTAGATCAAATTTCTGAACAGGTTCAAGATTACTATATCAGTAATATTTATGGCATCAACAAGGACAGTATTCTCTTCAAACTTCACCATACCGAAAAAAGTGATCTGTTTATGATGATATCAACATCAGGTGTTTGGTTAACTAAAGTAAAGATTGATCAAATGGAACCAAACAGATTACTTAAAAGATTAAGAAGTGATCTGTTAAGATTGAAATTAAGAAAAATTGAACAGATAGGTGCAGAAAGAATTGCATATTTTGTTTTTGAAGGATTTGGAAAAGAATTCATTCTAGTAGGGGAATTTTTTGGAGATGGAAATATTTTACTTTGTAACAAGGATATGAAAATTTTAGCACTACAGCATTCAATAGAAGTTAGACATAGAAAACTTAGTGTTGGGTTAGATTATGCAGAACCGCCAGAAAATAATTTAGATATTTTTAACATAACAGAATCAAATTTTGATGAATTAAGAACCACAGATTTACTTTCTGGAAAATGGTTTGGAAGAACTTTAGGTTTACCAAAAAAATATGTTGAATCTGTATTTGAAATTGCAAATGTTGATTCTAAAAAAATTGGGAATTTGTTGACATCAGAAGAAATAACCAAAATTTATGAAACAACAAAAAAAATAGTTTCAGATGTAGTATCGGGAAATCACGATCCAGTAATAGTTGAAAATGAAAAAATTGAAGTTCTTCCAGTAAAATTAGGTAAATTAGAGGGCAACATTACAAGTGTCAGTAGTTTTATTGATGGATTAGACACAGTTTTTACAAAAAAAATAGTTGAAAAAGGTAAGTCAATTCAATCTAGTGGATCTGATAAAAAAATTAAAGATTTAGAAACTCAAATTACTGAACAAGAAAAAGCAATTCAAACTGTAAAAGAGAAATCAAAGAACATTACAAATGTAGCAAATTCTCTTTTTGAAATGATTTCAAAAGGAATAATTTCAATAAAAGATGTTTCTGCACAAGAAATTTTAGCAGTTAATAATTCAAAATTAATTAATGAAAAAGGAATTTCAATAATTATTGTAGAAGATGAAAAAATTAAAATAAATACAGATTCGCCACTTCAATCAATTGCATCTGTTTTATTTAATCATGCAAAAAAACAATCAGGTGCTATCAATTCAATTCTAGCAATTAAAGAAAAAACAGAAAAGAAATTAGAAAAATTTCAAAGTAAAACAGAAACTGAAAGAAACATAGATGTCATTACAGAAATTAGAAAGAAAAACTGGTATGAAAGGTATAGATGGTTTATGACTACTGACGGATATCTTGTAATTGGAGGTAGGGACGCAGCATCAAATTCAGCTGTAATTAGAAAACATTTGGATAAAAATGATAAAGTGTTCCATGGCGATATTTTTGGTTCGCCTTTTTTAATTATAAAAGATGCAGAAAATGCACCAGTTTCAACAATGAATGAAGTTGCTCATGCAACTGTTTGTTTTAGTAGAGCATGGAGAGAAGGATTGTACGGAGTTAGTGCCTACTGGGTGCATCCAGAACAAGTAAAAAAATCAGCTCCAAGTGGAGAATTCCTACCTAAAGGATCATTTACAATAGAAGGAACACGAAATTTTATCAAATCAGAGACTCTAAAATTAGCTGTTGGAATCATGATAGATGAAGATAAGAATTATGTGTTAACATGTGGACCTCCAGAACCAATTAAAAAAAATTCAATATGTTATGCAATAGTTGAACCAGGAGGGGGGGAGATGGCTGAGTGTGCAAAAAAAGTAAGACTAGAATTTTTAAAAATATTTGAAGACATTACAAAAAAATTCAACATTGATGAATTCGTTCGTGCATTGCCTCCAGGTAAAAGTCAAATTAAAGAAGTTAGTATGGGCGATTTAGAAAAACAAAGTATCATTGATGAACAGATAGAGTAGATGAATCAGTATCAAGTAAAATTTTAATTCCATTTTTAATTGATAGAAATTCTTCATCACTAATAGTAATTAATGGAATATTAGCTAATGCACATCCAGTAGCAACTGTAAGATCTGCTTTTTTACAAATCATTGCAAGTGGTGCAACATTATTTGATTTTATGGAATAGATAGTGTATGCACCTACACTACTGCCAACACCTGATGGGAATACAAGAATAGTATCTTTAATTGCTTTTTCAAAAAGAGGGTGTTTTTTATCACTAATAATGCCAGTTTTTTTATCAACTGTTCCCAAAAAATTAATTGGATCATTTGATTTTAAAACAATGCCTTCTACCTTTCCTGAAACTAAAATTTTATTCATCTTGTTTCATCTTCGACAATTTGTGTTAATGATTTTAAATTAACATCCACACCATTGGAATTTTTAAGATAAAATGCACCCTTGATACTATTAGTGGTAACTGCATCAACATCATCTTTAGATATCAATGGAGTTAGACATGTACAACAATCGGCAAGAATTTCACATCCAGCACGCTCAAGTTCTGTTATGTAGCCAATTTTTTGTGCCTGCTCCTTTACAGTTCGAGGTAAGAAAACCATACATCTTTTTTGAAAAGAACGACCTTTTAGTTTAGCAGTAAGATCAGAAATTTCATCTAAACCTAACTGAGGACTACCAAGTGTAATTAAATCACCTTTTTCTGCAGTGTTAAGCTCGTCATGTACATTTTGCATTTCTTTTTCATCAAAATCTATTTTTTCAGTATCTGAGTCACCATCACCAAAAATAAATTTAGCACAAGTTCCAGATGTTCCCATTCCACCACACATTGCTTTAGATTGTCTTTGATCCATTTCATCTAGGCCAGAAATATTTACAGATGTATCACCTAATTTTCCAGCATAAAATCCTAACATCCCATATGTTAATTCATTTGGATTTTTAACTTTCATTCGTATTGTAATATTTGGAGTATCTTCTTTTCTTAATGAAGAATAAGGACTTTTACCAACAATAGCACTAGCTAGTGCACTAAATGCACTTTCTTTGTTTGTTTTTAAATTATCATATGAATTTGCATGGATAGCAGCATTACTTTCTGCAAATGCAACTTGTGTTCCATTTTTAGGAATATCAAAAATTTCATAAGGAATACAAGAAAAGGATGGAATGACTCCCATTGTTTCATATGAATTTTTAATAGATAATTGCTTTGAAATAAAATTTTCATCTAATTTGTAATTAGATACATTGTCAATATCAAATCCCATTGGATTCAAAGTTGTTTTTACTGTAACACGGGCATCTTTACTAACGGTAGATAGAAGTTCTTCTCCAGCATCACCAATTGTATTATAATTTACACCAGAAAGATGAGCCCATTCAATAGGAATTAATTTTTCCGCATCAGTTGCTTCACCAGTTGCAACCAAAATTCTATATGCCATTTGCATAGTTTCTCCTTGTTCTCCTTTTAGTGCAGATTCTTCTTCTCTAGTTAATTCCAATGGTCAATTATCATTATTACAGTTATAATACTTGTGCGTAAATTACAATTGAAAATGAAAAGAATTCTTACGGGTATGACAAATACCATGAATGCTGTAAAACCGCCAAGAATTACAGCATTAAGAGATCTGCATAATGCGGAAACGGGTCCATTTAGTATCTTAATTGGAACTATACTTTCTGCAAGAACTAAAGATGAAACAACTACAAAAGCAGTAAAAGCATTATTTTTAAAATATAAAAATCCTGAAGATTTAGCGAATGCAAAAATAAAAGATGTAGAAAAAATAATTAGATCAATAGGATTTTTTCATGTTAAATCTAAAAGAATTGTAGAAGTTGCAAAAATAATTCATCAAAAATACAAGGATAAAGTTCCAGAGGATCTTGATACACTAGTACAGTTACCAGGTGTTGGAAGAAAAACGGCTAATTGTGTTTTAGTGTACGCATTTGAAAAACCAGCTATCCCAGTAGATATTCATGTTCATAGAATTTCAAATAGGCTAGGTTTAGTGGATACAAAAAATCCTGAAGATACAGAACAAGAGTTAATGAAAAAAATAGATAAAAAATATTGGATTGACATAAACGATACATTTGTAATGTATGGTCAAAATATTTGTAAGCCTATTTCTCCAATGTGTGATGTTTGTAAAATTACAAAAAGTTGTAAATATTATAAAACTAAGAACGTTTCTTAGTAAAATATAATGTTGCACCTATAAGTCCAATTCCTGCTGCAACATAAAATGGGAAAAATGCAAACATATTCTTTCCAGGATCACCAGACAGTATGTCTATAATCATAACTCCAGAATTTATTGCAGGTGGATCAGTACTTCCTTGCATTCCATGAACTGAATACGACCCAATTTCAAATTGTCCAATATCCAAATTTGTTACAACTATTCTTGCTCCATTGTTTACAGTTAATCCTGCTCTATCAGTAAATGATACAATAGATTTTGCTTGAGGATACCATCCTCTATCTAAATCACTATGAACAACAATGTACCCTTCATCAGGAGTTTGTACTGCAACCCAAAATTTATTGTCAGGTTTTGGACCCATACCAACTTCAATAAATTCACTATTATCCAGATTATCATATACTCTAAAAACGGCATTGCCATCTGGATTTGCATAAAGTAAATTGTTGTCAATGGTAATTTGCCAGCTTACACTGTGAATGTTATCTAGTGGGATTACTGGTGCATTACGCAATACTGTGTTAAATTTTTCTGCAGGAATTTGCATATTTTCAATAATTAAAGAAGGGTTTACTTCTTGAGCAAATGCAGGAGTAATTACGAATCCAAGAAATATGATTATTAGAATTAGATACTTCATGAGCTAATCCAAATTTGTTTGAATAAATATCTAATCAACAAAAGGTTTTGGAGTATCCAAAATTACCTTTGCTACTTCAGGTCTTAGAATAAATTCAGACGGTGCCTGACCATTTTGAATCATCTCTCTTAACGCAGTTCCACTAATTTGCTCTTTTACATCATTATCATGTGGACAAGCCTTTGGAGTTGTGTATGTAAGACATTTTCTACAATAAAAGAAGGGTGGGAAAAATACTGGAGAAATTTCTAATTCTGGATAATCCTCAAAGATTTTTTGTGCGGCCATTGGATCATAGAACTTACCAACACCTGCGTGATCACGTCCAATGATGATATGAGTACAACCATAATTTTGTCTCATAATTGCATGATGTATCGCTTCCTTTGGACCAGCATACTTCATTTGTGTATGTAATGTTCCAAGTTTACATCTATTTTCAGGATAGTATGATTTTATCATAGTTTCATAACATTTTACAATCACTTCATCGACAAAATCACCAGATTTTTTCTTGCCAATTACAGGATTTACAAATACACCATCACGAGTAGTTATGGATGTCTTTTGTAACATTTCATGTGCCACATGTGGTGGATTTCTTGTTTGGAATGCACAAATTGTTTTCCAGCCTGCTTTTGCAAAAGATTCTCGAGTTTGAGTTGGTGTTAATCTATTTTTTCTAATTTCAGTATCGTTTGGTCTTTGTATGTAATCAATTTTTCCACTAACCAAGAAATCTTTCATTGACATTGTATATCCTACGCCAGGGTGTGACGAATCAGTAGTACCGTAAATTCCTTGAGCAGTTTTCTCTTTATCAAAAGTAAATGTTTCATCAACGTGTAATACTGCAACTCCAACACCATCCGGATTTTGTAACAGAACGTCTCCTGCTTCTTTCATTTTAGAAGCAGTTTCTTTATCAACATCAAGTACAATTGGAATAGTCCATGCCAAGTCATTGGCAAGTCTTCCACGAGATACAACACTTTCAAAGTCTTGTTGTCCTAAAAATCCCTCTAAAGGACTAAAAATTCCATCTGCAATATTTTCAACATCATTTGCTAGATCTTCAGTAATTGTAATTGAAAATAATCCTGTAGAATCAACTTTAGTAATTCTGTTAACTAAAATTCCACCATGTGCTTTGATTGAATTATTTTCAGACATGGCTAAGCATCTATTTATGGTCTATATGAAGGCCGCACTCTTTGTTACCATCTTGTTCCCACCACCATCGACCTGCACGAAGATCTTCACCAGGCTTTATTGCTCGAGTACAAGGTTCACATCCAATACTTGTGAAACCCTTGTCAAGAAGACTGTTGTATGGTAAATTATTTTTTTTAATATATTCTTGAATTTGATCCCAAGTCCAATCAACTATGGGATTAATTTTTAAAATTTCACCATGTCCATGATCTAATTGAAACATTGTAACATCCTCACGATTTTTTGTCTGATCGCGTCTTAATCCTGTTATCCAACCATCTAAAGTATTCAACATTTTATTCATTGGGTGTACTTTACGAATTTCACAACAAAGTTTCCTGTTATCCACACTTTCATAGAAAAGATTCATTCCTTTTTCTTTAACCATCTCTTCAACTTCTTTTGAATCAGGAAGTAGTACTTCTACTGAAATATTATATTTTTTTTCAACAATTTCCATAATGTCATAGGTTTCTTGTGGAAGTCTTCCAGTACCAAGAGTAAAAAATCGAAAGTTAGGATTAATTTTTAGCATGATGTCCATAACAACTGCGTCCTCAGCACCAAAACTTGATGCTTTAGCAACTTTAGGATGTAAATTATCAGATGCCCACTGTAAAGCTTTTTCAGTACTTTTAATTGTAGAATTAAGATCATCAACCTTCTCTTGTGTAAATTTTGTCACATATTGATATGAAATATTTCTTTTATATTGATTACCCAAAAATTTATGCTAAATTATAAACAAGTAAAATTGAAAATAGAAAAGATGGATGAAATATCATATGTAGTAGTTTTTCCAAATATATTTTCTAAAAATAAAATTCCACAATTAATTAAAAATATTAAAAACATACTTAAAATAAAAAATCAAAACTACAACTCTGTAAAACGTGATGGAGATATTATTTTAGTTAATGCAAATGATCCTGTTTTTGCATCATCAGCTATCAATTTACTTTTTGGTATTGAAAAAATTGCCATTGCAAGACAAGTAAAAAATAATTTTCAGAATATTATTTTAGAAATTACATCAATTGGAGGCAATTTATTATTAAAAGGAGAAAAGTTTCTTGTTAAAGTAGAAGGAATATCTAAAGGATTTCTGGTTAAAGACATTGAGATTGCAGCTACGTCAAACATCATAGAAAAAAAATCAAATTTAGATGCTCATCCGGGAACAGATGAAAATTTTGATAAATTATTATACACATATTTAACAAAAAATAATGCATACATTTGCATTTTTTTAGATACTGGTAGAGGTGGAATTCCATATCAATCACAAAATCAACAAACAATTTGTGCAATTTATGATGAAATATCTGCAGTATCTTGTTATGAAACAATTAAGCAAGGATACGATACAAAAATTATAATTTGTTATAGACAAAAATCTGAATTAATGAATTTGGCAAAAATAATTAATCAAATTATTCCAAGATTAGTAAAAAAGAAAATTGAATTGGAATTTTATCATTTAAAAATAAAACCAAACGGAATTAAAAATTATTTAATTTATGTAAATTCAATATTACAAATAATGCTAAGTTATTCAAATAATCGTATATCCTTAGCTTTATCACCACTAATATTTTCTGCAAATTTTATTGATAATTCATTAAATCAGGTATTCAGTAAAAAGAAAATTCCAATAATTCCACTGACAGGTGTAGATAATCAGTTATTTGAAGAAGCAAAAGAAATTGGATTACAACGAAATATCAAAAAATTAGAAAAAATAGTCAGCATTACTTCAAATGAGATTCCCATTTATTCAAAAACAGAAGTAACATCTGCGCTCAAAACAAAGCAAATGATTTCTCTTAAGTTAGGACCAAACAATGTTCATGATATTTTAGACTCATTAGAACAAAATCATTGAAATTTTAAACAGTATATTTAATTAAAAATTATGTTCAAAATAGGAGAATTCATCTATCCGTGGGGAAGCGGTCATTATTCTCGAATGATGAGACTAAATGATGCGTTATCAAATGAAATTAAAGATGAATTGGAAGTTCATTTTTCAAGTAAAGATCATGTTTATCAAAAATTATTAAAAAAATTTCCAGATAAAAAAGATAAAATTCATGAAATTTTAATGCCGACTCCAATTGATGGAAAATTTGGTCCTAGTATTTCAAAATCATTGATGAACATACTATTACCAATAGAAAATAATCCATCATTAATAAAACAAATTATGAGTTATTTGAGAGAAGAAAGAAAACTATACAATAAAGAAAAATTTGATTTGGTCATAAATGATGGAGATATGGGTTCAAATATTTTAGCAAATAATAGAAATATCCCAAGTTTATTTGTAACAAATCAATTTAGACCAAAATTATATAATTCAAGATCATATCTTTATCCATCACTAATTTTTATAGCAAAACAAATCAATAAAGCATCAAAAATTCTTGTTGCAGATTCACCGCCACCATATACTATGTGTGAATATAATCTAAATTTTATAAAAGAAGCAGAAGAAAAAGTAGTTTATGTTGGACATTTTACAAATAGTAAAAAAATTAAAAATGAAAAAGAAACAGATTTAGAAAAATTAGTAAAAGATAATGAATTTGGTTATTGGATGAGAACTGGAAATAAATCAGCTAATGATGCAACTGGTGAAAGATATAATGAAGTTTTCAGCAAGAATGAAATGATAAAAGAAAAAAGAATTATTTCACATGCTAGAAATGAATCAAGTATTGATTCAGTAATTGGGAAAAATGGTAAAAAATATTCAATTTCAGATGCTTTAGAAAAGAAAATTGATTGGGTACAAATTGATATTGGTTTTCTTTCAGAACAAGAAAAAAATACAGTTTTAGATTTATGCAAGTATGCAGTCGTAAACGGTTCTCATACAGTAATGGGTGAAATAATGGGTGAAAAAGCAAAACCAATAATTGGAATTCCAATTCATGATGAAAATACAAATAATATCCGATGGGCTGATGAGAAAAAATTAGGGATTTTAGTTTCAAAAACAGAACAAGTTGTAGGGGCTATTTCTAAAATTAAAGAAAATTATGAAATATTTGAAGAAAATTTGAATGAGTTTTCAAAGAATTTTGTGCCTAATGGTGCTGAAAATTCAGCAAAAATTGCAAGTCAAATCTTGGAAGAAAAGAGATAATAGATTATTTTAGATAATTTTATCATCTGGCACGCGGGATTTCGATGGGCGAACGGACCGCAAGGGATGATGAAAAAATCCGCGTGCCGGATAAAATATCGATCAATAAAGAACGTGCGAACGCTTTTATGGAAAAAATTAATTTAAATTTCATTGGTTGTTTGTCCTGAATGTACAGCAAGAGCAAAGAAAAAAATTCTAGCTAAATATGAAGAAGATGTAGAAGAGGAAAATAGAGATAAACAAGATCTTTACAAATTATTTGACGAAGTTGAAATTCCAATGGAAATGGATAAAAATACAAAAAATTTCATTTGTAAAAAATGTGGATTATATGCCTCAAGAGAGCAAATATCTGATATTAGATTCAAATTAAATCAAAAAGAAAAAACACGTGATGATAAGCATGATGATTATCTTGAATGGTGGTCAAAAAGTAAAAAAGATAAAAATTTAGATAATTAGTGTTGATTTAACAATGGTAAAAAAGAAAGACGATATTCCAGAGTGGGTCACTGATGAAATTCAGAATGCTAAATTTCAAAAACCAAAAAAAATGAAAATATCCGGATATGTTCTAGAAATGTATCAAGAAGACAATAAAATAGATACTCAATTGTACGACCCCGTAGAAGATGGAAGACAAATCGTTACAATGGACGTATCAGAAAAAATTAAAATTTCAGAATTAGAAAAAGGAATTGTTTATGAGTTTACTTTTGAACAACACAAAGCACCATTAAGTAAAAAAGTTTCAGAGTTTTTGGAAAAAGAAAGAGAAATTGAAATGAATGCAATTTATGATTTTAAATTAAAATCAATTAAATTAATAGATGAAAGTGATTCTAGTCAAGCCTCAGAAGATAATATTGAAGAATAAATCTAATCAGTTTTTGTAGAATCTAATTGTTTTTTGAAAGACTTTCCTAAAACAGGATTAATAAAATAAGGAAATGTATGTTTTAGCCACACTGCAACACGGACTATTGAAGGAGTGATGATTTCAAGTCTAGATGAATTTGCCGCTTTTAGAATTGCTTTAGCAACTGTTTTAGAATCAAGTGATGTTGGCGAGTATTTGGGCATTTTTTCAAAAGATGGATGGTTAAAAAAATCAGTTTTTACCATAATTGGGCTAACTACTGTAATTCCAACTCCAGTTCCAGCAAGTTCATGCTTAAGACCTTCAGAAAATCCTAACATTGCAAATTTTGATGCACAGTATGAAGCAATTCCAGGCAATCCAAAGCTGGCAGCAACAGATGCTACATTTACTATATGCCCAGATTTTTTCTTTAGCATTAATGGAAGGAAATTTTTTGTACAATAAACCATACCAAAATAATTAGTCTCCATTTGCAATTCAATCTCATCTATTGAAAGATCAAATATAGAACCATAAATTGCAAAACCAGCATTATTTACTAAAATATCAATGGAGGTAAATTTTGCAATAACAATTTTAGACATTTCTACTACTTGATCTTTTTTTGAAACATCACAAACACAAACTAATGTATCCACATTAAATTTTTTTAACTCATTTTCTACCTGTTCAAGCTTATTTTTTCTTCTTGCAACTAAAATAATACTTGAACCTAATTTTGCAAATTCTATTGCAGTTTGTTTACCAATACCAGATGATGCTCCTGTGATTAAAACTACTTTATTTTTAAAATCCACAAATAAAAAAAATCATTTAATGATAAAGTGCTTTCTATTCATTCGGTGTTTTTGGAATTTTACTCAAGGCTAATTTTACTAACAATATCCAAGTAATTGCTATTGGAACATAATATGTTGCAATTCTCCAGCCAATTACAGCATCCCAGCCTACAATTCCTTCATTTATAGTAAAATCAAATGGATTTAAATTATTTAGATAAGATATGATACCAAATTCAGCTAGACCTGAACCACCAATAGTAATCGGTAAATTTCCAATTGCATTTGCACCCATAACGGCCATTATTGAATCAAATGCATTAATTAGATATCCTGTTCCCATCGCTATAATCATAAATGATATTCCATAGAATGCCCATGATGCAAGTGAAAAAAAGAATGAAACTGTAAATATTTTTTTAGATTCTGGAGTCTGTATATTATCTCTAATCATGGTACATGTTTCTTCCATCCAGTCATTTGTTTGATTAATAATTTTAGTTCCTTTTTCTTTTCCTAATTTTTTAGCAAGTGTTTCTAAAATATTTGGAACTTGGAATGTATGTTTAGAAGATAAAAAGAACATTACCATCCATAAAGATGTAATAGAAATACTAGTAGCTAAAATAACAATTCCAACAATATATGCTCCGTTCAATAATGCAATTATTCCTGCTAACATAGATAACAAACCTGCTGCAAGTACTTCAGTTACAATATCAACAAGTGCAATCCATGTTGCTTTTGAAAGTTCTACTCCTTTTTTCTTCAAATAATAAATTACAATAAATTCTGCTCCAATGAACATTGGAGTTGTAAATTTAATAAATTCACTACCAACTCTAACACCAATTAATTTTAAAAATGAATCAGTGTTACCAAGATATTTTTTTGTAATATATGCAAATTTTATTCCTTGTAAAACTAGTTTAATCATCATTGCAACTATAGCTCCAATAAATGGAAAAAGACCAATTGCTAGAATATCATCAATTTGAATATCAAATTGAAAGGCAATAATGAAAATAGGGATTAAAGTAATAGGTATGGCAACTAGTCTCCAGTTCATTTGATATTTTTTTCAAAGAATCAAATATGAAAGTTGATGAAATTTTAGTCATCAAATTATTGTGCCTAAAAATAGGCATAAAAAACATGATTAAATCGATATTTTATCAATTTTTGACTAATTTCAAATTTAAAATAATTATAAAACAAATTTTTGACTAAAAAATTTCTTTCAAAATCATCTAGTTTGAAATATAAGCAAAGAGAAGAAATCAAGACAAGATTGAAAACAATTTTTGTTACTGGAACAGCTGGTTCAGGAAAATCATCACTTACATCAAAATTACTTGAATACTATACAAGAAATGGAGCAAATGCTGCTGTCTTAAATTTAGATCCAGGTGTTGAGAGTATGCCATACAATTGTGATGTAGATGTTAGAGATTATGTGGATTATGTTTCAATAATGCAACAATACAGTTTGGGACCAAATGGAGCACTAGTAATGGCAAATGATTTGATTGCATCAAAAATTGATGAAATACAAAATGAGGTAGATCAAATAAATCCAGATTACCTAATTGTTGATACACCAGGTCAAATTGAATTATTTGCATATCGTTCCAGTGGTCGTTTTATTGTAGATAATATTAGATCCGATGAAAAAACAAGTATTTTTCTTTTTGATGGCGCAATAGTTACTACGCCTACAAATTTTGTTTCAATTGCATTACTTGCAACATCAATTAGATTACGACTTAATTTACCAACAATAAATGTAATAACAAAAACAGATGTAATAGATACTAAACTAGCAGAGATACTGCAATGGTCAACAAGCTCGAATACGTTAGAAAATGCAGTTTCTAAAGATACAGATGGTGAAACATATGCATTGACTACAAGTATTTTACGTGGATTGAATCTTAATGGGTTTGCAGAAGGATTAATTCCAATTTCAAATTCAACTGGTGAAGGTATTGTTAATCTTGAAAGTGCACTTAGTAGAATTCTCAATTTGGGCGAAGAGGTGGAAGACTAGTTGGCAATAAAAATTACAGTTAAGGCACCTTCATCTACAGCTAATTTAGGACCGGGATTTGATACATTTGGACTAGCGATAGATGCATTTTATGATGAGATTACATTGACAAAAATAAAAAGTGGAATTACAATAATTACAGATGACGATATCCCTACAAATCCAGAAAATAATACTGCCGGATTAGTAATAAAAAACATGAAAAAGGAATTAAAAATTAAAGATGGTATTGAAATTAAAATAAAAAAAGGAATACCTGCTGGATTTGGAATGGGTAGTAGTGCTGGATCTGCTGCTGCAAGTGCAGTTGCGTTTAATAAATTATTTAAATTAAAATTAAATCCAAATTCTTTAGTCAAATTTGCAGGGTTTGGTGAAAAAGCAAGTGCAGGATCAATTCATTATGATAATGTTGCAGCGTCAGTTTTAGGAGGATTTGTTATTGTTAAAACAGATCCATTAGATGTAATTACAATAGATCCGCCTATGAATCTAAGAATGTGTATTGCAGTTCCAAAAATAGATGTTCCAAAAAAGAAAACAAAGGTTTCAAGAGGAGTAATTCCTAAAAAAGTAAAATTAACTGATGCTGTTTTAAATATATCAAATGCATCATCAATTGTTGCAGGATTTATGAAAAAGGATCCCGAATTAATTGGTAATTCAATTAAAGATGTAATTGTAGAGCCTGCAAGACAACATATGATCCCAGGGTATCAAAAAGTTAAACAAAATGCACTCAAAGCAGGAGCTTATGGTGTTACAATTAGTGGTGCAGGGCCATCAGTAATTGCATTTTCAAAAAATTCATTTAACTTAAAAAAAATTAGTAATGCAATGTCAAAAGGATTTGCAGCTACAAATATTGAATGTCAGACAATAATATGTAAACCCAGTAAAGGTGCAATACATATAAAAAATAATTAGATGATAAATTATGAAAAAAGCTGTTATTGTCTTTAGTGGAGGTATTGATTCCGTATGTGCAGTTTCATTTTTAAAATCAAAATATGAATTATATGGAATTACATTTTCATATGGACAAAAAGCTAATATGGAAATTGCTGCTGCAAAATCTTTTGCAAAAAAACTGGGATTAAAAGAGCATAAAATAATTGATATTGGTTTTATGAAAAATCTTTATGGGAATTCAAATGTTTTAACAAGTTCAAAAAGAAAAATTCCGACTAAATTTGAATATTCAATTGTAGTTCCAATTAGAAATGCAGTATTTCTTTCAATAGCATCAGCATGGGCGTTTACACTCAATGCATCTCTCGTTGCATATGGTGCACACACAGGAGATACAAATTATCCTGATTGTCGACCAAAATTTGCAAAAAAATTAGAAAATGCGTTTAATGAAGGGGAAATAGATGGAATTAATTCAAAATTACGAAAAAGTATTGAAATATGGTCACCGTATCGTAAGGGATTATCAAAAAGTGATTTATTAAAAACAGGAGTAAAAAATTTAGGGGATTCAATTTTTAAAACTTGGAGTTGTTACTCAAATAAAAAATATCATTGTGGAATTTGTGAGTCTTGTAATAATAGAAAAATTGCATTTAAGGAAGCTCAAATTAAAGATAAAACAAAGTATTTGAAATAACTATAAACTATTTATTTTAAAATTTTCTTTTTTAGTATTAATCCTCTAATTACAACATACCAAACTAGGAAAAATGATCCAAAAATTCCCGTAATAATATAATTATGTAGTTCTGGAGTTAGACCTTCAATAGAATTAGTAATTTTAACGGATGCTGCAAAAGCAATTACAATAAGAGCAACACATTCTATTGCATACCAAGTCCAATTAGGCCAAGATTCTTTTGGAATGTGAATATACGGATTTGCTTTTCCCATACTAATAAGGAAAAATATTGATTATTTAATTTTTGAGTATTATGGGAAAGAATTTGAAGCACGCTTTCTAATTAGTGTCATAATACTCTCTTTTTCTTCCTTATTTTCATAAATTCCCCTAAATGCAGAGGAGGAAAGTGTTGCGTCATTTCTAACTCCACGCATTTTCATACAAAGATGTTCAGCATCAGCAAAGACTACTACACCCTTTACGCCTTGAGAGTATAACTCATCAGCGATATTTTTTGTTAAGCGCTCTTGAATTTGTAATCTTTTTGAATACTTTTCAACTAATCTTACTAGTTTCGATATTCCAAAAACTCTACCATTTGGAGAATATGCAATATGGATTTTTCCATAAAATGGTAACATGTGATGCTCACACATAGAATAAAATTGAATATCTCGTGCAATTACTACATCAGAGTCTTCTGAAAATTGTACAGATAATTGTGAATCTGAATCATATCCAGCAAAAATTTCCTTATACATACTTGCAATTCTTTTAGGAGTCTCTCTTAGGCCCTCACGAGTCGGATCTTCACCTAGCTCAATAATTAACTCTCTAACAAGTTTTTGTACACGTTCATCATCCATTTTGTATTTATCCTTTTTTTCTAGTATTTGAACGTAATCTGATTTTTACACACGTGCTAATTTTATGGAGCCCCAATAAATTTGTGTAATTGTGGAACTACTTTAACATCAATATAATGAGGAAATACTATATCATACAAATTTAATAAAAGATCTAATGATGGTTCAGAAATACCATATGTAGGTTGTATTACAAATCCATCAATATCATCTTTTGAAATTATATTAAAAATTTGACCCACTAATTCTTTGAATTCATCTAATTGTGTTTTAGAACTAACTACAATTTTGATATAAGTTATTTTTTTTGATTTTACAGATGATTCAAGACATTTCATAGTATGGCCAATTAATTTGTCATAATGTTTAGGATCAGCAAAATCAGAGTCCTTGGTTTTAAATTCAATTTTAACAATATCAATAAAAGGCAAAACATGATTAAAACGACCAATATCAAAACATGATGATTCAAGATATGTAGGAATTTTTTTGTTTTGAATATGTTTAGCAAGTTCTGCAACTGCTTGATGTTGAATTAATGGATCACCACCAGTGAAATTTACTTTGTAAGTTTGATTTTGTAAATTGGAGTCAATTAATTCATTAGCTGCTTCAATTGTATATTCTGTACCAGAATCAAGTGGTAATGATTCCTTAGTGTCACAATAAAAACATGTGAAAGGACACCCTGCGAGTCTAACAAAAAGAGTCTTTGTACCATAAAGAATTCCTTCCCCTTCTACAGATGTAAATATCTCAAATAATCTTACTTTCAATTAATAATTGTAATTTTTTTCATTATTTATTTAATCAGTTTTTACTAACTAGTGCATTACAGGTTCTTTTGTATAAAATAATCCAGAAATAAAGAAAACTACACCTAAAATTCCAATAGTACTTCCAATCAATTCTACTTGATTTTGTAATTCCCCTGCAAGTGGAGACCATAACCAAGCCATTAAGACACCAACTATAATCATGGGAATTCCTACGCCTAGTGTAATTGATTTGGAAACCATGTTAGAAATTCTTTAGAAAATGTATATGAAGCTTATGTTATTCGAATTGGATAACCAATATTTTCCATTAATCCTTTTAGTTCAACAAATATCACTTTAGCATCATTGATTTGATTTTTTGTAAGTAACTCCCTAATTTCAAGAATTAATTCATGACCTGTATCAATTTGACTTTGATCTACACCATTATCTTGGGCTTTTGCTAGTTGTTCATCAATTTGATTAAGTGATCGATCAAAAAATCGCTTAATGAAATCAGATCTTTGTTCTAAAGCAGATTCACGTATATCATTTTTAATAGAATCGAGAATAATCTTTATTTTCTTGATACCAACATTTACTTTATTTACATCATTAGCTTGTTTACGTAATTCTTGAATTAAATCATAAATTTTAATAAAATCAGATTCTGTATCTACATTGTATTTTTTAGATATAGTTTCTAAACTTTTTACATATTTTACTAATCTATCAAGCTCATTAGATAAAGTCCTACTATCTTTATCAGATACAGTGACGGCTACAACTTTTTCTGAAGATTGAGAAATTGTTCTAGAAATTTGCATAAATGAATTCATTGCTAAAAGAAAATCTTGCTTTGCTTTTTCAATATCGTTAGGTAAAGATTCATCTAATGAATATACAGCCCCATGACCTTTATCATATAAAATTTGTAAATTATTTGGAATTTGATCACCATATACTCCATCTAATTGATTTACAATTTGTTTATCTGCTTGTACAGCAATTCGTAACAAAATACTTGGATCATTTTGTGCATATGCACTATCAACTAATGATGGAGAAACTGTACCAAAAATTAAAACAATTATTGCAAATACGGCTAATTTTTTCATTCTTCACTCTCCATACTCTTGCGTAATTTTACCAAATTTTGTAAATCTTTCTTTTCAATTTCAATAACTCCTTCACGTTCCAGTCTTTTTACTGCACGCCACATAGTAGTTCTTGGTTGCAAGAATTTTTTACGTAATTCACTTTCTAATGCTTCTCCTCCATTATTAAAAATAAATTTCACTAATTCTTTATCATCCTCACGAAGATCCGACTTTAATTTAAAAATTGTTTCAAGATCTAAAGTAATACTTTTTTTAGTTATTTGATTATGTTCTACGGGTTTATGATTTTTTTGTTTAATACGAATAATTATTACAGTTCCAATTAATATGATTAGTAATACTCCACTGATTATTGCATATGGAAAATAATTTGTTTCAATTTTTGTATCAGATAATGAATTAGAAATAGTATTACTAAACAAATAATCAATTTCAGTTTTACCTGGAGATAAAGTTAGTTGGTTTTGATCATTAATTATTTCCATATTAATTGGAAGATTGATCATTCCAACAATTGCAGAATTTTTTGGTAAAAGTAGTGTAAAAGTAGAAGGGGAATCTAAAGAAAAAGTCCAAAGTCTACCTTGTTTAGATACTAAATCATGAATATCATAATCGATAGTAATAACTGATGAACCAAAAGTTTGAATTAAAACAGAGTTATCCATAATACTAGTGTCTAGTAGAAATTCATTATCTCCTACTACAACTAAATTATCAATAGTACTTCCAAATAGATTTAATTCATAATCAGTAAGAAAGGGATCAATATCAATTTCTGTAGAAATATGTGTAGAACCATCGGGGTAAATTATTAGATCTAAATCTCTGGGGGAACTAAAGGAAGATTGGATTGGAAGTAAAGCTGCTACAATAATCATACTAGCTACCAAAAGAGATGTTTTGACCATTGTATCAAGAATAGTCTCATTCCTTACAAAAAGTATTCCATCATCCCCTAGAGATTGTTTCAATTGAATGGGTTCGATAAATGAGGCCATCTGATCAATACCTTAGATTCATACTTTCTACTAATACTTGGAATCTTTTGAATTCCTGAAAAAAACCTAGACCTTTTTCAGTAATTTGAAAGATTCTATTTCTATCATTTTTGATTGATTCTACTAAGCCAGCTTCTACCAATTTCTCACATTTGTCTAATACTGCATAGTGAGATAGGTTGGCTTTTCGAGATATTGCAGATACAATGATTCCATCACGACCACCGTTAGCGGTTACGTCTAAGATATCACCCATTATGCCCATTTCGGACCTGTATTGTTGTTTTGACATGCTATAGTATAGAATTGAGTACTTTATGAGGAACATTTTGA
>Ga0209035_10000109_pt1 | contig 31262 bp, 36 predicted proteins | sample MarorgKNORR_S2LV_6_FD_188220 | JGI IMG/M metagenome (GOLD analysis project Ga0209035, IMG submission 188220) | Marine microbial communities from the Southern Atlantic Ocean, analyzing organic carbon cycling - AAIW_A/KNORR_S2/LV (SPAdes) (version 2) | ecosystem: Environmental > Aquatic > Marine... | reverse complement strand
GATGAACTTTCTCTATCAGCTAAAAATCAAAAACCAGTAATTCCATTTCAAGAAAGGATGGAAATTGTTGAATCAATTAAGTTTGTTGATGAAGTAGTTCCACAAACTAACTATGATAAGATGGAAGCATGGAATAATTTAAAGTTCGATATGATGTTTGTTGGCGACGATTGGAAAGGAACTGATCAATGGAATATCATAGAAAAAGATTTTAGTGAGTATGGTGTTGAAATTATCTATTTCCCATACACATCTCATACCTCTAGTACAATCTTAAGAAATATCTTAGATAAAATATAATTCCACTATAATTAATTCTTAATTTCATAGATGAATATCTTATATGGAATATCAGCAACTGGCAACGGCCATATTAGTAGATCTAGAATTATCGTAAAAGCTCTAAAAAAAAGAGGACATTCAGTCGATGTTATCTTAAGTGGTAGAGAAGAAAAAGATTTTTTTGACATAGAAGAACTAGCTCCATTTCAGATTAAAAAAGGATTCACTTTCGTGAGCAAGAAAGGAAAGTTGAATTATATCCAAACCGTATTACAATCTCATCCAATACAATTCTTCAATGATATAAAATCTATAGATAATATATACGATTTGATCATTACTGATTTTGAGCCTATAAGCGCTTATGCTGCTAAGAGATATAAAATACCATGCATGGGAATAGGTCATCAATATTCATTCTATAAAAATATTCCGATGACAAAAAAGATGAAATTTGCTAGTATATTTTTTCCAAAAATGTATGCTCCTGTAAATTTTACTATTCCTTTTCATTTTTATCATTTCAATAAACCTATCCTTCCACCATTCATTGATCCTCTGCTATACAATCAAATAGATAGAGATCAAATAAGTGAAGATATTCTAGTTTATTTACCATGGGAAAACCTAGATGATATGATTGCTATCTTAAAAACTATATCAAAAGAATTTATCGTATATACAAAGACTGAATCAGTACAAACAGTTAAGAATATTACTTTGAAACCATTCTCAAATATGACCTTTAAACAAGATTTAATGCGATGCAATTCTTTAATTACTAATGCTGGATTTCAATTAATATCAGAAGCGCTTTTTTTAGGAAAACCAATTCTATGCAAACCGCAAAAAGGTCAGCCTGAGCAAGAGCATAATGCAAAAATACTTGATGAACTTCAATATGCTACCGTAGCAAAAGAGATTAATGTCAAAATCATTAAAGATTGGATTAATAAGAGTAAAAAGATTAAAATAGATTTTTCAGATCCAACAAATTTAATAATAGATATCATTGAAAATAGAGAGAAGGATTTTTCAAATGAAATTAACAAGCTATGGCAGATAAAAAAAACCTATTAGGCTACTCACAAGAAAAGCTGGAGCAGTTTTTTTTAGATATAAATGAACCATCTTTTAGAGCGAAACAATTATTAAAATGGATCCATCAAAAAGGTGAATTAGACTTTGCCAATATGAGCAACTTCAATAAACCTCTTCGAGAAAAAATGAAAGAAATAGCTGTTTTAATACCTCCCAAATTAAAGAAAGTGTTGGTATCGGATGATGGAACTAAAAAATATTTAATTGAACTAGATTCAGGTTCATCGATAGAGATGGTAAGAATACCTGAAAAGAAGAGAATAACTTTGTGTATTTCTTCTCAAGCAGGATGTGCTCTCCAATGTACATTTTGTGCCACCGGAGCACAGGGATTTGAAAAGAATCTGACACCAGATGAAATTATTGGACAACTCTGGCTAGCAAATTTTCACGATGAAGAGGATACCCCAATTACTAATGTTGTTTTTATGGGAATGGGAGAACCGCTTTTAAATTTTGAACCCGTAATTGATTCTGCTGAAATTATGCGCGATGAATCAGCATATTTTTTATCTAAAAAAAGAATAACTATTAGCACCTCTGGATTAGTCCCCCAGATTAATCAGCTTGCTGAAAGAACGGATGTATCCCTTGCCATATCTTTACATGCAGCAGATGATGACCTAAGAGATATTATTGTTCCAATTAATAAGAAATATCCAATTGATGAACTATTAAGTGCATGCAAAAACTATTTATCTATCCGTGAAGATAGACGATATGTTACCATTGAATATATCTTAATAGATGGTATCAATGACTCTATGGCTCATGCAAGAAGCCTCGCTAAAATATTATCTGGTCTTGCATGTAAAATTAATCTAATCCCCTTTAATCCTTTTGATGGCTGTGATTATAAACGATCTAATAACAGAAATATTGAAGCATTTAAAAAACACTTATTTGATAAAGGATATATTACAACTCTACGTATAACTAGAGGAGATGATATTGATGGAGCATGTGGACAGCTTGTAGGAAATTTAAAGAAGGCAACTAAAGGAAAGAAAGTTATAGAACGTGAAGCTATGGCTTAACTATTTTGTCTCTCAAAATATTGTACTAAATCTGTAAAACCACCAATAGGAACATCATTAATCACAATCTGAGGAACTGTTGTTCCCTTAGTCATTGCTGCCATTTTCTCTCTGGTAATATTATTTTCTTCGATATCTATCTCATTAAAAGAAAATCCATTTTCCGTTAAGAACTGTTTTGCCATTTTACAGGGACCACACCAAGAAGCGCTATAAATTGTTATTGTTGTACTTTCTGGCTTTAGATTATTCATGAAAGAATATACCAAATGGGAATCAACAAAGAAAAAATATTTTTATTTCTTATCATATATAATAATAGCTAAAATAGCCTATGGAATTTGGAGTATACTATTGGGGAATATTTGGAGGAGTGATACTATTTGTATTTCTCATCTCTCTACTTTTTAACCCTTAAAAAGGAGTTATCATGGAATTTATACAATCATTTGGAGAATATTTAATGGCTAATCCAGCTGCAATGATTGCTGTGTCTCTTTATCAGGGGCTATGGGCAATGCTTGGACTATGGTTTGCAGCAAGGAATGATCATAAAGTTTGGTTTGTTGTTATTGCTCTCTCAAACACAATGGGTATAATTGAAATAATTTATCTAGCAAAAAAGACAACGTTTTTTAAAAATTTTAATATCAATGGGTAATAGACATTTTCCAACTGTTATTGCACTTATAATGCTAGCAGGAATGCTAGGTTTGATGAGCAATTGCCAAGTCAAAACTGACATTCCATTAGAATATAACTCTCCTACTGATTCCAGTGAGCATCTTGATGAAAATGGAGAGCCAATGAAAAAACGTATTGTGTCTTATGAATTTCAACGAGACAACAAGAATCCTTGAGAAAAGTACTCTCGATTGGCGTTTCTCTTGCCTGTCTTTATATAGCATTTCAGCAGGTTAACTTAAATCAAATCTTTAGCGCTTTATCTAATACACATTTATCTTATGTTATAGCTGCTTTAATAATTACTAATATCACATTTTTTATCAGATCTTTACGATGGAAAACTCTTCTAAATTCTCCAAAATCTCTTACCTTGAAACATTATTTGTCCACAACACATATTGGATATTTTCTAAATAATATTCTTCCATTCAGAGCTGGAGATATATTTCGAGCTAAACTATTATCAAACCATGATAAGAGTATAAAACTAAGTTATTTAATTGGGAGTCTTGTTGGAGAAAAAATTATTGATCTTTGGGTGATAGGGCTATTTAGTGTCATATTGATTCTACTCGGATATACTAACCTACTTGGCGTTCAATTTATAGTTACTGTTATTGCTATATCCTTTCTGAGTTCATTAATTATTTTTGGGCGACATAGTTTATCTAGTAGATTGCTCGTCACGTTTCCATCATTAACTAATTTTGTTTCAGGGTATAAATTAGTATCAGAAAATAAGGTGCGTTTATGGAGTTGGTCTATGGTACTATGGATTAGTTTTGTGGCGTATGTAATTTTGTCATTGAAAGCAATTGGAATCGTATTAACGTTGGAGCAAGCTTTAGGACTAACGATTATATCTAGTATTGTTACTTCATTACCTATCGCTCCCGCTGCAATTGGAACATACCATTTAGCAGTTATTTATTGTCTACATAACTTATATGGTATCAATCTAGAATTAGCACAAACAGGTGCTATTGTTATGCATAGTATTTTTCTTCTGTACAGTATTGTAGTAGGTTATATATATTTACTATCTGAAAATCTAAATATTGAATCAATAGTAAATGACGAAAAAAACTAAAGGATTACTTACAGTATTATTTGCCTATACTATCGCTATAGGATTAGGAGTGCTATCTATTTTATATAATCTTCATCTTGGAGATATGCTACAAATCTTTATTGCTGATATAATCGCAACATTTATGATCTACTGCTTCAGTGTTGCATATAAAAATTCTTCATTCTATGACCCATATTGGTCTGTAATTCCTCCATTTATTCTATTATTTTGGATATGGAAACAAGACTTTATTTTTAGTTGGACAGTGAGTTTACTAATCTTTGCTATGCTATTTTGGTCAATACGCTTAACAACCAATTGGATAAAAACTTGGGAAGGATTACATCATGAAGATTGGCGTTATATTGATATGAGAAAAAATCTAGGTAGCTCTTTTGAGCTTCTAGGTAACTTTGGTGGCATCCATTTCTTTCCAACATTAATTGTATTTTTCTGCTGTATGCCTATGGGAGTAACTCTTGAATTACAAGAGTTTATGCCTGATACAAGCGTGCAAGCATATGCTGGATTTTTTATTTGTATTTTAGGTGTTTTATATGAAATTATTTCTGATGCACAACTGCATCGCTTCAGAGAAGAAAATCCACATAAAAAAGGTATTATAGAAACAGGATTATGGAATTATTCAAGGCATCCAAATTATTATGGTGAGATCTTATTTTGGTGGGGAATATTTTTATTTGGCAATTCATATCTATCACAAACTGAGGGACTTGGATTGAGTTATTTAATTCTCGCTCCTATTGCAATGACATTAATGTTTTGGTATGCGAGTATTCCCTGGATTGAAATTAAAATTCTTCGTACAAGACCTGCATATAAAGATTATCAAAAAAGGGTTCATATTTTATTTCCAGAAATCACTATATTAAAACGCTTAATCGGTAAATAAAAAAAATGGATAATAATACAATGACAGTTTTAAAGATTTTTGGGCTAATTGGTTTAGCCTATTTCACTTTTTTTATGCTAGTAATGGTACCTCATAAAACCTGGTATTTCTTCGGATAATCTTATCCTCAATGTTTAATCAAACTTTTTTCATTTGGCTTACCCTTGTTTGTATATGGAATTTTGGATATGCTCAGGCAACTCCTATTGAAGATGTTATAATTGCTATTATTTTAGCAGGATTATCTTACAAATTAAATCAAACCAACTAGGTAAAACTTAATTGTAACCTCATTTTTCATTTTTATTGTGAGTAATGAAGGACGTTTAATTTTATAGTCTGATAAGCTAATACTAAAACTTGTATCCACTATAATTTTTTGATTATCTATATTAAAATTAACTGGAATCATCATCTCTTTTTTAATGCCATGGAAAAATAAGATTCCATTGATATAATATTGATTCTCTTCTTTTGTTATTGATGAAGAAGTAAAGCTCACTACAGGATAAAAATAATCCTCAATTACATCGAGCATATTAGAATCACGATTGGAATTCTTACTATCAAAACTAAAGACGGGTACATATAAATCTACGCTTGATAAAATAGGGTCATCTTTGTCAAATATAAACGAGCCTTTAATCTCTTTTGATATACCCGTCCAATTATGGGCAGGATGTTTTCCATCATAAGAAATAAAACTTTTCTCTAAGTCGATTGTGACTGACACTCCTTGTGCAAACACAAATTGAAAAAATAGAATGGATATTAACTTTCTCACTTGAAAAAAGTAATCCCTAATGCATCAAGACTTAGCGCAAAAAATGCTACTGTCCCTGCTTTTAAATGAGCGTCCATCAAATCATTATATCTTTTACCATCCTTTACTGCTGCTTTGGCTAAAAATGGTTGTGCCATCATTGCAGAAAAGTGAAGGATTGCCATTGTGCGATGAAATTTAATAGATGAAAAATTATTATCATATTTTCTAGCAGGGGGTGCAAAAATAGAAAGAGATGCACCGGTCATATAAGTAGCATAGGTAAAGTATCCCATTGCTTTATGACGATCATAGTGCTTATCCCAATAATCACTATCATTTCCATCATATAATTTTTTTCCTACATCATACTGATAAGCCAACCCAGCTAAAGTTAAGATACCTATCCATTGGTGATGTTTCAACATTTCACGCCTAAGCTTTAATTCTTCTATTCTCGTATCAGGTCCAATATCTAATTTTCTAAATACTCCTTCTTTTCCCCATATGATAGATTTTACATAGGGCATATTATCTGGTAATCCAATTTCTGGTGGAGTAAATCTATTGTCATAGGCTTCTTGAGTGACAACAGATTGTGCTTTTATCGTCGAGGATAATAAAAAGATTGATAATAATATAAGTTTTGTTCTAAACGGCATATTTTAGTAGTAAATTTTAACACTAATATGAATAAGACTAAGTTACCGAAAAAAATTGAATCATGTGGATGTGATTGTAATCCGGAAAAACCTTCCGATCCATCACGTCGTGATTTCATGAAACAAGCAACCACATTAACCATGATTGGAAGTACAGCTTTTATTTTACAAGCTTGTGGTGGTGGTGGATCTCCAACAGGACCTGAAGATCCTGATGGTGGTGATACTGGTGGTGGTGATACTGGTGGTGGTGATAACAATGGTGGTGGTGACAATGGTGGCGGTGACAATACTGATACCGGATATACTTATGATGCTACTACAGGAACAATCACGATTGATATAACTATGATGTATACTACTCTTCAAGCTCCCGGAAATGGAATTCAGTTAAGTGGAAGTGATACATTTGATACTAGAGGAATAATTGTTCTTAGAACTAGCAATACAGGTGTTAAAGCTCTATCAAGAAGATGTACACATGCAAATAATACAGTGAATATTAATAGTGCGGGAAATAATTTATTATGCCCAAGCCATAATTCAATTTTTGATTTAAATGGAAATGCAGTTTCAGGTCCGGCAACTGGTGCACTAACAAGCTATACTTGTTCTTTAAATACAGAAGGCACAATTATTACTATTATTAATTCTTAATTATTTATTCTCTAAACCTTTCAAAGCTTTTGTAACCACCTTTTCTAATTTTTTCGTTTGAGATGATAACTCTTTATTATATGCTTTTTCAGTTAATTTTGATTTGTCTTTCGATATAATTGCAGGAAGAATTTCAATAGTAATGCCAACAGGTCTCATAAAACTCTCACCTCGAGGCCATGCCTTTTCAGTACCAATAATTGCTGCAGGAAGAATAGGAATATCTAGTCCCATTGAAAATTTTACAGCACCTTTCCTAAAACGCTGTAAGACTCCAGGTTCTCCTCTAGACCCTTCTGGAAACATAATAATATTATTCCCTAATCCAATAAATCCTTTTGACAAAGTAAATGTATCTTCTAGGTCAAGAGATTCTGGATTCTGTCTTCTGCTTAACGGAATGAGATTAATAAAATTCTTAAAAAATTTTCGTCTAGAATCATTATCAAACCAATAATCTTTTGCTGCTAAAAATCCAAAGCGCTCATAGCCTAATCGTGTTGAATATGCTAGTACTGCAATATCCATGTGACTATTATGATTACTTGCAAAGATAAAGGAAGTATCTTTGGGGATATTCTCTCTTCCAATCACTTTGACAGGTGTATAAAATGTCAAGACTGTATTAGCATACAAATCAAAAACAAATGATAATATCTTGAATAGAATGGATTTAGGTTGTGCTAAATGACGATATCTTGGATCTTCTAGGATAGAATATTTCATATATGTTCTGTTATGCGTCTATTCTTTTTGCTAAAAAGAAATATATGCTAGGAAAAAATCTATGGACAAGCACTCCAAACCATGCAATATCACCCCATTTTGAAACTATGACTTGTCTTTTTTTATTCTTAATAGCTTTCAGAATAATTGTTGCAGCCTTTTTTGATGATAATCCAAAGGGCATTAAGGAGTTTTTACCAAACGGATTACCCTGAGAATCTAATTTGTTTTTTCCAAAGTTTGTAATCACCTTACCAGGTGCAATAATGGTTATATCTACATTATGCTTCCCTACTTCAAGTCTAAGAGAATCAAGGAATCCATGTAATGCAAATTTTGCAGATGAGTATACAGTTCTTTTTCTCGAAGTGATTAATCCCGCTACGCTAGTATTTGTAGCAATTTGACCTCCTCCATTATCTACCATATGCCTTAAAATAGATTTTGTAAAGTAGACGACTGAAAAATAATCTACTTGCATTACTTCGTGGAATACGCTTAAATCTATATCTTCAAATAAGCTCTCTGATCCAATACCAGCATTATTAAACAGAATATCAATAGGGCCTTCATTTTTAATAATTGTACTTACAAATGAATCAATTTTATCTAATTGCGATAGGTCAAAAGGATATATTACGCATTGACCCTTATCATAAGATTGGAAGGATGCTTCCATCTTTTCTTTACTTCTAGATACCAAGATCACTTTTGCACCAGATGACAAAAATGCTTTGGCAGTTTCCTCTCCAATTCCAGACGAGGCTCCAGTAATAATTACGGTTTTATTCTTAAAAGACATAAACGGAATGTACTAATTTTTATCCTTTGTGTTAAGCCAGTAATAAAAAGGAAGTGCGAACAATAAACTGCCCAATAAAGACAGGATAATTAACCAATACCATTTATATTTACCGATAGGATGATGCTTGAAATAATAGGCAAGCAGTAGCATGAGCATGAATGCCTCAATAAATAACGCTACGCCTATCGTATTAGATAGAAAAATAGCAAAATCGAATTCAAAAAACTGCCAGTAGAGAAAGAGATTATTCACTACCAGTAATCCTGTTGCTGCAAAGAAAAATAATATTTTCTTACTCATTATATATCAACTTAAACTATTGATCCGTATCAAAGAAGAACTTTGTTAGTTGTACCCATACCACTATTGCTACTAAATAAGATGCTACCATGAATAGCGCTTCATTAGGATAAGAATTAAACGCACCTAACTCATTACTTGAGAAAGTTCTAATAATTTTGTCAAACAAAACCATGAACGGTATCAACATATAGTTATTTTTAATAATAAATTTATATACCATAAATAATAAAGTAGAGTATAGTGTAATGGCCATCAGTGATGGTCCAATGGTATATTGCATTTCAATAGTACCGCCATAGACAAACATCACTAACAACACTCCATAGATATTAGACTTTACCGTACTAGCATATCCATCTGTAAACTCGAATAGAGTTTTAGCAAAGAATAAACTGAATGCTACAACAGTAAATCCTCCATAGATATTAAATGTACCTATTATAGGATAATATAATCCTGCGAGTGTTATTCTTGGAAAATTTGGGTTAAGATCTAATTGGAATGATCCAGCAATCATAGCAACTGTTGTTGCTAATAATGCGGCAATAAACCCTCCAACTATAGAATCTGAGATTGAACTACGATTTAGAGTTGGCTTTAACATGGTACCTAGACCACCAAAAAATAGGACTTGAGCGAGTGCTATGACTAAGAATCCTATCATCGCAGATATGTACATCGTTGTCATTAAATTTCCTATTGGTTGGTCTGTAGGTAATGTCATAAAAAATGATGAATCATTGAAAAAAGCAACAATAGCACTAACAAAAATTATTGCTCCAAAGAATGCTCCTTTTCTCAAATTGAGCTTATTATCCATCAACATCTTAAAGGAACGTATCAACAATAATCCACCGATAAATAATCCACCAGGAATAGAAAATAACATTGCAAGCATTCCAGAGAATCCTTCTCTGTCTCGCTTCATTCTTGACCATTCTTCGGGGATATAAATAGATTGTGAAAATCCAGCAAGCTGATCACCTGAAACAGTGATGACGCTTTCTAGTTGCGAACCTTCATAGCTTACATTTTTATCTTCCTTGTAAGTAAATATCCAGTCTAATCGTTCAGGTTTTTGAGACTCAACCGCACTAACTAAGCTTACCATACTTTGGTTTAAGTCAAAGTGATCACTCAAGGCTTGATCTGCTATTATTTTAGCATCTGATTGACTTAAGATAACTCCTGCTTCATTTTCAGGAAATTTGTTATAAAAACGAATAGGATTTCCTTCAAAATCTACTGAAACAATTATCTCTCTTGCTCTTGTTTCTACTTCGCCATCAAATTTAGCGAAACGAACTTTCCATCTTGGGCCTAGTACGTAAGATCCTAAAAGATTACCAAAGGTATCAGATCCAAGTTCTTCCCATATGAAACCTGAGCCAGGGTAACCAGTAGCAACCATTGCATAACCTTCATAGCCTTCAGCTAAATCAATATTCTTTGTAATGAGAAACTCTTCTGCAATACTAATAGCTTGCTCACGATCTATGCTTGGTGAATCTATAGACACGTCAGAACCACTAAACTTGAATGATGCCATTCCTATTACAATAAATACTATAGATCCTAATAAGATTTTTTTATTCAATGGAGATCCATCCCGTATGATAGCTTTAGATTGTTCTTTATGCTTCGATATTTCAGGCGGTGTCGGTTCAAACCCTTTATTTAGCGCCGTATTATCTAATTCAGTCCATCCATTTGCTTTCATTCTAAAATACAAGATGACAAGCAATGGGATAGCCGCACAAAGCACTGTCATAAACTTATCAACGACATAACCACTTGAATACCATATAGGTAGTGAAAATAATAAAACATCATATAGGTAGTGTGTAATCGCACCAAATATAACTCCTAACTTCAAATACAACATTCCATACACAATAATAGATGGTAGGAATAATTCTACCACTCTAGCATAGGAAGGTTGTGCAGGGTAATTAGCATGTCCTGCTCCAAAAATTAATGCTTGCAATATCATTGCAATAACAAGACCAGTAAAGCGCATATTATATCTTTGTCCAATTAACACTCCTGCTCCAATTGGCACAGCACGAAAGAGCATTTCTTCCCAAAATCCTGCTTGCAGTGAGATAGCAATCCCTGTATACCACGGGAAAACAGATGCAAGATAATTTGGGTCCGCCATACTACTTGCTGGAGACCAAAAACCAAAATATTTTTCCATAAGAATATAAAATGCACCAACAATAGCTAGCTTAATTGGAACAATTAAATAAGCAAAAATCGTATCATTTAATACACGCTTTGAATTAGCAACATTCATTGTCCATGTTTTCCATAATTGAATATGCTCTGGAAATGCTCTTCTTGTAAGCGATTCTGCAATAACAAAAGTTGCACCAAAAAGTAAGAAGTTCACTACCCCATTTGCTAGCATAGCTAACAATCCTTCTAGCATGAATTGTGACTTACTAGTAGCGGTATCATAAGCCATCCATATAGTAGGATAAAAATTTAATTGCACTAATGTGCTAGTGGTAGCAATAAACGCTGCCGCTAATAATGATGACTTCCATCTTAACCAGCCGGTACGATAAAAAATAACTATAGATCCTACGCCTATTATTAACATATAAATACCTAGGAAGGCAAAGTTTGCAAACATCGCAATGGTATCGTTATCTGATCTTATATTAGCAAATTCACGATTGAATGATTCTGGAATAAACGCACTAGGCAATACAGAGCTTACCATCGATCCTGAAATATCAACATCTAATCTATACTTTGCATCTCCAATATCTTGAAGTTTATGCTCAAATACAAAAGCATGATCTACTCTACCATTTGGCATTTCCTCAAAAGAAGACTCTATTAATGAATAGTCTGCAAAATTTCCAGACCAATGATCATTGATTTTTAGAGTTGCCAAACTGAGGGCGTCTTCTTCAGATAAGCTATCTGAATCATGGTCTTCTGGAATTTTAACACGATATCCATTAGAAGAACCGTCAGGCTTGAACATAAAACTTGCTTCAGCTACTTGACCTTCTTTAAATGTCCTTACAACCCAGTTGTATGGTGAAAAAATATTACTATCAATAATCGATTGAAATTTTTCTCGACCACCTTGTTTTAATTCTACATAATCACGTAAGCTAGAACTAAAACCGTATACTACAGCTTGATCAAGATCATCGCCTAGTATTTCAAAATCTTTAGTAGCAGCTTTTCCTTCTTCTAAAGCTAGCTCTCTATCCATTGATACATCGACACTTAAACCTCCAAGAAAATCATCCCAGTAATAAGCTAAGCCTAAGGTACTTGCAATTGCAAAAACACATGTGATAGATAAAATTTTATTTGTGGTCATTATTCCCTCTTGTATTAATTTTATAAATGGGTAAAGTAAACTTTACATACTCTAAAGTCAATTATGCTGAGTATTTTTTATGTTATAGCCTTAAAAAGTTCTAAAGGTATAATTATAAAAAAATATGTAAAATACAGCATCAAATAATAGGGGAATTAAACATGAAAAAAGAAAATTTAACAGAAGAACAAATGATATTTCAAGACGCAGTCCGCACATTTATGGATCGTGAATGCAAACCAAACCATGCACAGTGGGAAAAAGATGGAATGGTATCACGTGAAGTCTGGCTGAAAGCTGGAGCAAATAATTTTTTTGGAATAGATGTTCCCGAAGAATACGGTGGAATGGGAATTGATGACTTTCGATATAATACAATTTTAATCGAAGAAAGTGTAAGGGCAGAAAATCCTGGCTTTGGACACTCTGTACAAAATGATTTAGTTGTTCCTTATCTTATAAGACACTGTAATGAAGAGCAGAAAAAACGTTGGCTTCCAAAAATTTGTAGTGGAGAAACTATTGGTGCATTAGCCATGACAGAACCAGGTGGAGGTAGTGATTTAGCAGCGATTAAAACGACTGCAAAAGATATGGGTGACCATTACTTAGTTAACGGAAGTAAAACATTTATAACAAATGGACTATTGAGTGATTTAGTAATCGTTGCATGCAAGACAGATTCAAAAAATGGTGCACATGGTATTAGTTTAATTATTCTAGAACGTGGTATGGAAGGATTTGAGCGTGGAAATAAACTACATAAAATGGGTCAGATAGCCCAAGATACTGCTGAAATGTTCTTTAAAGATGTGAAAGTGCCTAAAGACAATCTATTGGGTGAAGAAGGCAAAGGATTTTACTACATGATGGAGAGCCTTCCAAAAGAACGACTATCTATTGCAGCTGGATCAATTGCAGTTATTGAATTTGTCCTTGAACTGACTATTAAATATTGTCATGAACGTAAAGCGTTTGGACAGAAAATTGGTAGCTTTCAAAACTCAAAATTTAAATTAGCTGAAATGACAACTGAGGCAGAAATTGCACGTACATTTTATGACCAATGTGTTTTTGAACTAAATGACAAAAAACTTACTCCAGAAAAGGCAGCAATGGCCAAATGGTGGATAACAGAATTAGACTTGAAGGTTGTAGATCAATGCTTACAGCTGCATGGTGGATATGGATATATCTTAGAATATCCAATCGCTAAAGCTTATGTAAATTCACGAGTACAAACAATTTATGGTGGTACCACTGAGATCATGAAAGAGATCATTGGGAAATCGTTAGGATTTTAATATGGGAAATAAATTACAAGGTAAAGTAGCATTAATTACAGGTTCAGGTCGTGGTATCGGTCGTGAATTAGCACTCATGCTAGCAAAAGATGGTGCACATATTGTTGTTAATGATCTAGATATAGATCCAGCAAATCAAACAGTAGCTGATATTATTGGAATGGGCGGAAAAGCTGTAGCATGTACTGGTAGTGTTACCGATGACGATTTTGCTGATAGGTTTATAAATACTGCGCTTGATACATTCGGTGGATTAGATATTATTGTTAATAATGCAGGCTATACTTGGGATAATGTTATCCAAAAAATGGGAGATGATCAGTGGCAAGCAATCTTAGATTGTCATCTTACTGCTCCTTTCCGAATTTTAAGAGCTGCTCAACCGCATATCAAACGCCTATTTCTTGAAGATAAAGAAAAAGGGATTACAAATTTTAGAAAAGTAGTTAATATCTCATCCACATCAGGGATGAATGGAAATGCTGGACAAATCAATTACGCAACAGCAAAAGCTGGGGTAGTAGGAATGGCAAAAACGATGGCAAAAGAATGGGGTCGTTATAATGTAAATGTGAATGCAGTAGGATTCGGATTGATCAAAACACGATTAACGGATGCAGATGCTGAGAAAGCAGAATCTACGATTGATATTCAAGGTAATACCATTAAAGTAGGGGTTAATTCAGCAGTATTTGAATCTGCAAAAACAATGATTCCACTTGGACGACCTGGAACGCCTGAAGAAGCTGCAGGAGCTATCTATATGTTCTGTATTCCTGAATCTAACTATGTCACAGGACAGATTTTAATGTGCCATGGTGGTGGATTTGGACTCTAATAAATACAGCTTATCTGAATGAAATATTTTTCTCCTTTAGTCCCATTTATTCTAGGATGGGGACTGTTACTCTATACAGAAAATCTAAGCTCAATTAGTTTTACTAATGGTGCTCTACAACTACTATTATTTGCATTTGTAGTGTGTTTACCAACATGGCGTACTGGACGTATGTCCTATGTTGATATTGGCTGGCCATGGGGCGTCGCTCTTATTGGAATCATTACTTGGCTGTATGGCGAAGGTGATAGTTCTCGTATAGCTACAATTAGTATCCTTTATATTTTAATTGGCAGTCGTATGGGAATGGGTTCACTAAAAATGTGGAGACTGGGGATGCTCAATACAGAATTTCCTCGCTATGAATATCAGAAAAAACGTTGGAAAAAAGCAGGTAAAAATAATACCATGCTTGCCATGCAAATTGAAGGGATTCTACAAGGCTTAGCCAATGCTTCTTTCTTAGCGATGCCCGCTTTTATCATTGCAACCAATACCAATGCAACGATTTCAATACTTGAAATAGTGGGTGTTGTTGTTTGGTTAGGCGCATTTGTCATGGAATCAATTGCAGATATGCAAAAAATCTCCTTTTTAAAAAGAATGAAAGTATTGGGTGAAAAAAATAAAGTCTGTAATGTTGGATTATGGAAATATACCAGGCATCCTAACTATTTTGCTGAATGGATGGTTTGGAATGGATTAATCATTGCATCAATTCCATCTTGGATTCTCTTATATGATACAGAATCAATGACTATATGGATATTACTAGGATTAGGACTACTATTTACCTCAAGAATGATGTATACAACATTAGTGTACCATACAGGCGCTATTCCATCAGAATACTATTCTTTAAAAAAACGCCCTGAATACAAAGCTTATCAAGACACAACGAATATATTTTTTCCTGGACCTAAGAAAGTTTAGAAATCAAAAAGGGATTATAGTTACAAGAATATAATCTAGCGTAACAAGCTATCGATTACACTTGGATCTGCTAGAGTAGAAATATCTCCTAGATCATCTGTTTCATTTTGAGCAATTTTTTTCAAAATTCTTCTCATAATCTTGCCAGATCGTGTTTTAGGTAATCCTTCACAAAATTGAATAACGCTTGGCTTTGCATGAGGACCAATAATCTTTGTAACTGTAGCTAGAATATCTGTTTTAATATCATCGGATGGTTCAACACCAGTCATCAATGTAACAAAGGCATAAATACCTTCTCCTTTAATATCATGATTATATCCAATCACAGCAGCTTCTGCTACTCCTTTTGCAGCACCAATGGCTCCTTCGACTTCAGCGGTACCAATTCGATGCCCTGATACATTTAAAACATCATCTACTCTTCCAGTGATCCAATAATATCCATCTTCATCAATGAAAGCTCCATCCCCAGTAAAATAATTTCCAGGGGCTTGAGAAAAATAAGTATCTTTAAAACGCTGGTGATCTCCATAGACAGTTCGCATCTGGCCTGGCCATGATTGTGTTATCACTAAATATCCCGTTGTATTGGGTTCGGTAATTTTATTTCCATTTTCATCTAATAAGGCAGGTTCAATTCCAGGTAATGGTAATGTAGCTGATCCAGGTTTAGTTGGAACGCAACCTGGGATTGGAGACATTAATACTCCACCAGTTTCTGTCTGCCACCATGTATCAACAATGGGACATTTTTCTTTTCCTATGATTTGAAAATACCAATGCCATTCCGGTGATTTAATTGGTTCTCCTACTGTCCCTAATACTCTTAAACTTGATAAGTCATATTGATTTGGGAAATCATTTCCCTCTTTCATTAATGCACGCAATGCAGTCGGTGCTGTATAAAAAATATTTACTTTATGTTGTTCTACAATTTGCCAGAAACGACCATGGTCAGGATAATTTGGTACTCCTTCAAAAATAACTTGAGTCACACCATTGGAAAGAGGTCCATACACAATATAAGAATGGCCCGTAATCCAGCCGATATCAGCCGTACACCAATAGATATGGTCTTTATGATGATCAAATACCATCTCATGTGTATGCGAGGTATATACCATATATCCGCCCGTAGTATGTAATACCCCTTTTGGTGTTCCCGTTGATCCAGAAGTATATAAAATAAATAAAGGATCTTCAGCATCCATGACTTCAGGTTCACATACGGTATCGCATCCTTCTATAAAGTCATGCCAATAAATATCTCTTCCTTCTTGCATCGCTACATCATTACCACATCTATCTACGACTATAATTTTCTCTAGGGAAGGACATTCATCTGCGATATTATTTGCATTCTCTTTCATTGGAATATCGTGTTTTGTACCACGTACTCCATTATCCTGAGTAATCAATAACTTACATTCAGAATCATTAATTCTATTTTTTAATGCATCGCTAGAAAATGCTCCGAATACAACAGAGTGTACTGCTCCAATACGGGCGCAAGCCAACATCGCAACAATAGCTTCTGGAATCATCTGCATATAAATACACACACGATCTCCTTTTTGAATATTTGCTTTTTTTAATGCATTTGCAAATTGAGATACATGTATCAACAACTCATTATAGGTAACATTCTTACTGACATTGACATCATTCGATTGCCAAATCAATGCTGTCTTTTCTCCTAAGCCGTTATTGATATGTCGATCAATGCAATTATAAGAAGCATTGAGTTTTCCGTTGGTAAACCATTCAATATGTGCATCATGATAATTAGTCTTATTGACATCAGTCCACTTTTCAAACCAATCAATTCTTTCTGCTACTTTTCCCCAATATGCTTCATTGTCTGTATGGGCAAATGTTTTAATCTTTAGATAATCTTCAAGGCTATCAAAGCCGGTTAGGGATGAGAAATCCCCAGGAACATTGTATTTTTTATTCACAATGCTAAGTTAAAAATAATCCCCCTAAAAGGTGAAGTTAATTATTAGCTACTGCTTGCAGTACCACCAACAACCGCCAGCTATTAACAATAATAGCCACCACCATTGTGTTAAGAATTCCATTCTTTTCCTCTACTTAGTTGTTATACAAAAAAAGGTAAACCTCTATAACTGATATAGAACTTCACCCCCTTTACTTACCGTATAATTTATAAAAAAATATTATAATAGGCGAGTTATACATAATTCTTTTCTAGTATTTATGTATACTTAAGATGGTAAAAGGTAAAAAAATATCGAAATAAAATGACTGAAACTTCCAGCAATAACAAAGAGGTGCCAAATGAAATGGTTGTACTCAATATGATTATCCATTAAGTAAAAAAAGACGCCTATCAAATAAGATATGCATCCTATTACTAGCCATACTAGTCCTTTATATGGCAATAATTCTATTAAGTCGTTCGTATAAAAAATACAGATTGCTCCCATCCCAACATATAATAATGTCGAGATTAAATTATATTTTCCCACAGTAAACATTTTCCATAAAATACCAAAAAATGCAACACTCCAAACAACTCCAAATAAAATCCATCCCCTTGTTCCTTGCAGCCCTATGAGAGCATAAGGAGTATATGATCCGGCAATCATAGTGTAGATGGCAAACATATCAAGCATCCTATATTTATCACGCTCAATAGGATCTTTTGATTTATGATACATAGTTGAACTAAGAAACATTAACATCCACGCAATCCCAAAGGTAACAAGACTAAAAATGTAAATAGGAGTGCCATCATTAATACCTTTTACTACAAGTAAAATAAAACATATGCTACTGCATAAAAAAGCATACCAATGACTCAATACATTAAGTCGCTCTTCTTTTTCGGTATAAAAATGAGTATTGATGTTATCTTGATTGTTCATTGTTTTAGTTATTAAAATTGAAAAATAAATCTACCATATAATTATTACTTTTTCTTAAAAAATCTTTGCTTTTCAAGATCTTTGATGTCTCTTTTAGATCGCTTTACTCCACGGATATGTGGCATCAAAACCCCGCGAGTATTTCCACAGTTTTCACCAAGAGGCTTCTCTTTAATCCAAGAATCATATTGGTAATTAGCAAACCATTGTTTAAAAGAGTTTTTGAATGTATTAATTACAAGAGGATGTAATGAATCTATATCATAATCATCTCCTTTTTCTGTGACAATATTAACTCCCACAAAAAGAGCTATCAATTTACGAATAGATGCATATCGTCTATAAATTTGAATCTCAAAATGTTTGAAATGTTTATTTTTAACTTTTCCAAAACGCTTATTTAGCCAGTTCCCTCTATATTTATTAAAATCAGGAGACTGTATTAATAAGATATGATTAGGGTTATCTTTAATATCATAAGATGGATGATTCCATAGATACTCCATAAAGGTGTTAACTTGGCGTTGTGTAAATTCTTTTTTTGATGCAATAGATTGAAGTGAATGTCGCTTTAGATACATTTCTGCAATTAATTTCATATCTTTTAAATTATGCTCTTTAGCAAACTCATCATTATTGACTGAAAACCATGGAGCGTCATTTAAGTGATCTACTCCTCTTCCATCAATAATAGGCTTATAATACTCATACCCTTTTAGCGTCCCAATATCGACCCCATAGTTATGAATACTTCTCTCAATCCAAAGAAGACTCCCAAGATAATATTCTACTCTTTGATGCTTATCTTTGATAGTAAGAAAAAAAGAATATGTTGCATGCCATTCATGCAATAAGTCTTTTAACTCATTGAGATTTGGCTTACTTGTCATTAGCTGCTTCCAATATTCTCCAACTCGGCAGCCATTGATTACGATTCTCTAATTCTGCTTCACTCACTGTCACTTTAATCTTTTTTTTACACACTGAAAATAGCTCCAGCTCATTAGTTTTCTTGTTCACGTTAATCACTTCGAAGTGTCTCCAACCTTTTACCTTATTAATAGATGTCCATTTAGAGTGTTGATAATTTCTTTTCATATAGGTCATTATTTTAAAACTATTTTTTAAAACACTATAGGAAATAATTTTATACTAAATATTTAACCTTGAGGTTGGATTATAAGATGTATATAATAATATAAATTATTGAAATTAATATTATTGGGAGGAGTTTTTCAATATGATAAATATTGAAAAATCTATTTTTTTCATTAATCAAGTAAACAAACATATAAGGAACTACAATGAAAAAACTACTACTAGTAGCCTTGTTTACAACTATGGTCTTCTCGCAATATACTGATGGGAATACTGTTGTAACATGGTCAAAATACAAATGGGAACCGATTGGTGAAAATCCAGATATTTCTTGGATGGACAGAGATGCAGATGTTGCAGCGTATCAGCTAGCAAGACATAAAGTGTCAAGACAGCTAATGAGCTCAATGATGTTAACTCACTTTTGGACAGGAGAATCAGAAGATGTTGCAATTTTAGGTGAATTTAGAAATATGCAAGATGCGACTGGCTATGCTGGATTTAATAATATCGATGATATGGCATGGAGAAATGCAGATGAAAGAGCAACTGCTGTTTCAAACTATAATAGACATTTTCAATCTTATCATGAAGATGTACATATCCTAGAACACTGGAAAGCGCTAGAAAAAAAGAATACTGCGGCATTAACCGGTGAAGAAACTATCAACAACGGAAATGTAGTTTCAGTAAGTGTTCGATACTGGAAACGCATGAGCGAAGTTGAAGATGGCTCTGGGACAGATCGTTTAGCAATGATGAAAAAATATGCTAATGAAGTGGTTAAGAAGAATGATAAAATTGTTAGTCAAAAAGTCTTAACACATTTATGGTCAGGATCAATTGAAGGTGGTGTATTACCTGTTTTCTATATTACTGAATATGCTTCTTTAGAAGATATGGCAGCAGCTGGAAATGCGGCATTAGAAGATGCAGCGTTTGGTGCAGAAAATAGAGGAGACTATTGGAAGTACTTCCATGACATATGGGATAATCATACCGATTTAGGTATTTTTAAAACCTTCGCACCAGCGAATAAATAATCTTTATATAAAAAGGGCTAGTATATTGCTAGCCCTTTCTTTTAATTTTAAAGGTGAATCATAAGCCTTATAAAAATCTCAATAATTCAAAAAAAGAACAAATTGTCACAATGTTTGATCGTATTGCCAATACATATGATCAATTAAATGGACTCATTACTTTTGGGATGGATAAAACGTGGCGTAAACGTGTGGCAAAAATGATTGCTGCTAACAATCCTGAAACTATACTAGATGCAGCAACAGGCACTGGAGCCTTAGCAATTGATTTAGCAAAACAATCTTCAGCAAAAGTAATTGGGATTGATATTTCAGAGCAAATGCTTGCTATCGGTAAAGAAAAAATAAATCATTTAGAATTAGGTGGTATCATTACTATGCAATTAGGTGATGCTGAGGCATTATCGTTCGAATCAAATACATTTGATGCTATTAGCATTGGATTTGGCGTAAGAAATTTTGATAATTTAAATCAGGGCTTATCTGAGCTATATAGGGTATTAAAACCTGGTGGACAATTGGTTATCCTTGAAACATCTGTCCCAAAATATTTTCCATTTAAACAAGGATACTATCTTTATTCACATTGGATTATCCCCATCTTAGGGAAGATATTTTCTAGAGATAAATTAGCGTATGAATATTTATCTGATTCTGCTAGCGTCTTTCCTTATGGACAAAGATTTAATGATATCTTAAAAGAGAATAAATTTATCGATATAGTAGATTATCCTCAAATGCTTGGTATCGTGACTATCTATGCAGCATTTAAGTAACTAAAAATGAGTCATCAAGGTAAGGAAGGTTTCTTTGCCGTTTGCACCAAATTCTACTAGATAATTTTTTTTTAATATTCGAATAATAGGCATTATGGACTCATTATTTTTATTATCAAAACTATTATTGGAGTATTGAGCTATTAACCAAACTGCAGTTCCCCTGTAATCAGTAATTTTTGGTGTAAATGCTAATCGTACGCTATTCATAGTCGATTCATTAAATGAACAATACTCTATCATGTGCATTACCATAAATCTTCTATTCTCCCAATCAGAATGAAGGCCAACATTATACATAGATTTTTTAGAATCTATATTTACGCCAATACTTGATAGGCCATAAATATTAGCTTGATAACCAGAGCCATTCCATCGCTTGATTAATAAATTATTATTTGAGGTAATATAGGATTGATCACTGTCTTTATAATTAAACACCCTAACACCAGAATAAAATTTTTTTGTGAATGTTTTACCGAATCTAATATCAGTTATATCGGGAGAATCAGTCAACCAAATTACTTTACCTCCCTTAAAAATAACGGGATGGGCTTGCAATAAGGATAGAAATAATGTTAAGAGAATGATACGTTTTTTAATAAACAAGAGTGTCTAGCTAACTAATTTAAGGAGATTCTTTTTTTCAATCTTTTTGCCATCAAAATTAGTATAAATAGCAATGGTATCATATCCAGCATCATTAATAATCTGAATTGCTTCCAATTCATCAATTTCTTTAGATAGGTCTATTGGTATATATACCAATTGTGTATCTAAGTCTATATTAATACCATCATCCTTATATGCTTTTTCATTTAGAAAAGAAAGCTCAGATAGTCCTTCTTGAATTCCAAATGCACACATAGCACATACCATTCCAGATACTTCGATGACTAATTCATCTTTCTCTACTTCAAGATTACTATCTTGACTGTAAGCAAACGAAAAAAGTAGCGCAAGTATTAATATGGTCTTTTTCATAATAGGAAATTTACCATACAATAATTAAACTTGATAATGAAATTATATAATTACTGTTTGATACTATTTTTATTCTCTTGTTCTGAGGTAGCCGATGGAAGTCGATCTTATGATACTCCAGGTACGCCTCTTATTTTAATTTCCATTGATGGATTTCGATGGGATTACTTTGATAAAGTAGATACGCCCAATCTTGATAAAATAATCAATGAAGGAGCTAAAGCTGAAGGATTAAAAACTTCGTATCCTTCAAAAACATTTCCAAATCATATCAGTATTGTTACTGGTTCTTATCCATCAAATCATGGAATAATTTCTAATTATTTTTATGATGCAGACTTTGATGAATATTTTTATATAGGCGCTGGAAGCAAAGCAGCTCAAGATGGAAAATGGATTAATAGAGAACCAATTTGGGTAACCGTCGAGAACCAACTAAAGCGTGCAATGATTATGTTCTGGCCAATGTCAGACGCTAAAATTATGGGAGTAAGACCATCAAACTATTATGTATATAGCGATAATCCATCAGCTGTTTCACGTATGGATCAACTATTATCCTGGTTAGACTTAGCTGGTAATGATCGACCAACATTTCTAGCATCTTATTTTAGTATTGTTGATAGTGCCGGTCATTATTATGGGCCTGATGCACAAGGAACTATTGATGAAATAGTTGTTGTAGATCATGCTATAGGACATTTATTAGATGGATTAGAATCAAGAGGTATCCTTGATGAAGTAAATGTTATTATTGTTTCAGATCACGGAATGACAGATACTCCTGCATCACAGGTTATTAATATTGCTGACTATATTAATTTAGACGATGTGGTCACTATTGGAGGAGGTCCATTCATGGAAATTCGTCCAAGCGAAGATAACATAGAGGCCGTTTATCAATCATTACAAGGCATTGAACACACGCAAGTATTTAAAAAAGAAGACATCCCAGAAAAATTTCACTATAAAGATAATAATCGTATCGAACCAATCCTTCTATTAGCAGATGAGCATTGGAGTATCGTTACACCTGGACGTACACCTTCTCTTGGAACTCATGGTTATGATCCTGACTATAAATCAATGAATGGAATTTTTATCGCTCGAGGTCCTGGATTTAAATCTGGCTTTCTTGGACCAGAAGTTCAGAATGTTCATCTATATGAAATGATGTGTAAGTTAATGGGTGTTACTCCGTCTGAAAATGATGGAAATATTTCCCAAACCGCTTCTTTCTTAAAATAAATTTTTCTTAAAAATGAAAAAAGAAGAACCATCCATAAGAATCATTGTATTCCTTCTAGCTGCTTGGCTAATAATATTCACAACACTCCTGATTTCATTAGCATTTTAAAAATTAGTCATCTTAATTTTTACTACTAATCTTCTACAAAAGAATTCATAGATTTTACTTTCTTAAAATAAAAAGTATTGTTCAATTTTTTCCCCCGTGAACATAATCAAAAGGGCTACAATAGTAGCCCTTTTTGAGTCAAACTGTTTTAAATTATAAGAAACAAAGGAGAAAATATGCATTTACTAATTGTTAATTTTAGTCTTGATGGTCTTTCTCATGAAGACTACCTAAATATTGCAGACGAGCTTGCACCTGTTTTTGCAAAAGTTGCTGGCTTACAATCAAAAACTTGGTTATCAGATCAAGAAAATAACGTTTATGGCGGTGTTTATGTTTTTGAAAATAAGCAAGCGCATGATGATTATTGTGCGAGCGAACTGTTTGCTGGTGTTGGAGGTAATCCAAATTTTACTAATATTAGTGTAAAGTCTTTTGGAACACTTGAAGGCCCAACTAAAACATGTAAAAATTGTTGTGACTGCTGCTAAAGATTAATTGATGTAGTAAGAAAGGCGGATATTTATTCGCCTTTTTTATTCTAGTCTATCAGTTTGATAAACTTTAATACTGTAAGATAGTATATGATTGGAGCTATCAACCAAATTAGCTGTGGTATGATTGTCATATTATTCCCATTGATAGATACAAAGACAGGATTATACCAATTTTCTAAAAAGAACCACAACTTTCCATTGCAGTTTAAGTCAATTAGAAACTCTGAAATACTTCCCCATGCAATCATAATTAAAAGCGCTTTAGTATTAAAAGTATAAAGATAATCATCATGTTTTAAAATTTTATTACATAGAAAAATACCTATTAAAAAAATGAGACTATCTAAAAAGGCGTAGTTTATATTACGTACTAATGGAAGATCTATAGGCCAATCGACTAAAATTAAATGGAATGAATCTCCTGCTAATGCAAAAGGTATTTCCCAAGTAAATCCGACGCATATCCCTATAATAAATAGTGTAATAATTTTTTTTGATATATATCCTAGCTGATAAAGAAAGAAGAATATAATAGGAGATGATGATCCAACAATAAAAGCAGTCCACATCATTTGATTAGCAGTTAAGAAATTCATTTAGTCTTTTATAATAGTAGTTCCTGCTTTACCCTCAATTGCTTTTTGAATATTAGCAATATTGGTAATAACAGCTTTCTCACCATGATGTTTTAAAAAATGAATAGCAGATCGAATCTTAGGCCACATACTTCCTTGTTGAAAATGTCCATCTTCTTGTAGTTGCTTTGCTTCAGTCTCTGTCATTTGATGAATTGGCGATTGCTCTGGAGTATTATAATTTTTATATACTTGATCTATATCTGTAATGATATAATATTCTTGTGCACGAATAACTCTACCTAATTTTGCTGCACTCAAATCTTTATCTACTACAGCATCAATCCCTTTTAATTTACCTTCATCCGTATTATATACAGGGATCCCGCCACCGCCAGCAGCGATAACAATGGTACCTGATTCAACTAAAGTTCGAATACTTAGTGCATGCATAACAAACTCTGGATCTGGTGATGGAACTACTCGCCTCCACTGTCCAGGTTCTTGCTCTTTTATATCCCAACCCATATTTTTAGCTAGCTCTTCTGCTTCTTCAAGCGAATATCGTTTACCAACAAATTTTGTAGGATTTTGAAACGAAGGATCATCTTTATTTACAATGACTTGAGTTACCATAGTAACCACTTCCTTATCAATATTCTCCTCTCTTAAAGCATTTTGAAATGTTTGTTGGATCATATATCCAATCGTGCCTTGGGTCCCTGCTACACAAATACCTAATGGAATGGGTGGAACCACATCTCGAGTAAGATCCATGCGTAATAATTCATCCCCAACTTGAGGTCCATTTCCATGAGTAAGACAAATATTATAGTCTTCTCGAATGAATTCCATAATTTGCTGAAAGGAATTTCGAGTATTATTGAATTGCTGTGACATAGTTCCTGCTTCTTTCTTTTGAGAAAGTGCATTTCCTCCAAGAGCGATGATGGCTGTTTTTTTCATCAAATAATTTACTAAAAAAAAATTAACTAAGGCTATGGTAGAAATTATCAGTAAAAAAAAATTATAGGCACATAACTATATAGTTTTGTGCTTATTTCTTCTGCATCTCTCACTGCAATATTTGACAAACTCCCAATTCTTTTTCCATTTTTTTCTCCAGGTAAAAGATAGGTTGCATATAGGGCAAACTTTTGTTGGAAGATGTTCTTTTTTCTTTATAAGGCTTTTAGATGTTCAACTTCTAAGGAAAAGCTTCCTGATTGCTTATCAGAAATAAGTATACCTATAGAATTTATTTTGTGAATTTTGAATCGAGGTGCTCTAGTTTTTCTCCCAAAATAGTAGGGCTTAAAATCTTCGATGGGAATTTCTATATCAACCCACTCATCTTTAACAGTAGAAAAGTCTGCTGAATAATTAGCATAGCTTCCATTCATTCTGAAGCGAAGTTTATAAATATTTCCATCTCCTTTAACGCGTAATAAAAACTTTGTACTACCCTTTAATTGACTTCCATTATATCCCATTCTACAAGAAGCAAATCCTCCATTATTTTCAAGAGAAACATTTCCTACAAACTTAATATTATTGGTTTCGTTGAGATAGATTGATGATTGAGATATTCCTCCCATTACACCATCGTTGACAATGTTCCAATTATCAATCCCGATATTTTCAGATGGTTTAATAATTGTAACATTTTGAGCAAAAATAAATGTATTAAATAATAAAGATATTAGAATAAAAATATAGTTTCTTCTTGTATGCAGCATCATGAACCCCCGTTTTATTTGCTAAATGAATAGCATGATCTATGCATAACTTAGGAAAAATTAATTGAAGTTGTTTGCTAATTTGATATACTATCTACGCTTCTTTTTTTTGTATCCAGATTGCTTATTAAAACGACGTTGCTTCTTACCAACCTTAGAAGTGCTTTTAGCTATTGGATTATTCGGTTCAAAGCCTTCGACAATATGTTGTTCTAAAGTTTGTTTTAAAAGCTTTTGAATAGCGTCTAATAATTCAAATTGCTCGCTACCTACAAATGATATTGCTTTACCTGACTCACCAGCTCTTCCCGTTCTACCTATTCTATGCACATAGTCTTTTGCTACGGTAGGAAGATCAAAATTAATTACCTGATTCATATTTTTAATATCTATACCTCGCGCTGCTACATCTGTTGCAACTAATATTCTTACACGATTTTTTTTAAAATCATCTAAAGCTCTAGTTCTATAATTTTGTGTTTTATTTCCATGGATAGCAACTGCAGGGATATGTGCTTGGATGAGTTTTTTTGTCAATCTATTAGCTCCATGCTTAGTTCTGGTGAATACCAAGGCTTGCTTCCATTTTTCCTTCTTTATAAGATGAACCAATAATTCTGATTTTCTAGATGTTTCTACAGGATGAATATAGTGTTCAATATTTTCAGCTGTTTCATTATCTCTTGTTACTGAAATCTCTAATGGGTTATAAGAAAACTTATTTGCTAACGCTCTAAATGGATCTGAAAAAGTTGCTGTAAACATCAAATTTTGTCGTCTATCTGGTAATAGTCTGATAATTTTCTTTATGTCATTAATAAAGCCCATATCTAACATTTGATCAGCTTCATCAAGCACTAAAACTTCAACTTTACTAAAATCAATTGATTTTTGATTGTATAAATCAAGCAATCTACCAGGAGTAGCGACTAAAATATCAACACCTTGTCTTAATACTTTCTTTTGATTTCGAACAGAGGTTCCTCCGTAGATAGCTGTAGATTTTAAATTAAGGTTACGTCCATACGTAACAGCACTTTCTCTTACTTGAGCTGCTAATTCTCTGGTAGGTGTCACAACTAATGCTCTTATTACATGACCTTTAAACTTATGCTTAGGATTAGATAGCATATGTAAAATTGGTAATATAAAACTTGCTGTTTTTCCAGTACCAGTCTGTGCCGCAGCCATCACGTCTCTCCTATCAAGGATTGCAGGTATAGCTTTTGCTTGAATTGGAGAAGGCTCTTTATAGCCTTTTTGTTTTAGAGCTTTGAGAATAGGTTCGTTCAGACCAAGTTTATCGAAAGACATATAGTTTTATTTTGTTATTACCATAGAAGAGCGAACTTACAACAAATTGACTAGTATCCTAACTAATCAGAAGTATGTTGTGAAAAGAAATTCCAAATGATTTCTTCGATAGCGTACCCATTGTAACTGAGATTAAACCAATCATGACCGCCATTATTTATTTTGTATAACTCGACCGCTGAATTAGAGTCTCCATTTTGATATGAGAAATATTCAATACTACCTTCTGTACCTGTCTGTGGATCAGTATCTGTATTGTTATATTCAGTCCAATAAGTAATTGTCTCGTCAACTGGCATCATATAGTCTGCGATTCCACCATAAGGTCTAACATCATCACTCGTTCCATTAAAAATTACACTAGATACTGGACGATTAGGAGTGCATTCCTGAGGATCATCCATAGGCATCAGTCCTGATACTGGACTAATTGCAGTTACAAGGTCACTCTGATAGCATGCCATTGCATATGAAAAACCTGCACCGTTTGAATAGCCTGTCAGATAAACTTTTTGTGCATTAATGGTATAATTATTTGAAATTTCATTTAATAATGCAGCAAAAAATCCAATATCATCTTGACTACATTTATTATCTCCTCCGGGTTCAGCTGTATTCCATGTTGTTCCATCACCACAGACTAGAGCTTGAGGATATACTACAATGAAATTATACTGTTCAGCTAAAGATCTAAAATCAGCTGTATTGATAAAATTCTGATTATATCCACCAAATCCATGGAAAGCAAACAGGACTGCTATCTCACTTCCTGTATCATATCCTTGTGGAACATAAATCAAATATTCCCTGGTGCCATTGTCATGATTCATGGTTCTACTTAATAAACCTGTTTCTGTAGATGTATCAGGCTCTGTAATAATTATAGCATCCTCCTCAACTGTAGTACTTTGACCACCAGTTCCAGTCACTATTAAAGATATATCATAAGTTCCAGCATTTTGATACGTATGAGTAAAACTCTGACTATTACTTTCATAATCAGCGTCATCATCAACATTCCACAACCAAGAATTTATATCTCCAGTGGATGTACTGGTAAATGTAATATCATAAGGAGCTTCACCTTCAGATGATGAGAAGGTAAAATTAGAAATAGGCGCAGGAATTTCTTCGCCTCCATTATTTCCCTCATTATTATTGTCAGTTTGAGATGAAGTAGTAGAGCCGCCAGAACATGCGACTAATAAAAAAATGAATATAGATTGTTTAAGCATAAAGCGCTTTTAAGTTAAATAAAAATTTAAAAAAAAATTAAATAATTATATCTCTACGCTAAAAATAGCTTTTAATGCATCCGATCCACCAATAGGTACTCCATCAACAAAGATTTGAGGTACCGTTTTAGACACACCATACTTGGCAAGTTCTTCTCTAGAAATATTGTTGTCTTCCACATCAATTTCTATAAAAGGAATTCCTTTTTCATTTAATAGCGCTTTGGCAGATTGACAATATCCACACCAAGACGCACCAAAAAGAGTGACCCCCGCTCCTTCAAAATCTGCTGGGGTAATCGTTTCTTTGGTGAATGAAGGGTTTTCATTATATACTAGAATTGCATCAGGAATATCAAATGTATTAATAGCGTTATAGAAATAAACACTCCACAGTAATAATGCTGTAGCTAAAATAGATAATTTTTTATTCATGCTAGTTTTCGTCTGTTATAAATATAAGACACATCAATAGTAGTGATAGAGGATACATTACATTTTTAGATCCAAAAGCGTCGCCCCACACTCCATAATGCATATAAGCTGCTCCAATCATTACAATACCAATCATCAATGCTCCCAAGCGGGTTAATGATTCATATTTGATGCCAACAAGCATAAATAGTCCACCTAAAATTTCAAATAAAACCACAAGATATACCAAGAACAATGGCAAGGCATTGGTTAAGCCTTCTCCTCCTACAATTGGTAGTTTCCCCATCCCTGCTTTAATAAAAATAAATGCTAAAAATAATCGCATTACCATTAACACAGATCCTTTATAGTGACTACAATCGCAGTCTAATAATTTATTCATATAGATTATCCCCTTTAGAATTTATAAGCTTAAGTGTGTACCATCACAATATGGTGCATTTGTTGATTGTTTGCAACCACATAAATGCATATCTCCATCTTTTTCTGCTTTGAAAACAATTGGCAGTTTATCTGTTTTAGCATGACTTCCATCACAAAATGGTTGGTTTGAAGACTCAGCACATGCACACCAAGCATAATTCTTATCTTTTTTTCCCTTAACTAAATATGGTTCTTTTTTTGTATTCATTATTGCTCCTCGCTTTTAATTAAACTAAATTTATTTAGTAATACTTATTTTAACAAGTAGGCACTATTTTTTAATCTAGTTAGATAAAAAGGACTATTGTAATGGAAAACGAAAAAAATTGCTGTGAAAAAGATTCTAATTGCAGTCAAACAAGCTGCCCTATTACCTACTCCATGTCAATGATTGGTGGTAAGTGGCGTCCTATCATCCTTATGAGAATTTCACAGGGAATTAATCGTTTTGGAATTTTAGATCGTAGTATTGATGGAATTAGTAAAAATATGCTTACGCGTGAATTAAGAGATTTAGAAAAAAATGAAATTCTTAATCGTAAGATTTTTGCTGAAATTCCACCAAGAGTTGAATATAGCCTTACCAAAAAAGGTGATTCTCTTATGCCTATCTTTAATCATCTCAACGATTGGGCATTAAAATATATAGAAAAATAAATAGTGCTTAGTGTTGGTGAGTATTTTCACCATCATGCGAATGTGATTCACTATCCTCATGAGAATGTACCTCGGTATTATGTTCATGCACTTCCACCTGAACAGAATGATCTTCTTCATGATGAGTGTCTGTAAAGTATCCATTAAGCTGATATACTAATAAAACTATACCGCAAATCACTAATCCCCAATTGACCATAGTAGATATTTTTTTAAATGCATCTCCTCGAAGCATTAGAATAATAGGATATGCTACTAGAAGTGCGGCTATTTGCCCAAATTCTACACCAAGATTGAACGAAAGAATTGATAATAATAGACTGTCTTCATTTAAATGCAATTGCTGCAAACGAGTAGACAATCCAAACCCATGAATTAGTCCAAAGAGAAAAACCATGAGAATCAAATTAGGGGCATTTTTCGAGAATACTTTTTTAAAACCATCTAAGTTTTCAAATCCTTTATATATCACACTAAATGCAATAACAGCATCAATCAAATAATAATTTGCAGTAATCTTATAAAAAGTAGCAAAGATAAGTGTAATACTGTGTCCGATAGTAAATGCAGTAACAAATTTTACAATATCTGGAAGTTTTGTTAAGAAAAAAATTACACCCACTAAAAATAATATATGATCATAACCTGTGACCATATGCTTAGCTCCTAAATATATAAAGTCTAAGAAACTACCATCTACAAACTCAGCTTGATCAGATTTTGAAAGCTCATGAGCAAAAAGATTACTTGCCATTAAAAGGGATGTTAAAAATAATTTCATTGTTATAAATCTACAAAAAAAA
>Ga0209035_10000108_pt1 | contig 31268 bp, 25 predicted proteins | sample MarorgKNORR_S2LV_6_FD_188220 | JGI IMG/M metagenome (GOLD analysis project Ga0209035, IMG submission 188220) | Marine microbial communities from the Southern Atlantic Ocean, analyzing organic carbon cycling - AAIW_A/KNORR_S2/LV (SPAdes) (version 2) | ecosystem: Environmental > Aquatic > Marine... | reverse complement strand
CTGTAAAAGGCGAGTAAATTTCTTTTACAAAATTTACAATTTCACAATCTAATTTTCCTCTTTGTGCAACCGATTTTTCATAAACCGCATCCACAATATGATATTGATTGGTTTCTTTTAACAATGTTAGAGTAGCTCTAAAGGCAATAAAATCGCCTATCTTCGCCATGTCTATTCCATAACAATCTGGATATCTAATTTGTGGCGCAGAAGAAACTACAACAATTTTCTTAGGATTTAATCGATCTAAAATCTTAATAATACTCTTTTTTAAGGTGGTTCCTCGAACAATACTATCATCAATGATTACTAAATTATCTGTTGGTTTTACAACACCATACGTAACATCGTATACATGTGCTACCAAATCATCACGACTATTATCATCAGCAATAAAAGTTCTTAATTTAGCATCTTTAATGGCGATTTTCTCAAAACGAGGTCGCTCAGATAATATCTCCGTAACTCTTTCTGCGGATAGCTTTCCGCTTCCCTCTAAAATTTTTGCTGTTTTCTGTTGATTTAAAACATCTTCTGCAGCTTCTGTCATTCCATAAAAAGACGTTTCTGCAGTATTCGGAATAAAAGAAAAAACCGAATTGGAAATATCGTTGTCAATGGATTTTAAAATCTGAGGAAACACCAATTTTCCCAAATTTTTTCGCTCTTCATAAATCGAAGCATCACTTCCTCTAGAAAAATAAATTCGCTCAAAAGAACATGATTTTTTAGGTTTTTGCTCTAAAACTGGTTGAACAGAAGTGGCTCCGTCTTTCTTTATAATCAATGCATGTCCTCTGTCTAATTCTTGAATGGAATCAATAGCAACATTAAAAACAGTTTGAATTACAGGTCTTTCTGAAGCAACGACTACAACTTCGTCATCTTGATAATAAAACGTAGGTCTAATTCCTGAAGGATCTCTTAATACAAACGCATCTCCATGACCTAATAAACCAGCCATTGCATAACCACCGTCCCAATTCTTAGAAGATTTTTGTAAAACATTTTGTAAGTTGATGTTCTCTTCAATAAATGGCGATGCATCTTTTTTATTGAGCCCTTTCGCTTTTGCCTTTAAATACAACTCTGACACTTCTTCTTCTAAAAAATGTCCTATTTTTTCCATTACAGTAACCGTGTCTGTAAACTCTTTCGGATGTTGCCCTAATTCTACCAACTCCTCTAACAATTGTTTAGAATTGGTCATGTTAAAGTTTCCTGCAACAATTAAATTTTGGTGTTTCCAGTTACTTTGACGTAAAAAAGGATGTACACTCTCAATACTATTTCTTCCAAATGTTCCATAGCGAACATGTCCTAAAAACAAGTTTCCGACGTACGGCATGTTTTCCTCTTGCCAAGCAACATCATCTTTCTTTGATGGGTTTTTTTCTAAAACCTCATTCAAACGTTCATTAATTTGCGCAAAAATATCTTGAATTGGTTGCGATTGATTTGAGCGCACTCTGCTAATATACCGAGTTCCTGGCTGTACATTGAATTTTACACTTGCAAATCCAGCGCCATCTTGACCACGGTTGTGCTGCTTTTCCATTAGCAAGTACATCTTGTTAATTCCATAAAAAGCAGTGCCATATTTATCCTTGTAATATTGTAATGGTTTTAAAAGACGAACCATTGCAATTCCACATTCATGTTTTAAAGCGTCACTCATTTATTTTTGTTGTTTAGTGTGTGTTGTTTATCTATAAAAAAATCCGCAGCAAAAAAGCGCGGATTTGTAATTATGAGATTTCGATATCAAATTGTGTCAATTCTTTAAATGCCTGCAAGCGACTTTTGACTTCATCGCTTGTCAAACTTTCCATTCGCGTTGTTCCAAATTTCTCTACACAGAACGAAGCCAAATTAGAGCCATAAATAATGGCATTCTTCATATTGTTGAATGACACATCTTCTGTTTTTGCTAAATGCCCACAAAACCCTCCAGCAAATGTGTCTCCTGCTCCTGTTGGGTCAAAGACTTCTGCTAATGGCAATGCTGGCGCATAAAACATATTGCCTTCATTAAATAACAAGGCTCCATGTTCCCCTTTTTTGATCACCACATAGTTGGGGCCCATTTCATGAATTTTCTTCGCGGCATTTACCAACGAATATTCTCCACTCAATTGCCGTGCTTCTTCATCATTAATTGTAATTACATCCACTCTTTTTAAGACCTCGTGTAAATCATCCAGTGCAATGTCCATCCAAAAATTCATGGTGTCTAAAACAACCAACTTTGGTTTTACAGCCATTTGATCTAAAACCGATGCTTGTGTTAAAGGATGTAAATTTCCTAACATTACGATTGCTGCATCTTTGAAAGATTCTGGAACAACCGGAGAGAAGTGTTCTAATACATTTAATTCTGTAATTAATGTATCTCGAGAATTCATATCGTTGTGGTATTTTCCACTCCAAAAAAATGTCTTCCCTTCTTTGATAATTTCTATTCCAGTGGTATCAATTCCTTTAGCATTCATCATGTCTAAGTACGATTGTGGAAAATCTCCTCCGACAACAGAAACCACTCCAGTTTCTATTCCAAATTGAGACGCTGCCAACCCTACAAAAGTTCCTGAACCTCCCAAAATTTTATCTGTTTTCCCAAAGGGGGTTTCAATTGCATCAAAAGCAACTGTACCTACTGCCAATAGTTTACTCATTTCTTAAATTTTTAGCGTAATTTTACAGCGCAAAAATAAGTTTAAAAAATGACTATTAAAGAAATACAAGAAGAAATTATTGATGAGTTTGCTCTATTTGATGATTGGATGGAACGATATGAATATATCATTGACCTCGGAAAGTCTTTACCACTTATAGAAACACAATACAAAGTTGACGAAAACCTTATAAAAGGCTGTCAGTCAAAAGTTTGGCTACATACCGAACTAAAGGAGGATCAACTTGTTTTTACTGCAGATAGTGATGCCATTTTAACCAAAGGGATTGTAGCCTTATTGTTGCGTGTTTTCTCTAATCAACAAGCAACCGCTATTTTAGAGGCTGATACTACTTTTATTGATGAAATAGGTTTGAAAGAACACTTGAGCCCAACAAGAGCAAACGGGCTTGTTTCTATGTTGAAACAAATAAAACTATATGCAATTGTATTACAAGCCAAATAGACCGATTAATTGTACCTTTGTAAAAATAAAATTTTAGCGTAATGAATGATGTAGAAATACAAGATATTGGTGATAAAATTGTAACCGTTATAAAAACAATTTACGATCCAGAAATTCCCGTAGATATTTACGAGTTAGGGTTGATTTATGATGTTTTTGTAAATGAAAATAACGATGCAAAAATACTAATGACCTTGACCTCTCCGAATTGCCCAGTTGCAGAGTCTTTGCCTAGGGAAGTTGAGGATAAAGTAAAAACATTGAAAGAAATAAACAATGCTGAAGTAGAAATTACTTTTGATCCTACTTGGACTCAAGAAATGATGAGTGAAGAAGCCAAGTTAGAATTGGGAATGCTTTAAATCAGTGTTCAATTATCAAAATTAAAAACTTTGAACCTTAAAATAAATGCCAGAAGAAATAATCAATAGAGTTGCTAATAGTAAATTAATAACCATTGACCTTGAAGATTTTTATCCGAAAGGAAAACGGGTTACTATTGATATCAAACCTTGGTTGTTTCAAGAAATCATTCTCAAAGAACAAGAGTTTAGAACGCATGTAAAAAATCACGATTGGAATCAATACCAAGATTGCTATGTGGTATTAACTTGTTCTTCAGAGGCAATCATTCCTTCATGGGCATATTTATTGCTAACAACTCAATTGGCAACCATTTCTAAAAAGGTTGTTGTTGGGAGTTTAGAATTGTTAGAAACTGTGTTATTTCAAGAAATCATAGAACACTTAAATGTTTCCAATTACCTCAATAAACCTGTCATTATTAAAGGTTGCTCCAACAAACCAATTCCTGCTTCTGCCTATACGTTACTTACAGAAAAGTTAGTTCCAATAGCCAAAACAATTTTGTATGGAGAGGCCTGTTCTACAGTTCCTTTATATAAATCAAAAAAATAGTTTTTTTTCTCTTTGATTCGAGTTACTTTTGGCTCTTAAATCAAAAAATGAGAAATTTCCTTTTTACCTGTTTTTTAGCAATTTCTATACTTGGTTATTCTCAAGAAGAAAAAAAAGACAGCATTCCTTCTAAATGGGATATAACAGGGCAGTTTACCTTTTTATTCAATCAATCCTCTTTTTCTAATTGGAAAGCAGGGGGAGATAATACCGTTGCAGGAAACGTTGCTATAAACTATGATTTTAATTTCAAAAACAAAGATTGGAACTGGGACAATAGAATTCGAACTGTTTTTGGCTTAAGCAATGTAAAAAGTACTGGGTTTCGAAAAAATAGCGACCGCTTTGAATACAATTCATTATTGGGTAAAAAAACCAAAAAAGATTGGTTTCTTTCGTTTTTTCTAAATTTCAAAACACAGTACACAAAAGGGTTTGACTATAAAAAAACTCCAAAAATAGCAATTTCAAATTTCTTTGCTCCTGCATATTTAAGTTTTGGACCAGGACTGTTATGGAAAAAATCTGACAAAGTATCTATTAATATTGCGCCTGCTACAGGCAAATTCACTTTTGTTACCGATAAATTTTCTGGAAAATACGGTGTAGACCCTGGTAAAAACAGCAAAGTGGAATTTGGACTTAGCTTAGCTGCTTACTACAAAGTCTCTCTAATGAAAAATGTGACAATGGAAAATATCTTTTCCTTGTATTCTGATTATACAAAGAAGGCTAAGAACGTAGATATTGATTATCAAATGAATTACGATCTTTATATAAACAAATACCTTTCTATGAATATAAAACTTCATGTTCTTATTGATGAAGATGCTTCAAGTAAAGTACAGTTTAAAGAGATTTTCGGACTCGGGGTAAAATACCTTTTCCACAAAAAGTAAACTAATCTTCTACATATTCATCGTATAAAAAACGATTATACGGAAAGCGCTCAACGTGTATTTTTTTAACTTCGTTGTACACTTTTTCTTTAAACTCTTCTAGGTTTTCCTTATTCAAAGCAGAGATAAAAATAGCATTTTGCTCTAGATCATTCATCCAAGTTTTTTTCCAATCTTCTAAGGTATAATGAGCTTTTGTTTTTTCAGTGATTAAATCGTCCTCGTCAATCGTTTGATACGCATATGCATCAATCTTATTAAAAATCATCAAGGTGGGTTTTCCTGCGCTTTTTATTTCGTCTAAAACGGTATTTACAGAAGCAATATGGTCTTCAAAGTTTGGATGCGAAATATCTACAACATGTAATAATAAATCTGCTTCACGAACCTCGTCTAACGTAGACTTAAAAGACTCTATCAATTGAGTTGGTAATTTTCGAATGAATCCAACCGTATCTGTCATTAAAAATGGCAAGTTTTTTATAACCACTTTTCGAACCGTTGTGTCTAAGGTTGCAAACAGTTTGTTTTCTGCAAAAACGGCACTCTTACTAATCACATTCATTAAGGTTGATTTCCCGACATTGGTGTATCCCACTAATGCTACACGAACCATTTTACCCCGGTTTTTTCGCTGCACTGCCATTTGCTTATCAATGGTAAGTAATTTCTTTTTCAGTACGAAAATCTTATCACGAATGATTCTTCTATCAGTTTCAATTTCAGTTTCACCAGGACCACGCATTCCAATTCCTCCTTTTTGCTTATCAAGGTGTGTCCAAAGACGCGTTAATCGCGGTAATAAATATTGACATTGTGCTAATTCTACTTGGGTTTTTGCTGAGCTAGTTTGTGCCCTTTGAGCAAAAATATCTAAGATCAAATTCGTCCTGTCCAAAATTTTACAGTCCAGTACTTTTTCAATATTTCGAAGTTGAGCAGGAGACAATTCATCATCAAAAATGGCGGTCCCAATATTGTGAGATTCAATATACGCTCTAACTTCTTCTAACTTTCCTGTACCGATAAATGTTTTCGGATGCGGTTTTTCTAATTTTTGTGTAAATCGTTTTACCGCAACACCACCCGCAGTTAATGTCAAAAATTCCAATTCATCTAAATATTCTTGAGATTGGGTTTCGTCTTGTAACTGTGTAATAACTCCAATTAAAATTACTTTTTCTGAAATTACTTCTTGTGTTTCTGTCATACACGACAAAGGTACAAAGATTTGGAAAGTTTCGCGTATAAAAAAACAGCGGTTCTTCCTACTCTTTTTCTTTTTTGGTGTTGAGGATGTATTTTTGATACTTCCCGTCTCTATATCGATAATAAATAAACAAGGGCATTAAAATAAACGAGAGGTAAAAAACTCCAAAACCCATTATTATTTCTGCTTTTGGATATTCAATTTTCAGTAAATAGATGCCCACACACATCCATACTATAAAGATGATAAATAAGATTTTTAAGGCTATTTTCATATGCTTGAATTTTGTAATATTCATTTCGAAACTAATTGGTCACCTCAATTAATTTATTCCGATATGCCGTTAATAATTTTGATTTTGAGATAAAGCCAACATAGACACCTTCTTTTATTACGGGTAAATTCCATGCGCCACTTTCTTTAAATTTTTGCATCACCTTTTCTATGGAGTTGTCGTAAAAAATAATTTCAGGAGCGCTTTTCATAAAGTCAGAAACTTTAGTGGTCTCGTACATTTTTTGGTCAAACATAATAGGTCTGATATCGTCTAACAAGACAGTTCCTAAAAACTGTTGTGCTTCATCTATAACAGGGAAAATATTTCGGTTTGATTTCGCTACGGCTGTTTTCAATAGTTTCCCTAGGCTCATTTCTGGACTTACAGACACAAAATTTGTTTCAATAATTTTGTCCATTTGCATCATCATCAATACATTTTTATCTTTATCATGTGTGATGAGTTCTCCTCGTTTGGCCAATTCTACCGTATAAATTGAATTGGAAATAAAGTACTTTGTCAACGCGTATGAAATGGCGGCAACCAACATCAGCGGCACAAATAAATCATAGCCTCCCGTAATTTCGGCAATCAAAAAAATAGCCGTTAGCGGCGCATGTAAAACACCTGCCATCAATCCTGTCATTCCTACCAAAGTGAAATTAGCTTCTGACACTTGAAATCCAAACTGATTGATGATTTTTGCAAATACATTTCCCAGAGCACTTCCCATGACCAAAGTAGGAACAAAAATTCCTCCAACACCACCTGCGGAAAATGTTATGGTCATTGCAATGGCTTTAAAAATGGTAATCATTAATAACATCATGATTACAATCCAAACATTTTCAAAGTCAAGATTGTATGGAATACCTCGTATCGCAGCAACAGCATTTCCATGCAACAAATCATTGATCAGTCCATATCCTTCTCCATATAACGGCGGAATTAAAAACAATAACAATCCAATAGCAACTCCACCAATTACTAATTTTTTAAACGGACTCGAAAATCGATCAAAAAACCGGGTGATTGAAAAATACATTTTAGAAAAATATACCGATGCAACACCGGTTCCAATCCCCAATAATATATAAAAAAGAAGGTCGTTAATTTCAAAAACATCTTGAATTTCAAAACCCAATAACACATCTTTTCCTAAGAAAAAATAAGAGGTTATAACGGCGGATACCGAAGCCAATAACAAGGGCACTAAAGAAGCAAAAGCCAAATCCAAACTAAAAATTTCTACGGCAAAAATAATGGCAGCAACAGGTGCTTTAAACATCGATGACATGGCGCCAGCAGTGGCACAACCAATCAGTAACATCCGTGTCTTAGAATTCATATGAAACAATTGCGCAATGGTAGATCCCAGTGCAGAACCCGTACTCACGGCAGGCCCTTGCAACCCAACAGAACCTCCAAAACCAACAGTAATCGGTGCGGTGATTAATGAAGCATATATTTTGTATTTCTCTATAATTCCATTACGTTTAGAAATAGAATATAAGGTGGTTGATATTCCATGTCCAATTTCTTTTTTGATAAAATACTTTTTAATTGCAAACACCAAAAACAACCCAATAATTGGAAAAACAAAATACAGGGAATGATGAAATTCTTTGATCAAATTTCCCTCCAACATTGACTGAAAGAAGTAGGTCATATTTTTTAAAACCAAGGTTCCTAACCCTGCCAAAAAACCAACTAAAATACTGAGCACATAAATAAACTCTCGTTCAGAAATATGCTTGTATCTCCAAATAAGAATTTTAGTAAATATGCTTTTAGTTTTTGGCATGCTTCTTAAATAAAAATGTTCCCTTTTAAAAATAATACTGCGTTTCCGCTAATAGTTACTCTGTCTTTTTCAAGTGCGCAATACAACATTCCTTTTCTTTCAGATAATTGCACTGCCTTTAATGATTTTTTATGTAGTTTCTTTTCCCAATATGGAATTAAAGAAGCGTGCGCTGAACCTGTTACTGGGTCTTCTTGCATGGTAGTTGCATTGGCATCAAAAACACGAGACACAAAATCTACCTCTTTATCTTTTCCTGCTGCTGTTGGAACAATGCACAAATAAGGAAGCTCTTTTAATAATGACACTTCAGGGTTCATCTGTGTAATTTGGTCTTCATTTTCAAACAACAAAATCAAATCTCTACTTGCATAGGCCTCAATTGGCCGATCTTTAAATGCTGAAAAAACAGCTGTTGGAATCTCAATTTTTTTAGGTGGTCGGGAAGGAAAATCTAATGTTATCAATCCATCATCTTGTTGAATTGCCTTTAAAGGTCCGCTTTCAGATAAAAACGTTACTTCTTTTAAAGCTGGTTCTAAAAAATTAAAAATCACAAAAGCTGATGCTAAAGTGGCATGTCCACATAAATCAATTTCAGCATGGGGCATAAACCAACGTATTTCAAAATTACCTTCCTTTTTTACAAAAAAAGCCGTTTCAGCTAGATTATTTTCAGCAGCAATTTTTTGCATGATTCTTTCATCAATCCATTCATTAAGCGGGCAAATTGCTGCAGGATTTCCACCAAAAACAGCAGCTGTAAATGCATCAATTTGAAAAATCTCTAATTCCATATTATTTAAAAGACGTCGTTAAAATATCTATTCCTAAAAGCTTGTCATCTTTATTCATATACCAAGCCCTATTCTTTGGCATTTTAATTCCGTTGATGGTTTCTTCTCCCGTCAATAAAATATATTCTCCATCATTTTTAGCTTCATCATGAAAAAATTGATAAATTTCCATGGCATAGGTTTTTGGGTTGAAATAAAAATACCACGTGTCTTTTCCAACGTCCTTTTTATAGGTTGCTTTTAAAACCAAATAGGTCTTTCCTTTCATTTTTTTACGAACAACTTTGTCTGCGATAATCGTTCCAGGGTCTTTCAACTTCATAGGCAACCCGTACAAATATGTATAGTAATTCTGATACATCGTCGCACGATTTTTACTCAAGTGATTTTTCTTTAAAACGGCTTCAGAAAGATTTTTTTCTCCATTAAAAACAATCTGAACACTGTCTCTTTCAACAGTATATTCTGTGGTGTTTTTCCCCTTTGTTGCTTTTACATAAAAGTATTGATTTTCCAAATCAATGGTAATTTCACTTTCTCTAGTTACTTTTTGGGGAGTTTCCATGGTAATGAGCAATGTCCCCTTAAAGGTTTCCCAGTTCCCATTTGGATCGTGGTATTGAATTGCTTTTTCTAGCAATTGTGTTCCTGTAAGTTGTTGACTAAAACTTTGTAGTGATATGGTCACTGCTAAAAATAAAAGAAGATGTTTCATAAGATAAAAGTACTAAAAAATCCTGTTCTAAATTCAGAACAGGATTCTAATATGTTGTCTTTTCGATTTCAATTTATAGGGAGAAGTAATGACGTTATTCTTTACTTGTCACTTTTAAACTCAATTCCTTCAATTGTTCCTCATCAATAAATGCCGGTGCGTCAATCATTACATCTCTTCCGGAGTTGTTTTTTGGGAACGCGATAAAATCTCGAATCGTTTCTTGGCCTCCTAAAATAGCCACCAATCTGTCCAGTCCAAAGGCTAATCCACCATGAGGTGGTGCTCCATATTCAAAGGCGTCCATTAAAAACCCGAATTGTGCTTTTGCGTCTTCTTCGGTAAATCCTAAATGCCTTAACATGGTTGCTTGCATTTCTTTATCATGAATTCTAATCGAACCTCCTCCAATTTCGTTTCCGTTCAACACCAAATCATAAGCATTTGCTTTCACCTCTCCAGGAGCGGTTTCTAGCAATTCCAATTGCCCTGGTTTTGGCGATGTAAACGGATGGTGCATGGCATGATAATGTCCTGTTTCTTCATCCAATTCCAACAATGGAAAATCGAGTATCCACAACGGTGCAAATACGTTTGGGTCTCTCAAGCCTAAACGTTCTGCCAATTCCATTCGTAAAGCACTTAATTGCGCTCGTACTTTATTGGTTTCTCCAGAAAGCACACAGATCAAATCTCCTGCTTTTGCTCCTGTAATTTCGGCCCATTTTGCCAAGTCTTCTTGATTGTAAAACTTATCTACAGATGATTTGAAAGAACCATCTTCGTTGCACTTTACATATATCATTCCCAATGCGCCAACTTGTGGTCTACGCACCCAATCAATCAGTTTGTCAATTTCTTTACGCGTATAAGATGCGCCTCCCGGAACTGCAATTCCAACCACCAATTCAGCATCGTTAAACACCTTAAATTCTTTATGTTGGGTTACTTCATTCAACTCGCCAAACTCCATTCCAAAACGAATGTCTGGTTTGTCATTTCCGTAGATTCGCATCGCATCATCATACAGCATTCGTGGAAACGTTGCTACTTCAACCCCTTTAATTTCTTTTAGCAGATGACGTGTCAAGCCTTCAAAAACATTCAGGATATCATCTTGCTCTACAAAAGCCATTTCACAGTCAATCTGTGTAAACTCTGGTTGTCTGTCGGCACGTAAATCTTCGTCTCTAAAGCATTTTACAATCTGAAAATACTTGTCCATTCCACCAACCATCAACAATTGTTTAAAGGTTTGAGGGCTTTGAGGCAAGGCATAAAACTGTCCTTCATTCATTCGAGAAGGCACCACAAAATCTCTCGCTCCTTCTGGAGTTGATTTGATCAAATACGGTGTTTCTACTTCTATAAATTCTTGGTCAGATAGGTATTTCCGAACTTCCATTGCCACTTTATGGCGAAAGATCAGCTTGTCTTTTACAGGATTTCTACGAATGTCTAAATAGCGATATTTCATTCGAATATCTTCACCTCCATCTGTTTCATCTTCAATCGTAAAAGGTGGCAGCTTCGCTTCGTTCAACACCTCTAATTTGGTTACTAAAATCTCAACAGCACCTGTTTCCATTTTCGAATTTTTAGACGCTCTTTCAATCACCGTTCCTGTTACCTGAATTACAAACTCACGTCCCAAGGTCTTTGCTTTTTCTAGCAGCTCTTTTGGTGTACGGTCTTCATCAAAAATCAACTGTGTAATTCCGTAACGATCACGTAGATCTACCCAAATCATAAAGCCTTTATCACGCGATTTTTGCACCCATCCAGCTAGGGTTACTTCTTCATTTATATGCGAGGCTCTTAGCTCGCCACAAGTATGACTTCTATACATTCTAATTCTTTTTTCCCGTAAAAGTTGCAGCAAATTTAAGGATTTTAACTAGAATAATCCTCTTTTGGGCGTTCCATTTGCAAAAGCAACTGTCGGGCTTTTCGCACTCGCTTTTTTCTTGTACTGAATTAAATCCAGCCGCTAAAAAAAGAGCTCAAACAATTGCTGCAATCCCTAACGCAAACTCCGTTAAAAACGTTGTAAGTTTGTACTACCAGTTAACAATGGTAAAAATATGGATGTAATCAACATAAAAGAAAAATTCAACCTCTTTTCAGAACATTGGACTCCGAAAAAAATAGGAGAATTAAACGGACAACAACTCTTGTTGGCCAAAATAAAAGGAGAATTTATTTGGCATGCACACGAGCATGAAGACGAATTATTTATGATCATCAAAGGGGCATTGATTATTGAGTTTCGCGACAAAACCATTGAACTCAACGAAGGAGAAATTTATATCATCCCAAAAGGAGTAGAACACAAACCAATTGCAAAAGAAGAGGTGCATGTGCTGTTGTTTGAACCTTTAGAAATCAAGCACACCGGAAATATCATTAGTGATGTAACCGTAAAAACGTTTGAATCCATTTAAAATAGTTTTAAGTTTTTAATTCACAACACTAAAAACTCAACATTACAATTATGAGTAAACTATATTTAGTTCCAACACCTATCGGAAATTTAGAAGACATTACGTTAAGAGCCATTCGTGTGTTAAAAGAAGTCGATTTTATTTTGGCAGAAGATACGCGTACAAGCGGAAAATTGTTGAAGCATTTTGAAATTGCTACACCAATGTACAGTCACCATATGCACAACGAACACAAATCTATTGAAGGCGTTCTCAACCGATTAAAAAACGGAGAAACCTGTGCCTTAATTTCTGATGCTGGAACGCCTGCAATTTCAGACCCTGGGTTTTTACTAACCCGAGCCTGTGTGCAACAGCAAATAGAAATAGAATGCTTGCCAGGAGCCACTGCTTTTGTGCCTGCCTTGGTCAATTCTGGCTTGCCCAATGACAAGTTTATCTTTGAAGGGTTTTTACCTGTTAAAAAAGGACGGCAAACTCGTTTGAAACTATTGGCAGAAGAATCCAGAACCATGATCTTTTATGAATCTCCGCACAAGCTCCTCAAAACCCTAACCCACTTTGTCGAGTATTTTGGTGCAGAACGGCAAGTCTCTGTGTCTAGAGAATTGACAAAACTATTTGAAGAAACCATCCGTGGAACCGCTACAGAAGTCTTAGCATATTACACCAACAAACCGCCTAAGGGTGAGATTGTGATTGTGGTTGAAGGGAAGAAAAATTAAATTCAAAAAAAAAGAGTAAATTCATCATCTAAACAACCCTTTTTTAATGAAGTTTTTCGATTTTCTATCTCTTTTTGTTTTTTTAGTTTTCTGTCAGTTAAGTTTTGGCAATACGAATGATTCAATCCCTACAATTTCTACTATTAATCTTGAAAAGATACCTTATAAAAGCATCCATAATTTCTGGTTAGAAATTGGAAAAGATGCCTTTAACAACCCTATTAAGGTTCCTATTATTATTGCCAAAGGAAAAGAAGATGGAAAAACCTTAGGGCTAACTGCTGCTATTCATGGGAATGAATTAAATGGCATCCCAATTATTCAATCTGTTTTTAAGAGCTTAGACATTTCTAAACTAAAAGGGGTTATTATTGCTGTTCCGGGGTTAAATACCGTTGCTATTTTTAACAACAAAAGGCGATTTTCCGATCAAGTCGATTTGAATCGAATCTTTCCTGGAAAAAAAAACGGCAATACTTCACAACAAATAGTATATCAGATTTATCATAAAATAATTAAACTATTTGATTTTCATATAGATATGCATACGGCAAGTTTTGGAAGAACAAACTCAATGTATGTAAGAGCAAATTTACGTGACAGCACACTCGCTATGATGTCAAAATTACAGAATCCAGATATTATTTTGGCTAGCAAAGGAAGTCCTAGTTTTGGCAATTTAGCCAGTCAAACTTTAAGAGCAACGGCAATGCAACAAGGAACCTATTCTATTACTGTAGAGTATGGAAACCCACAAGTTTATCAACCAAAAATGATAAAAAGAGGTGTACAAGGAATTCAAAATTTATTAGCTTGGTTAGCGATGACAGATGCTGGATTTTCTCTTTCTAAAAAGCCCTTAATTTGTTCAAAATCTAATTGGATTTATACTGATAAAGGAGGTTTTTTAGAAATTCCTGTTTCTTTAACTCAAAAAATTCGAAAAGGTCAAATCATTGGGATCCTTAAAAACCCTTTTGGTGATATTATTAAAAAATATATTGCACCAGAAGATGGTATTGTAATTGGTAAAAGCACAAATCCTATCTGTGTTTCTGGAAGTAGAATTATTCATTTAGGAACTCTTAAAAAATAATAATTTATGACTCCATGGATTATTTCAATGTTTACTGTACTTGCTGTATTCTATTTAGGGAAATGGGAAAACAAATACATCAAATCTTTATTTGAATGGGTTCCTGCCATATTATTAGCTTATTTGATCCCTGCTGCTATTTCTTCTTTATTAGGAGAGGATTTTTCACAAACCAACATCCATACCTATAGCAAAAACTACTTTATCCCATTTGCAATTATAGCTGTAATGAGCAGTTTGTCTGTCACACAATTAAAAGCAATTGGCTGGAAACCTATTTTACTTTTTGTTTCGGGATCTTTTTGGATTGCCATTTTCCCTGTAATATTGGCGTTTCTTTTTTTAGATACAAATTTAATATCCGAAGTATTAATCAATCAAGATTATTGGAAAGGAATACCTCCAATTGTTGGCAGCTGGATTGGAGGAAGTACAAGTCAGTTAGTTTTAAAAGAATTGGTTGAGTGCCCTGAAAATATTTTTCTTACCGTACTAGTGTTGGATAATATATTGGTTAATATTTGGACGATTTTAATGTTTCAAGGCATTAAAAAAAGTGCTTTTTTAAACAAAAAATTAAAGATTACTAATTTAACAATGCCAGAAAGTATTGAACAACAAAAAGGAAAGGCTTTATTTCCGTTGCTTTGTTTTATTCTATTATTTGGTTGTGTCTTGATTACCGATTATTTAGTAGAGAACTTCATCACTAAAATTATCATTTTGTCAATACTAGGTCTTGCATTTAGTAACTTTATAAAACATTGGAATTTTAAATTTGTGCTAAAATTAGGAGGAATTTTAATTCTTATTGTAATGGCTGTTTTAGGGCTAAAACTTAAATTTAACTTAATTCAATTTGACTTAAGTTTCTTAGGTTTTTTAATTGTTTGGCTCGTAAGTCATTTTGTAATATTATTGTTGGTTGCTAAACTATTAAATATAAATACTGCTTGGGTTCCTATTGCCAGTATGGCCAATGTTGGAGGCATTGCAACTGCGCCAGCTGTTACCGCTGCCTATGAAAAAAAATGGATGCCGCATGCCATTATTTTAGCAATTTTGAGCATGGCTTCTGGGACTTTCTGGGGCATGCTAACCATCTTTTTGTTTAGAACCTTCATTCTTTAAACACTATTTATAGTATGCCTACAAAAGAAAAATTGCCGTAAACCTCCAAAAAAAATATCGAGACTTCCTTTGTAAGAAGAGTAACTTCTTAAATCGTATATCTAAAACCTTAAACGTGTTTTCCTTTTTCCCAACCTGTTTTACCCAAGTATTGCTCGGCACTTTCTACAGCACCTTCTTCAATAGAAGTCCCCATAGAATCGTTCCAACGATTTAAATATCCGAAGAGCGAAATAACCCCCAACATTTCTACAATTTCACCTTCGTCCCAATGCTTGTACAACTCAGTTTTAATCGTTTCATCAACGGCATTCGGAACCATTGAAGCCGCCAAAGAAAAATCTAAGGCAGCACGTTCTGCATCCGAAAAAGCCGCATGTGTTTTGTACTCCCAAATATTGTCCAATTGCTCTTGTTCTGCCCCATAACGTTCTGCAGCTCTTATGGCATGCGCTTGGCAATATCTACATCCTGTAGCATTACTGCTTACCCAAGCAATCATCCGTTTCAAGGCCGACGTTACGCGTCCTTCATTTGCCATTACGGCTTTATTTAAATTGATAAAGGCTTTAGAAATTGCAGGCCTTCGTTGCATAGTCAAGACCGAATTTGGACAAAACCCTAAGGTTTCATTAAAAAACATTGCTAACTCTTTGGTTTCTAAATTATGATCTGCTGAAAGTGGCGTAACTAATGGCATATTTTCTCTTTTTTTATGATGTTAAAGATATCTATTTTTATAACTTTACCTTTCATAATTTCTGAAAAATGGACATTGCATTACACGCTTATAAACTACAGTTAAAACACACCTTTACAATTTCTAGAGAATCGCACGATTTTCAGCCTTCTTTGATTGTTGAATTATCTCATAACGGAATCTCCGGTTTTGGTGAAGCAACCTCCAATCCGTATTATCATATTAGTGTAGAAAATATGATTGCTGATATCAACAATCAACAGAAATTTATCAAAAGTTTATCTGAAGAAACTCCAGAAATTTTCTGGAAGAAAACACAACCCTTTTTCAAAGAAAACCTATTCGCACTATGTGCATTAGACATGGCTTTTAACGACTTGTATGCAAAGAGAAAAAAGAAAAAACTATACGAAATCTGGGGGTATGACATTTCTAAAAACCCCATGACAGATTATACCATTGGAATTGATACTGTCGAAAAAATGATTGCCAAAATGAAAGAATTGCCTTGGCCGATCTATAAAATAAAACTCGGAACAAAAGATGATATTGCCATTGTAACCGAACTTAGAAAACATACAGATGCCATTTTTAGAATTGATGCAAATTGTGGCTGGACTGCAGATGAGGCTATTGAAAATTCAAAAAAATTGAAAGAATTAGGCGTAGAGTTCTTAGAGCAACCTCTAAAAGCAGACGATTATGAAGGTGCAAAAAAACTATTTAAACACACTGCCTTGCCCATCATTGCAGATGAAAGTTGTATTGTAGAAAGTGATGTAGAGAAATGTGCAGGATTGTTTCATGGCATTAATGTGAAGTTGACAAAGTGCGGAGGCTTAACTCCTGGAAGAAGAATGCTTTTAAAAGCAAAAGAATTAGGAATGAAAACCATGGTAGGCTGCATGACAGAATCTACTGTAGGTATTTCTGCAATTGCACACGTATTGCCTTTGTTAGACTATGTTGATATGGATGGTGGACTGCTTCTAAAAAAAGATATTGCAAGCGGTATTACGATTGACAATGGTGTCATTTCTTATGCAGATGAGTTTGGCACAGGGGTTTCTTTATTTTAATTATGTTGGAATTACACACATCTCCAGGCACACAAGTATCTATAGATAATGAAGACTTCCTGTATTTTAGCGGAACCTCTTATTTAGGCGCGACAACACATCCAAAGTTTATAAAAATATTAAAAAAAAGTGTGGATATTTGGGGCACTTCTTACGGAAGTTCTAGAGATGCAAACAACACCTTGTCTATCTATAAAAAAACCGAAGCCTATTTAAAACAGTTTTTACAACAAGAAGATGCAGTAACACTTTCTTCAGGAACTTTAGCAGGCTTGTTAACAATAACTGCTTTACAACATAAAGCTGATTCTTTTTTTCATTTACCCAAAACACATCCTTCAATTTTAGTTTCTAATAGCAAGCCTTTGTTTATTGACAGCGCATTAAATCCGTTAGTGCATACTGCTAAAAACAATCGGGTGGTTATTTTGTGTGATGCCATTCCTTCTCTAGAAACAAGCTCTTATTCCTTTTCGTTTTTAGACAACGTCTCTACTGCTATATCTATTACTTTAGTCGTAGACGAATCTCATAGCTTTGGTGTTCTAGGAAAAAATGGCTGCGGAATTGCAACATCAATTCCGAAAAGAAAAAATCTAGACATTGTTGTTGTTGGTTCTTTGGGAAAAGCTTTTGGTCTGTCTGGAGGGCTTGTTGCAGGCTCGGCCTCATTAATCAATCAGATAAAAGAGTTAGCGATTTATAAAGGTGCTGCGGGAATGAATCCTGCTTTTTTAGATTGCTTTTTAAACGCGAAAGGTTTTTATAAAAATCAAAAAGAAAAATTAAAGAAAAATAGCGCGTATGTGTTTTCTAAATTAGGAAAGCACCCCTCTATAAAAATGGACAAAACCTATCCTGTTCTTTTTCATAACAACGATGCTATTTATGACTATTTATTTAAGAAAAAAATAATCATTACAAGTTTTGTATACCCAACTACAGGGAACAAATTGAATAGAATTGTGCTGAATGCAAATCATACAAAAAAGCAATTAGATCTTTTAATTAATCAACTTCTGTTGTTTTAAAATAAACTACTTTTATACATAAATATATAGAATCAATATGAAAAATACTGTTACAACAACTTGGAAAGAAGACATGCAGTTTGAATCTGACAATCCAAGCAAACATACACTAACCATGTATGATGCTTCCGAAGACAATGGAGACCTTGTTGGCTATGGACCAAAGGCATTAATGTTATCTTCTTTAGCGGGATGTTCTGGCCTAGATGTAGTTTCGTTGTTAAAAAAAATGCGGGCAATGGTAGATGATTTTAAAATAATTGTTACGGGTGAATTAACCGAAGAACATCCGAAACATTATCATACTGTAATGGTAGATTATCATTTTTACGGGACTGATTTTGACAAAAAAAAAATTAATAAAGCAGTCAATTTATCTGTAGAAAAATATTGTGGCGTTATGGAAATGTTTCGAAAATTTGCAACTGTGAAAACAAACATCTACCTTCATCAAAAATAACCCAACTTTTAATTGCTATGCGTTGGACATTAAAATCAGAACCCGAAAAAGAAACAATACACCAGTTATCTAAAGAATTAGGAATTGACAAAACGTTAACCTCTCTTTTGATTCATCGTGGAATTACGAATTTTGACGATGCTAAAAAGTTTTTTCGTCCTACGCTAAGTGATGTGCACGATCCGTTTTTGCTAAAAGATATGGATGTGGCTGTTGAACGGATTGAAACAGCAATGTTAAACAACGAAAACATCTTAATTTATGGCGATTATGATGTAGATGGAACCACTGCGGTTTCCTTAGTGTCTTCCTATTTAAAAACGGTGTATACAAATATCGCTACCTATATTCCAGATCGATATGCAGAAGGGTATGGGATTTCAACACAGGGAATAGACTTTGCAGAAGACAATGGTTTTTCATTAATCATTGCCTTAGATTGTGGTATCAAAGCTATTGACAAAGTTGCTTACGCCTCCAAAAAAAACATCGATTTTATCATTTGTGATCACCACAAACCGGGGCCTGAAATTCCGAAAGCAGCTGCTGTTTTAAATCCGAAAAGAAAAGATTGTACGTATCCGTATGATGAGTTATGTGGTTGCGGAGTCGGTTTTAAATTGATTCAAGCCTTAGCTTCAAAAAAAGGGCAAGCTCTTGAAGATTTAGTGCCTTATTTAGATTTGGTTGCTACTGCCATTGCTGCAGATATTGTTCCGATGACTGGAGAAAACAGAACCCTTGCTTATTTAGGACTACAAGTCATCAATTCCAATCCTAGAAATGGGATCAAAGCCATCATTCACCAAGTTAAAAAAACAACATTGACCATTACCGATGTGGTGTTTATCATTGCTCCGAGAATCAATGCCGCAGGGAGAATGAAACATGGAAATTACGCCGTAGAATTGCTTACCGAAATGGATCTTGATGCCGCAATTCAATTTGCAGGTGCCATAGAAAAATTCAATTCTGACAGAAAAGAACTCGATAAAAAAATAACAGATGAAGCCTTACAACAAATTACAGAAAGTGATGAAACACAAAAATTTTCAACGGTTGTTTATCATAAAACTTGGCATAAAGGTGTTATTGGTATTGTGGCTTCTAGACTTATAGAGACCTATTACCGACCGACCTTAGTGTTTACAAAAAGTGGTGAAAAGCTAGCCGCATCCGCTCGTTCTGTAAAAGGATTTGATGTGTACAATGCCCTTGAAAAATGCTCAGAATTTATCGAACAATTTGGCGGACATAAGTATGCTGCTGGTTTGACGTTAGCTCCAGAAAACTACGAAAATTTCAAACAAAAATTTGAAGAAGTCGTTTCAAAAACGATAGATCCAGCTTTGCTGATTCCAGAAATTACGATTGATGCAGAAATTGATTTATCAGAAATTACACCAAAATTTTATCGAATTATCCAACAAATGGGTCCCTTTGGGCCGCAAAATATGAAGCCTGTTTTTACCTCCACTTCGGTAAGAGATAACGGTTTTGGCAAACAAGTAGGCGCAGATAAAAGTCATTTAAAACTGAACATTATTTACGGCGCAGATCGAAAAACCTACAATGCTATTGGTTTTGGTTTGGGAAAAAAATTGTCCATCGCCCAAAATGAATTTGACATTGCTTATGCGCTAGATGAAAACACTTGGAATGGCAATACGTCCATTCAATTGTTGTTGAAAGATTTGAAATAAGAGTTATTGCTTAGTACAAGCAAGATACTCTCTATTCGCTAACTTCCTTGATCAAATACACGTACACCGGATAATGATCGCTATAACCACCAATATACCTTCCGTATGAAAAACTTCGAAATGGATAGCCTTTATAACGTCCTTTTTTGGTGATTAAAAAATGCTTGTTAAAAATGTTGGCCCTAAAAAATTTAAAAGAAGGAACTTCTTTTTCTTTAACATTTAACAACGAGGAAGTTAGTAAAATTTGATCAAACAAATTGATATTATCTCGATAGCCCGAGGTATTCAAGCCTTGTTTAAAAAGCCTTTCAAACGGATTGTATAGGTCTCCTTCTTGAACTTTCGTTTTGCTTCCTTTTGTTTTTAAGACCTTTTTTAAACTCGTATTGGTTGGGTCGTCATTAAAATCGCCCATAATGATAATTTTTGCATCGGCATCTGCCCTTCTAATTTGTTGCATAATCTTGGTATTCTGATACGCAGCCTTTTCTCGTAAAGGACGACTTTTTGCTACGCCGCCTCTTCTAGAAGGCCAATGATTCACAATAATATGAATCAACTCATCATCTAAATATCCTGAAACCAACAGTTGATCTCTTGTATGCACTTTTCGATTGTTTTGATAGATCCTTGGATTGAAAGCTTCGTGATAAACAGGTTTAAAATAGCGTTTCTGATACAACAACGCAACGTCAATTCCCCTTTTGTCTGGAGATTGATAATGAATGATCTCGTAGCCTTTTTCCTTTAAAAATTTCGAGGTAATCAAATCCTCTAGCACCGTCCTGTTTTCTACTTCTACGACGCCAATAATTGCTGGACTCGTATTGGATTTCTCTAATCCAATTTTCGAAATAACGGTTGCCAAGTTGTTTATTTTATTCCAATACACGACTGTTTTATCTCCCTTGATTTTCATAATTGGGCTCGACTCATCATTAGTATTCGGATTGTTAATCGTATCAAAAAGGTTTTCTAAATTGTAAAAAGCAACTGTTCGTATTGTGTACTTCTTTGGATTGTTTTGAGCTTGGTTGTCCGTAAAGACAAAAAGCACGAATAAGAAAATTGTAATTCGTTTCATAATAGCAGTTTTTATTTCAAATATACCCTAAAATTATTCAGTAATCAAAACCTCAAACACCCTCTTAATATCTTGATATTCTTATAGATAAAAATATTTTATTATCTTTAAACAAAAAAAATGCTATTTTATGAAAAGAACTATCTTAATGATGTTCTTGTGCATCGGCTCTTGCTATGGAGTTTCTGCTCAGAACATCGTCAAAGGAATTGTTGTAGACAGCAATTCTGAAATCCCGCTACAAGGTGTTGTAATTCAACTAAAAAAAACCAACGTTTCTAAAATTACAGATACTGATGGTGTTTTTATTGTACATCATTTAACCAACGGAAGCTACATTGTAGAAATTACCTTAAAAGGGTACGAACCGCAAAATTTTCCCATTCAGTTTGTTGGAAAAACAATTGACTTAGGAATCATTTTGTTGTATGAAAACATCTCTGAAGTAGAAGATTTAAGTGTCATTACACTTACAGATGATGAATTGAATGACGATTATATTGCTGCTGATAATATTTCGGGCTTGCTACAGTCGTCAAAAGACATGTATTTAAGAACTGCCGCGTACGAGTTTAGTGCATCTTTCTTTCGGATTAGAGGCTTGGATTCTGACAATGCAACCTTGCTTATCAACGGCATTGAAATGAATAAAGTATATAGTGGGCGACCTCAATGGAGTAATTGGGGAGGGTTGAACGACGTTCTCAAAAATCAAGAATTTACAAATGGATTAGCGCCTTCTAGTTATACTTTTAGCGGTATTTTAGGCAGTACAAACATCAACGTTAGAGCTTCAGAATCTAGACCTGGAGGGCGCATTTCTTACGCGTCTTCAAACAGAAGTTATGTGCATCGTGTAATGGCGTCTTATGCTTCTGGAATGCTAAAGAATAATTGGGCATTTACCATTTCCGCTAGTAAAAGAGCAGGTGTTGAAGGTTTTTCTGACGGAACACTCTATGATGCAAACTCCCTCTTTTTATCTATAGAAAAGAAAATCAACAACAAACACAGTCTTAATTTTACAGGAATTTATACTCCTAACAAAAGAGGAAAATCATCTGCAAACACACAAGAAGTCTATGATTTAAGAGGAATTAAATACAATTCGTATTGGGGAACTCAGAATGGCGCTATCAGAAATTCTCGTATAAAAGAAGTTGTGGAGCCTATGTTGATGCTGAATCACTATTGGAAAATTACTGATAAAATGACCTTAAATACTAGTATTGCTTACCAATTTGGAAGGGTTGGCAATAGCAGAATTGACTATCGAGGTAGTAAAATTGACGACACAAATAATGGGCTTCCAGTTGTTGTGAGTTTGGGAGGCTCTAATCCAGATCCAACATACTATCAGAAATTACCAAGCTATCAACTCCGAAAGAACAATCTAGGGTCAGCCTATGAATTAGAGCAAGAATTCTTAAAAAATGGTCAATTAAATTGGGCTCATTTATACCGTGCAAATCTAAATTCATTTAACAGCGGAAATTCAACCTATGTATTGTATGAAGACCGAAATGACGACCAACAACTTTGGATACACTCAATTTTCGAATCTGAACTTACGGATCATATCTTACTAAATGCTTCTTTGCAATACAGAAAACTGAAATCAGAAAATTTTGCAAAAGTATTAGATCTCTTAGGAGGAACAGGGTTTTTAGATATTGATACATTTGCTGAGGGAATTGACAGGCAACAAAGTGACTTGCTACATCCAAATAGAATTGCTCGTCTTGGCGACGCTTTTAAATATCATTTTAACCTCAATGCTAACATCATAAATGGTTTTGCACAGGCACAGTTCAACTACACCAAAATTGATTTTTATACAGCTGCTAGTTTTTCTAAAACCTCGTATCAAAGAAATGGTTTGTACCAAAATGGAAAGTTTGCAAATGCTGCCGAGTCTTTAGGAAAGTCTGAAAAACTAAGCTTTACAAATTTTGGTATAAAAGGAGGTTTTACTTATAAAATTACAGGCAGACACTTGCTCAATTTTAATGCTGGATATGTAACAAAAGCACCGGCATTGAAAAATTCTTTTTCCAATTCGAGGGTTCAGAATGCTTCCGTAGAAAACTTGACCAATGAAAAAATAAGCACTGCGGATCTAAGTTATATTGTACGAACTCCACTTTTACAAGCAAAAGTAACAGGGTATGTTGCCACAAATACAGATGCAACTGAAGTTGGTTTTTATTATGCTGATGGAATTGGCGGAAGTGGCGTTGGCTTTACGGCCTTTGTACAAGAGATTATAACTGGAATTGACACCAAACATTTCGGAGTAGAAATTGGAATTGAAGCACAAGTAACCTCCGCTATAAAACTAAAAGGAGCCGCTAATATTGGGCAATATACCTATGATAACAACCCCACTTTAACCCTAAAGTCGGAAGCGAAAAAATTTGAATTCGAGGCAAGACCTTCCAGTCTGAAAAATTATAAACTCGCTAGCGGACCACAACATGCCTATTCTGTTGGATTCGAATATCGAGACCCGCAATTTTGGTGGATTGGCGCTACCATAAACTTTTTCGAAAATGTCTATATAGATATTGCTCCATTAACTAGAACCAGTAATTTTTCTGATGATGGCGGAATTCCTTTCAACGATTACTATCCTGTACTAGCAAAACAATTATTACAGCAAGAGAAATTTGATAGTTATTCCGTTGTAAATGCTGTTGGAGGAAAATCATGGAAGGTAAACAACTATTATATTGGTGTCTTTGCCAGTATTAGCAACCTTCTAAACACCAACTACAAAACAGGAGGATTTGAACAAGGAAGAAATGCCAACTTTAGAGAACTAAGAGATGACAAATCTTTAGAAAAACCCCTTTTTGGAGCCAAATATTGGTATGGAAGAAGCACTTCTTATTTTCTAAATCTAACCATTCGATTTTAACAATTCATTAAAAAACAACGCTATGAAAACAATTCAATTTTACAACAAAATCGCTCTTTTAGGGCTCCTATTTATAACCATTTCTTGTGTACAAGATGATGATTTTGAAATGCCTGATATTACAGTAACAGAACCTAATATTACAGCAACATCGAGTATAGCCGCAGTACAATCTGTATTGGCACAAGAATTTATAAATAACAATAAGCTAAACTATAAATTCCGAGAAAACGATCTGGCAACATACTTTATTGGCTATGTTGTTTCTAGTGATAAAACTGGAAATTTCTACAAAAAATTAATCCTGCAAGACAAGCCAAAAAACCCAACTGCAGGAATTGAGATATTAATAGGAAAGACTTCATTAAGTGAAACTTTTGAGTTCGGAAGAAAGGTCTATGTTAAATTAGATGGCTTGTCTGTTTCGTATGATGATGGAGAAACTGCTATTGATCCTACAAATGCCATTGGTGGTAAATTTGTTTTAGGAATAGATAATGGCAACGGTAAAATAGAGGCTATTTCTGCAACGAGTTATCCCAATCATATTATTAGATCTGCAGAAGTTGCCACTGTTGTTCCGTCAACAATTATGATTGCTGATTTTAGCCAAGCAAACATTAATACATTTGTGAAACTAAGCAATATCCAATTTCAAAAATCGGAAGTAGGAAAAACATATGCTTCCGAAGCAAATGACCAATTTGATGGGTTAAGAACATTAACTAGCTGTACATCGGGGGAAAATGTTTCGCTCCAAACCAGTACTTTTTCAAGCTTTAAAGTCAATACCGTTCCTATTAAAAAAGGAACTTTACATGCCGTGTTGACAAAAGATTATAGAGCAGAAAATTATGTGGTCATTATCAATACTCCTTCTAATATTGATTTTACCGAAGAGCGGTGTGATCCTTTATTTGAGGAATATTTCGAATCTACAATTGCAGGATCTATTTCTTTGGAGGGCTGGACAAATTATAAAGAAGCTGGCAGTAAAGATTGGGAATCTTATGCTGATAGCAATTCTTTAGGGAAATCTGCAAGAATGGGCTCTTATCGTTCTGGAGACACCAGTAATATTGGGTGGCTCATAAGTCCAGGATTTGATTTTGATGCGCAAGAAGACGAGTTATTAAGCTTTAAAACTTCTAATAGTTTTGCTGACAATAGTATGTTGGAAGCCTTTATTTCTACAGATTGGGATGGTGTAGAGGCTACTATTACAACAGCAACTTGGACGCTTTTACCTGCAATCATTGTTCCCAATGCTACAAATTATAAAACATGGGTGAGTTCAGGAAATATCGATGTATCTTCCTATACAGGCACTGGATATATCGCTTTTAAATATACTGGAAGTAAATCTAGATCGAATGATGGAACGTATGAATTGGATGATATCATTATCAAAAAGAAGTAATTAAAAACAATTGGAGCGAGCATCTTGCTCGCTCCAATTGTTTTTAATTCAAATTCCGTTTTTCTATAAAAAATCGTTTTAAAAGGTTGCTACAATCTGCTTCTAAAATGCCACTTACAACACTTGTTTTTGGATGTAAAGTTGTTTTCATTTTCACAAAGCCTCTTTCTAGCTCTGAAGCTCCGTATACAATTTTACCCAATTGCGCCCAGTAACTTGCTCCAGCACACATCTGACAAGGCTCTAAAGTTACATACAATGTACATTCTTTTAAATATTTTCCTCCTAAAAAATCGGATGCTGCAGTAAACGCTTGCATTTCTGCATGAGCGGTTACATCGTTTAATATTTCTGTTAAATTATGTGCTCTTGCGATTATTTTCTCTTTAAAAACAATAATTGCACCCACAGGAACTTCCCCTTTATCAAAAGCTATCTTCGCTTCATCTAAGGCTTTTTTCATAAAATAAGTATCGTCAAAAGGATTTATCATTGTAAATGGTTAAGTTTTCAATAATACAAAAAGTATTTGAGATGTAAAATTGTACTTTTGTTGTATGTCTGAAAAGTTATTAGATACTATTTTTAATCCTGCCGATTTACGGAAACTACATCCAACGCAATTATCACAAGTTGCTAAAGAATTACGTCAATTTATTATTGATATTGTGGCTGTAAAAGAAGGGCATTTAGGAGCGAGTTTAGGCGTTGTAGAACTTACAATTGCGTTGCACTATTTGTTTGACACTCCAAATGATCAATTAGTTTGGGATGTTGGACACCAAGCTTACGGACATAAAATAATAACAGAACGAAAAGCTGTTTTTCATACCAATCGCCAATTAAACGGAATTTCTGGTTTTCCAAAGCGTAGCGAAAGTGTCTATGATGCCTTTGGTGTTGGACATTCATCGACCTCTATTTCTGCGGCATTGGGAATGGCCATTGCATCCAATCTAAAAGGAGCAACAGAAAAACATCATATTGCCGTTATTGGCGATGCTTCTTTAGCTAGCGGGATGGCTTTTGAAGCCTTGAATCATGCTGGAGTTTCTGATGCCAATCTATTGGTGATTTTAAACGATAATTCCATCGGAATTGACCCTTCTGTTGGTGCGTTAAAAGAATATTTAATCAACGTAAAAACTGACAAAAGGTTAGCGGCACAAAACAACATCATCAAAGCGTTAAACTTTGAATATTCTGGCCCAATAGACGGACATGATTTAGAAGCGATTTTATCAGAATTAAAACGATTAAAGAATCATAAAGGTCCGAAGTTTTTACATGTAATTACCACCAAAGGAAAGGGTTTACAACAAGCAGAAGAAAATCAAGTACAATACCATGCTCCTGGAAAATTTGATACAAAAACGGGCGCTATTCTTCCGAAAAAAGAAATTGTTCAACCAGAGAAATACCAAGATATCTTTGGAAAAACATTGGTTGAATTGGCTTCAAAAAATGATGCCATTGTAGGAGTCACCCCCGCAATGTTAACAGGAAGTTCTTTAAAATTTATGTTGGATGAATTTCCTAAAAGAACCTTTGATGTTGGAATTGCCGAACAGCATGCAGTCACCTTATCCGCAGGGATGGCAACACAAGGATTGATTCCTTTTTGTGCTATTTACTCTACCTTTTTACAACGTGCATACGACCAAATAATACACGATGTTGCTTTGCAAAACTTGCCGGTTGTTTTTTGTCTAGACAGAGCAGGGTTGGTTGGAGAAGACGGCGCCACACACCATGGTGTTTTTGACATCTCTTTTTTACGATGCATTCCGAACCTCATTGTATTTGCGCCAAGAAATGAAATTGAGTTGCGAAACATCATGTATACAGCTCAATTAGGTTTGAAAAATCCAATTGCTATTCGGTATCCGCGAGGAAGAGGAATTACAACTGATTGGAAACAGCCTTTTCAAAAAATTGAAATAGGCTCAGGGGTTTGCTTAAAAGATGGTGTCAAAATTGCAGTGTTGTCTGTCGGAACCATTGCTGAAAATGTTTCTACAGCGATAAAAGAAATCGGGAAAAATGATGATATTGCCCATTATGATATGCGGTTTGTAAAGCCGTTGGATGCGCAATTATTACACAGCATCTTTCAGAAATTTAATACCATTATTACCGTAGAAGACGGAACCATTAAAGGTGGTTTTGGAAGTGCTATTTTAGAATTTTCAGCAAGTAATTCCTATACGTCTACTGTTATAGCACTTGGAATCCCAGATACTTTTATTCATCAAGGTTCTGTAGGCCAATTGCAACAACAAACAGGAATCGATTCGAAGGCTATCAAAAAAGAAATTGAAAAGCACTTATAAATAAACACCCCTCTTGACAACTGTTAAGAGGGGTGCTTTTTATTTTAAGAGGCGGATTATTTGATAATTATTTTTCCTGTAGATTTTTTATTATTCACATCTAGCAAATTAACAATATAGATTCCTGATTTTAAATTCACAGAAATAACTTGCTTGCTTTCCTGATTGAAATCTATCTTTTTGGTAAAAACTTGTTTTCCATTGATATCAAAAATATACAACATTGATTTTCCTAAAGTGTTTTTTGCAAACACGGTAAAGTTTCCGTCAGAAACCGTTGGATATAGTGTAAACGCCTTTTTATTTACCAACACATCATCTATAGAGGCTACTTCTGCAGTAAATGTTCCTGTAAACATTCCTCTTCCATAAGAGGTTGCCATTACAGTATTGTCTGAAGTTCTTAAACTAAACGACGTTACTTTTACATTTGACATTCCGTTATTAGATTGCGCCCATTTTGGGGAAACTTCCTTGAAATTTCCTGTTCTCCAAACACCTAATTCTGTACCAATAATTACTTCATCATTATTTAATGGATTCATCAAAATTGCTTTTACAGGGATGTCTGGAAAATCTCCTTCTTTACTTGCCCATGTTGTTCCTCCGTCTTCTGTAAACCAAATATTTGTCACTCCATAATTGTGAAAAGCAACTAGAATTTCATCTTCATTTTTACCAAATTCTATGGAAGAAACACTTCCTGCAACATCTAAACCATTACTTATTTTTGACCAAGTTGGAGCATTCGTATTCGCGTTATCTATTTTTAGTACCAATCCGTTAGCAGTTCCAACAAATAGTTTCGTGGAGGAAGTTGTATAAGGAGATACTTTAAAAGCTGTTGTTTTTGATGTTAGTAATGCATTTCCGAAATTCTTTCTAAGTGGTGAAAATGTTTTTATGCCTGTAAACCTCGCAATGCTATCTGTTCCTCCTCCTGAAGAGTTCGTATACAAAATGTCTAAATGATCATCTAATTCAGATGGGTTTATAAAACTCCCTGTATTTTTATCATTAGATATTGTAACTCTAGCCCCTGTATATGGTAATGTAAATCTTACTTTTACATTATACACATAAGAAACAATCATATATTCTCCATCTTTGTCTATAAATGAATAGGCTCCATCACCTCCATAAACATCAGTTGTACTATTTATGCCTGCTGAAGCTCCCGAAACAAATTGAGTTCCATTATCTTGAGCACCAGATAACAATAATTCATTACTAGCGTCTTGCCCAATAGCTCCATGGTAAAACTGTGTTACATTATAATTATTATTTCTTGCTAGAATTGCTGTTGTTGAGGATATTGCACTAGACAAGGAGCTCGCATAAAAAACACCTCCGTCATTTCCTATAATTGCTTTATCTGTATCTGTAGGGTGAAAAACCAACGCGTGTTGATCTGCATGAACTAAAGGAATTGTTAATCCTGACAAAAAATTATTGTTTGACCATTTAGAAATTTGAGTCCAATTTGTACCAGAGTTCGTGCTTCTAAATAAGTCAATCCCTCCAGCATATATTTTTGTGTCATCTGTTGGATCAACTTCAATCACTAAATCATAATAAGATTGACCTCTAGTAAAATCGCTTGCAGGAATTCCTGTGTCTCTATCTGAAGGAAGAGATACTGCAGTAGTCGTAGTAAATCCATCTATTGTTTTGTACATTCCTATTGGAGATCCGCTTGTGCTTAACTGTGCCAATACATATACAACATCTGCATTTGTTGAAGAAACAGCAATCTCTGTTCTTCTCCCGTTTGACACTGTATGTTTTAACGTAAATGTAACCCCGTCTGTAGATTGAAATATTGCACCACCACCTTCGCCAAAAACATCTGACAACGTTGATACGTATATAGAATTATCTGCTGCAATTTTTATATTATTTGGTTCATAAGCATTTCCCCCTGTTGTTAAAGGAAAAGCTAACTTTGCAAAACTAGTTCCATTCGTAGATTTATAAATTCCTATTTCATTAACCCCATTCAAGGTTGATGGTGATCCCGCTGAATAAAAAGATTCCGCAGCAGCGATAAAAACTTCAGAAACTCCATTATTATTCCGTACAACAATATCATTAACATGCTGCACTCCTGGTACAACATTATATCCAGCTGCTTTAGTGCCTGGCAATAATGTTACATTTACGGTATTTCCTAATTCCGCAATTATCGCATTCCCGTCATTCATTGAAACCATTGCAGAAGGGATTGTAACTGTTGTGTCATCTCCTCCCATTGAAAATGGATCCGTCCCAACATTGTTTACCATAATAACAGCAATAGCTCCTGCATTTTGAGCGTTTTTAACTTTATCATCAAAATTGCAACTCCCTCTTCTTATAACCGCTATTTTACCATTCATTGCAGCTGCATTTGTAAACGTAGTACATCCATCTTCATTTGGATTTATTCCATCATCTGCCAACACTAAATCTCCAGTAATAGCAGTATTTAAAGCAACTCCAAAGGCAGTTGTTATTGAATAAGAATAACTACCTGCTATAGATGCAGGGCTGTTCACTGTAAATGTTGCGCCTGGTTCAACAGAAGAATCTCCTGTTACTCCGCCAAAAACATGATTCCAAGTGACGCCTCCGTCAACTGTTTTCCACACACCATTTCCATTAACTGCTCCATTCGTATATGATTCTCCAGTACCAACATACCAAATGTTAGAATTATTAGGGTCTATTGCAATACATGAAACTGTTAAATTTTCTAAAATTCCTACTCGAGTCCAAGAAGAATTTCCATCTGTAATGTCATTATTCACCCATAAACCTCCACTAACTCCACCGGCAAAAACCCTTTTATGTGTCGTGTCATTTGGATCAAAAATAACCGCTCTTGTTCTTCCTCCAACATTGTTTGGTCCTCTTTCCACCCATGCATTATCTGAAGCATCTCCTGGCGTTCTTTGAGCTAAGCGTTGTGTATTCAACTTCTTTTGTAACTCGAATAGCTCTTTTTTATGAATACGTCCTGTATTAGGGTTGATTTCATTTAAATATTCTTGCTCAAAATATTTTCCTGGCGGTAAGCCTTGTGCTTTTCTTTCCGCTTTTGTCAAAGTCAATGTTTTCGTATAAGGGTGATTCTTTAAGAATGTTGCGTGTGTGTGTTTTAACTTTTCTACCTCAGATTCTTGAGTGATTATTAGGGCATACAGAATCCCAAAACTTAAAACAATGGTACTTATAAATAGTATTTTTTTCTTCATAATTATATTTTTATAGATGCTATATAAACTTTAGCAGGAGTCTTTTATCAACGCGTTGGAGTCAAAGTTAAAAAACTTATAGGGGTTTTAACTAAAATTTCCTTGAATTTTTTTATGCAATCGAATGGCATAACTGTCTGACA
>Ga0209035_10000107_pt1 | contig 31284 bp, 23 predicted proteins | sample MarorgKNORR_S2LV_6_FD_188220 | JGI IMG/M metagenome (GOLD analysis project Ga0209035, IMG submission 188220) | Marine microbial communities from the Southern Atlantic Ocean, analyzing organic carbon cycling - AAIW_A/KNORR_S2/LV (SPAdes) (version 2) | ecosystem: Environmental > Aquatic > Marine... | reverse complement strand
ATTTTCATATTGAGACTGCTAATTCAGGCCTTGTAAGAGCGCCAGAAAAACAAGAATTTAAATTTCAAACCTCAAATCCAAAAATTTTTTCTGGCGGTGACATGGTTAGAGGTTCAGATTTAGTTGTAACTGCTATCTGGGAAGGAAGAGAAGCAGCAAAAAGTATCATACAATTCATTTCATAAATGAAAAACTCAAATTTTTTAAAGGCTTTAAGACTAGAAGAAAATAGTATTCCACCAATTTGGTTTATGCGGCAGGCTGGGAGATATTTACCAGAATATCAAGCCATCAGAAGGGGCTATAAGAATTTTCTAGACATGTGTAAAGAGCCGAGAATATGTGCCGAGTTAGCGCTTCAGCCTATTGAAAGATTTAACTTAGATGCTTCCATACTCTTCTCTGACATATTAACAATACCAGATGCATTTGATTTAGGTCTTGCCTTTCATGAAGGTGAGGGACCAAAATTTAGCAATCCAATTTCTAGCTCAGAACATATAGATAATCTAGATTTATTTCAAATAGATAAATTAGACTACGTTTTTAGAGCAATAGAAGAAACCAAAAATATTTTACCTTCTGACCTTCCTTTGATTGGTTTTTGTGGGAGCCCTTGGACACTTGCTGCCTACTCAATTGAGGGGGGTGGGTCGAAAGATTTTATGAAAACTAAGCAGTTTTTGTCTGAACACACTAAGGCGTTTGAAGACTATTTGGAGATTCTGACCAATGCATGTTTCCAATATCTAAAACAGCAGGTCATTAGCGGTGTAAATGCGATACAAATTTTTGATTCATGGGCAGACCTCTTAAGTGGAGAAGATTTAGAAACTTTCTCTCTGGCGTACACTCGCAAACTTGCTAAAATGTTAAAAGAAGATTCTGTAACACAAAACATCCCTATTATTCTTTTTGAAAAAGCGCCACAAAAAAACATAATTACCTGCTTGTTTGAAGAGTTATCTTGTATCAGTTTGCATTGGCAAGAAGATATAGAAAGTCTAGCATTAGATCTAAAAAATAATTTTGCAATTCAGGGAAATCTTAACCCTAAGATTTTATTAGGATCTGATGAGTTGATATGGAATGAGACCCAGAAAATTTGTCAGTCAATGAAAGGTTTTCCAGGATTTATTTTTAATCTTGGTCATGGAATTACCCCAGATATTGAACCTGAGAAGGTGCAAGTAATGATTGAAGCGGTTAGAGCCTAATCCCAAACTCTCATTAAACCCTCTTGTGAAGTTGAGGCGATCAGTTTTCCTGACTTTGTATAAATAGACCCTCTAGAGAATCCTCTCGCATGTCCAGATATTGGGCTATTAATATGATACAAAAGCCAATTGTTAAAGTTAATCTTTGAATGAAACCACATTACATGGTCTAAACTTGCGCTCTGGAAATTATTAGACATGAAATTTACACCATGTGGATTTATAGCAGCTCCTAGCAACCCCATATCCGAGACATACAAAAGCAATGCTTGATGAATTCTTTCATCCGTGGGTAGTTTACCTGTAGGTTTCATCCAAGTATTTTTGTACGGGGGTAATTTTTTTGGTTTTAGTAGATCCTGCGGCTCAACTTGCCTCATTTCTATCTCTCTCTCACGAAGCCACATGCTGAGATATTCTTTTGCAATCTTACCTTTCATATTATTGCGAGTCTCCCATTCACTTTTCAAACCTTCTGGCCCAGGAACATCCAGCATTTCAATTTGGTGGCTTAATCCTTTCTCTCGTTTTTGGAATGAAATTGAGCAACTAAAAATCGCCTCTCCATTTTGAATAGCATTAACACGTCTTGTAGTAAAACTTTTGCCATCACGAATACGATCAACATCAAAAATAATATTCTGCTCAAAATCTCCCGGTCTGAGAAAATATGAGTGAAATGAATGGGCTATTCTGCCCTTTTCAACGGTCTGATAAGCAGCAATAAGACATTGAGCCATGATTTGACCGCCAAAAATTCTTTTAAATCCTACGCTCTGTCCATTCCAGCTATAGATATCACGATCCACCCTATTTAATTTAAGTAATTGAAGAGTTTTAGCAAGTGCCTTGGTCATAATAATGCATGCAAATGGATTTGAAATTTATCTTACATTGATTCAATTAAAACTAGAACTTTATCTCATCAAAAGTTAGCATAGAGCCTCTTAAAAATAAAAATAAACGAAAATGCTAGATTCTGAAAAAATTGACTTGCCAAATAAGCCAAATCAAAAGATTAACGTTAAAAAAACATTTGGTATTGACTCAGATATTACTGTTTTAGGGTTTAAAGAAAAAACTCAATGGGTACCAGAAATTGACTCTACATATGTATTTGATAAAAATACAACATTAGCAATTTTAGCTGGATTTGAGCACGATCGCAGGGTCATGATTCAAGGCTATCACGGTACTGGAAAGTCTACTCATATTGAACAAGTTGCAGCAAGACTAAACTGGCCATGCGTTAGAATTAATTTAGATAGCCACATTAGTAGGATTGATTTACTGGGAAAAGATGCAATAGTTTTAAGAAATGAAAAACAAGTAACAGAGTTTAGAGAAGGCATACTGCCTTGGTCCATTCAAAATCCAGTAGCAATTGTTTTTGATGAGTATGATGCTGGAAGGCCGGATGTTATGTTTGTGATTCAAAGAATTCTTGAGGTTGATGGGAAACTAACATTATTAGATCAGAATCAGGTGATTTCTCCCCATTCAAGCTTTAGGCTTTTTGCAACAACTAATACTGTAGGAATGGGCGATGTAACTGGTCTCTATCATGGGACTCAGCAAATTAATCAAGGTCAAATGGATCGGTGGCACATACTCTCAACCTTGAATTTCCTAGATCGAGCGCATGAATTAAGCTTAGTTATTGGTAAAGTTCCAGAATTAAAAAATGCAAAAAATAAGGCGTTGGCAAAAAGTATGATTCAATTGGCTGATTTAACCAGGCAAGGTTTTATCAATGAAGATATTTCAAGCCTCATGTCACCTAGGACGGTTATCACTTGGGCTCAAAATTATATGATTTTTAAAGATATTAAACATTCGTTTCGTCTAACGTTCTTAAATAAATGTGATGAGGCTGAGCGACCAATAGTAGCAGAATACTTTCAACGATGTTTCGGAGAGGATCTAACTGAGAGTCATAACCCTGATAATTAATTAATGAGCTGGATTAAAGATCGAGAAGAATTCAAAGAAGCTGCACTTTCAGTTGTTCGGGCTGTTACAAAAGACAAAGAGCTCGCAAGTAGCGCCCAACCATCTAGTCGTCCGCCCTCTTCTTCATATATAGCTTTAACTCATCCCCCTCGCTCCTCGGGACAAATTAGCGCATGGCGAGGAGAATCAGATTTTCAAGCATTTTGGCATGCTTTCCATAAGGCTCATGAGGATTTAAGGATGCCAAAACTTGCTAGAGATTTTTTTATAGAACTTGAGCTCTCGAGGGTAGAACTGCTGGGAGGAAATTCCTTCCCAGGCGCTCAATTAAATATTCAATCATTTTTGGATGCTGAAGCAAAAAAAAGTATTGATAATAAAATACCTGCTATGAATTCGCTGGCAGCAAATTTATGGCTAAAAAAAATTAGTGGGCATAAACTTCCACCAAATAGTTTGAAGTTAGTTGAAGCATTTCTTGCTGATGCGCCAAAAATAATTGATCAAGTTGGTAAAAATCTGATAGCAGTTCAAGAGTCTCAAGAAAACTTTCAAAAGATTGCCTTAAAGTTACTAAAAGATCTAGAGCTTATGCATGAAACCTCATCCCAAGGAGAAGATGCAATATCGGAAGACTCAGACTCAAACCCTGAAGAAAACCCTGATAAGCAAGAGATAGAAGATGAATCTGAGGTAAATTCAAAAACTCAAACTATAGACTCTGATGCAGAAGGTCTTCCAGATGATAAAACAGGAGCACTTGAAGAAACCCAAGCGCCAATAGATTCAACATCCATTGATGAAGAAATTAATTTAACAAGGAATTTCAATGAGGAATTAGATCAGACAGAACATGAAGACTATCAAATTTTTACTTCTCAATTTGATGAAATTGTTAATGCCATTGAATTAGCTACAGCAGAGGAAACACAAAGACTAAGACAGCAACTTGATCAGCTAATTGCACCCCATCAAACTACCATTGGTAAGCTTGCAAATAGACTCCAAAGACTACTTCAAGCCCAGCAAAATAGAAGCTGGCAATACAACCTTGAAGAGGGTCTTTTGGATACAGCTCAACTCCATCGAGTTATTACTCGACCAGGTGACCCTTTAAGCTTTAAGCAAGAAAGTGAAAGTAAATTTAAAGATACAGTGGTTTCATTGCTGATTGATAGCTCAGGATCAATGCGAGGTCGATCTATGACTCTAGCAGCTATTTGTGGAGATATTATTGGGAGTACCCTTGAGCGTTGCTACGTTAAAACAGAGCTTTTAGGCTTTACTACTAAACATTGGAAAGGAGGGGAATCCAGAAAAGCTTGGGTCAATCAAGGTAGTCCTACTGGTCCAGGCAGATTAAATGATTTACGCCACATTATCTTTAAATCTGCTGATGATAATTTCCGGAGAGCAAGAAAAAGTTTTGGGATAATGCTGAGAGAAGGACTGCTAAAAGAAAATGTGGATGGGGAAGCTTTAGCTTGGGCCCATCAAAGGCTCTCAAATCGCAAAGAGGAAAGAAAAATTTTAATTGTAATCTCTGATGGCGCACCAGTAGATGACAGCACACTTTCCACAAATCATAGTAATTTTTTAGACAATCATTTGCGTCAAATTATTCATACCATAGAGAATCAAAGCAAAGTCGAGTTGCTTGCGATCGGGATTGGTCACGATGTCACTAAATACTATGAAAAATCTATTACCATCAATAGAGCAGAAGAATTGGCAGAGGCATTGCTTGAAAAGCTTACAGAGCTGTTCAATAACTAAGATTTAGTTTATATTTATATTGTTTACAGCGTAAACATTACAAATTTGAAGAGGAAATTTAATGAAAATTACAAAAATTTCTGGTCCTCCAGAGGATCTTTTATATTTTGACAACGAGTTAGACCTAACTTCCGCCCACGTTGAAGATATTGTTGAAATATTTCAAACGCCTTTAACAGGTGCCTATAACTGGGATTACACAGTTGCTGATAACCGGATCAAGAAACTTTATGAGCTTGGCAAAGAGTTAAATTGGAATGGCTCAATAGATCTTAACTGGGAATATAACCACCCAGCTGATGAAAGGATTGTTGAAGCAGATGAAGACTTACCTCATGAGAGCTTGGAAGCATATGAAAACCTCACTGAAAAAGAGAAAATTGAGTTTGATCGTCACGATGTTGCAGAGTTACTCAGTCAATTTTTACACGGTGAGCAAGGAGCTCTGCTTGTTGCATCTCAATTAACTTCATGTGCGCCAACTTACAATGCAAAGTTATATGCTGCATCTCAAACCTTCGATGAAGCAAGGCATGTTGAGGTCTTTAATCGATATCTACAAGAAAAGATTGGCATGCACTACCCAATTAATAAAAACTTAAAGCTTTTGCTGGACAAAATTCTGACAGATGAGCGTTGGGATCTAAAATTTATTGGCATGCAAATTATAATTGAGGGACTTGCATTAGCAGCTTTTCAGATGCTTAAAGGTCTTTCAAAAGACCCTCTCTTAACACAGCTTCTTCATTATGTGATTAGAGATGAGGCAAGGCATGTAACGTTTGGAATTAACTATCTAGAAGATTTTATTAAAACTTTAAGCCAAGAAGAAATAGAAGACAGGGCAGAATTTGCGTATGAGGCATGTGTCATTTCAAGAGAGCGCCTAATTAACACAAAAGCAATGCAAAAATATCTGAAAATGACCGAAGACGAAGCTAGAGAGTTTGCATTGTCGACTTCAGCAAATGCAACATTTAGAAATTTCTTATTCTCTCGAATTATGCCAAACCTATCAAGAATTGGTCTGCTTACAGATAAAGTGAGGCCCAAGTTTGAGGCATTAGGGTTGTTGGAGTATGAAGATGCACCTGATGACTTTGAGTGTGATTGGAATGAGCTAGAAAAACCTCTTGAGAAGTTTGGCGAAATTCCTCAAGCTATCTAAGCTAAGTTTTATTGCTCCGCTTTTTTTAAGTGGGTACCTTCATGCGGCTGTGCAAATTATTCAACCTTCATCAAATTCATATGAGCAAATTCAAGAAGCCTTAATTCTTGCAGAGCCCGGTGATGTCATTCGATTAACTGCTGGTACGTTTCACTTAGAGGACTCTCTGTCATTGGATGTGGATGGTGTCCAGATTGAAGGCGAAGGCATGAACCAGACCATACTGGACTTTCAAAATCAGCAAAGTGGTGCTCAAGGACTAAGCGTTACATCGGATAATGTCACTCTTCAAGATTTCTCTGTGCAAAATGCAAAAGGGGATGCAATTAAGGTAAAGGGTGTTAGGAATATTAAATTTCTAAGGGTGAAGACTGAATGGACAAATGGTCCTAGCCCAAAGAATGGAGCTTATGGGTTATACCCAGTGGAATCAACCAATGTTCTTATTGATGGGTGTGTTGCTATTGGAGCCTCAGATGCAGGCATTTATGTTGGTCAATCAAAGTACATTATTGTTAGGAATAGTCGGGCTGAATTTAATGTAGCAGGAATAGAAATCGAAAATTCTTACTTTGCAGATGTTCATGACAATCTTGCAACTAATAATACGGGTGGAATATTAGTTTTTGATTTACCTAGTTTGCCTCAACAGGGCGGCCATCATGTAAGAGTCTTCAATAATCGCTCAGTTGGCAACAACACTGATAACTTTGCCCCCGAAGGGAATATTGTTGGCGAGGTGCCAAGAGGGACTGGGGTGATCATTCAAGCCAATTCTGATGTAGAAATTTTTAATAATGAGATTGGAGAAAATGATACTGTAAACATAGCAGTGGTGACCTATGGGAATGATACCGATGATGAGGCTTACTATCCTCACCCAAAATCTATTCAAATTCATGGAAATACATTTGGCCCAACCGGATATAACCCTGATACGAGCAAGGGTGAATTAGCTCAAATTCTATATGAGTTATCAGGCGGCAATATGCCTGATATTTTCTGGGATGGCTTAGTTCCAATCTCCCAACTTATTTTTGGTCAGCCTGAGAATGAAAGAATGGTTATTAGTAATAATGGAGATGGAACATTGCTAGCAATAAAACCAATTGGGTATATGCTGCCTCTTTTCGAACCTGCAATTCTTGATATTAATGAATTTGAAGGCATTATCAAGCCACTGGCTCCTGTAGAGTTTGATGAAATCTTCTAAGAAAGCTTCGTTACTATTTTTCGTCCTACTTTTGTTTGGAACTCAAGTTCAAAGCTCAGTAAATGCAGGCCTCTTAAAATCTTCAACGGTTCCTCAAAATTTATCTGAATTTGGTTTTTTTCAGAATATGCAAAAGCAGATCCCTGCGCAAGATGTTCACCCCTATTCACTAGTAAGCCCATTATTTTCTGATTACACAGATAAATTGCGTTTTGTTTATGTGCCAGATAATCAAAAGCTGGGTTATATAAAAGATAAGGTATTTATATTTCCAGTTGGATCAACGCTTATAAAAACTTTTGCTTATTTAAATACAAATGGTCCGATGGATCAGCAACTATTGGAAACTCGGCTTTTGATTAATACTGATTTGGGCTGGAAAGCAGTCAGCTATGTTTGGAATGAAGATCAAACAGATGCAAAAAGAACAATAGCTGGAGCAACGATCCCGACTACATTTATCAATTCGTATGGTGAAATCATTGATATCAGATATCGAGCTCCCAATCAAAATCAATGCAAGGAATGCCATCAAGTTAATAAAGTAATGACTCCTATTGGCCCGAAAGTTAGAAACATGGATAAAACACTGCAATATGAATCTCAAGAAATGAATCAATTGCTGTATTGGGCTGCTCAAGGTTGGATAGATAGCAAGCTCCAAGCGGAATCGATGCACGGCTATTTAGATGTTAATGCGCCTTTGGAGGATCGGGCTAGAGCATATTTAGATATTAATTGTGGACATTGTCATTTACGTGGTGGCTCTGCCGATACCACTGGCCTTTACCTGAATCTAACCGAGAAGAAAAAAGAGCATTTAGGTATTTTCAAAAAACCAGTTGCTGCGGGAAGAGCAAGTGGAAATCTAAAATATTCTATCGTGCCTGGCAAACCTGATGACTCTATTTTGATCTATCGAATGAAATCTCTAGATCCTGGAATCATGATGCCAGAGTCGGGCAGAGCACTTGCAGATCAAGCTGGGATAGATCTTATTGCTAACTGGATTGAACAACTCTAATTTTCTAGTTGATTTCAAATATGAAGTTTTAAGCGTTAAAGCGGTCCCTTAAAATTAACCCCTACTTTACTCAATCTAGAAATTAGAGAATTGCCTAAACCTGAGGCACTGGTAAGGACTCCTCCATACTCTGAACCTCCAGGTAAATCGTCTGCATCTTCAATCAAGCAAAGAGCGCATTCTGAAATAAGTTTTGCTGTGACCTTATAACCCGGGTCTCCTTTTGCATTCATGTTAAAAACTGATTTCTCTCCATCTTCTGTTTCAACTATGTACTTGCAGTCAAACCATCCATTCTCTTGAACGGTTTCCGAAGGACCTTCTCCCGGTTTGGGTAAAAAGGGTTTTACTGCTCTTTTAAGTGGCGACATAAGCACCAAAACTGATATTCCTGTGATGATGAGAGATTTAAAGGCACTAAACCAACTTTTATGAAAGGCATATTCCTGATAGGTAAAATTAGACCCGTATGATTCCTGCCTTAAGCCCAATAATGCTTCGGTTCGTCTAACCACTCTAGTATTGGCAGTTGCCATAATAAAGGGGCCTGACCATGCATTAATCTCATTGTTCTTGGCTATGCCTACCCTATCGCTGCTTTGGTCTTTTTGCTCTTGTGTGTATGAATCTTTAGGGTTTAGTAGATATGGATCTAAAAGATCATCGCCTAAATCTAGATCTCCCATTGAAAACATGGTCTCGAGGGTTCCACCTGACGCTCCCCCTTCCCATGAATGAAATGATTCAATTCTTTTGATTGGCTTATTAAGAGCTTTGGCTGAATAAAAAACTCCTAGGTCTGATGGAATGGAGTCATAACCACAAGAAGGAATAATTCTAATTCCCTTTGCAGATGCTTCTTCGTGATGTTTGGCAATAAGACCTTTAACCCAGAAATTTTCACCTGTGATATCTACATAGTTAGCGCTGTTCTTGACACAGGATGTAACGAGCTTTGATCCATATCGATGAAAGGGTCCTGTCGTAGATAAAATAACTTTTGCTCTTGAGGTAAGAATATTTAATGCCACCTCATCATTTGAGTCAGCAATAAGAATCTCAACATCTACAGAATTATCTGAAGCTACTTTTTGGAGCTTCTCTTGGTCTCTTCCTGCAATAGCCCAATTCACGCCTGTGTTCAGTGACTGAAAATACTTAACGCAAAGTTGACCTGTGAAGCCTGTTGCTCCATAAATAATAATATCTATATCTTTTTGCATTGGTAGGTTACTTAGTTTTAAAATTAGATAGTAAAGTGAAAAAGCTCCGGAGTAAATTATGAAAATTCTTGCAATTGGTGGATGCGGTAGCATGGCCCGCTATGCCCTTAAGGCAGCTCAAAACTTTGATGCTATAGATGAAATAATTATTGCCGATATCAATGAAGAAAGTGCGACATCTTTTGCGGCCACCCTAAATAATAAAGTTTCTGCTATTCAGCTTGATGTGAGAGATGTTCAGGCTCTTAAACTAGCAATGGAGAATATTAATATTGTGGTAAATACCTGTGGCCCTTTTTTTAAATTTGGCGAACCTATTCTAAGTGCTGCCATATCTTCAGGATGCCACTATTTAGATATTTGTGATGATTGGGAGCCAACACTTGAAATGATGAAGCTTGATGCTAATGCTAAATCAGCTGGTGTGTCTGCCACTATTGGACTTGGTGCAAGCCCTGGACTAACAAATTTGATGGCGCTCATTGCCATACGTGAATTAGATGAAGTCACGACAGTCTATACCGGCTGGGATGCCGGTGCGGCAACTATAGATGAAACTGCTAAGCAACAATCTACCAATGCTGCTATGTTGCATGCAATTGAGCAAATGACTGGCAAGGTAAAAATATATCAAGATAGTGCCTATAAAATGGTTAAGCCTCTTCAGGCAATAAATGTTGAATACCCAGGGTTACCTAATTTTGCTGGTAATATTTTTGGTCATCCTGAAGCAGTAACATTTCCTCATTATTTTTCAGAGCTTAAAGATTGTATTAATCTTGCCCACGGTGGTTCCCTCGACTCAATTATTATCAAAGCTCTAACAGGCCTGGTGAACATTGGTTTCCTTGGCAAGGAAAAAGCATCAACTTTATTTTCATGGTTAGAAAGCCAAGAATCTCATCAAAAGAAACCTAATGCTAATGATCATCTTCCTTCCATGTATGGATTTGCGCATGGTTCAAAAAATGGAGTTCCAGCGAGCGTGGGAGTTTGCATAATAAATGATGATGGTTCTTCTGATGGCATAGGCATGGGAGAAATTACTGGAATCCCGTTAGCCTGTGGAATTAAAATGCTAGCCGAAGGAAAAATAAATGAAGCTGGAGTATTAGCTCCTGAGGCCGGTCACATTGATCCACATGATTTTATATCTGATGTATTGGATGAGATATCAAAGTTCCTTAACCTTCCGCTTGGTAACTTTGAAGAAAATATTAGTATTACACGATCTTGGCAATCGAATTAATTAAGATGGGAGGACTAATAGCCTCCCATCAGTAACTCAATGGAAGTCTAAGCTTTGTCTCCAAATTCCTGCATGTGTTCTGCAATTCTCTCGCTATTCCCATACATAAAATGATTTGACATGTTTTCTCTGTACTTGCTTGCAGGGACGGTTAATCCTGCAGCTTCTGCAACTTCACGAATATGCATTGGTGTAGCACCACAGCAAACACCAAGATAATTAATGCCTAGCTCAAAAGATTCTTTAGCAAAAGCATGTATTTCATATCTGTTGCAATATAAAGGATCCAATGCCGTTGGGAATGTTCTTCCATGGGGAGCTGGGCATGAGCATCCGTTGTCATCAGGCAAGTTAAAGAAAGTTGGATTGGCCTCTGTTGTTCGAAACGGAAGTGGCAGAGCTGCCATATGACATTTCAAAACTTTTCTAAGCTCTCTTAGGTAAGGCATCATAGTGTCTGGGCCCCTAAAGCAGTTCATACCAACAACATCGGCACCTCTTTGCTCAAGTTCTTTGCAAACATCCATAATCGACACACCGTCTCTCATCACATTTTCAGCCATTGGGGCAATAGTGATAACTGATGGTAATCCAGCTTTTTGAATAATATCTAGAGCCAAGTATGCTTCTTCGGCGTAATAAAAGGTTTCACCTACCAATAAGTCAGCTCCCTCATCTACTGACCACTCAACCATTTCGCTAAACATTCTTTCAACTTCCGCATGACTTTCTTTGTTGCCCTCTTCCCAAATATTAGAGTTTGAAATATTGCCTGCCATCAAGTTAGCCTCTCCCCCACCAATTGGATTATCAGCCACTTTTTTTGCAATCTGTAATGCAGCTCTGTTTAATGGCTCAAGAAGCTCTTCTTTGCCAATCACTCTCATTTTTTCTCTATGAGCGTTATAAGTAAAAGCCTCAACAACATCAGAACCTGCATGTTGAAAATCTTTATGCAGATTTTCTAATGCTTCAGGATGCTCAAGTGACACCATAGGCACAAACTCACCTGCAGAGAGATAACCTCTTTTTTCAATTTCAAATAAAAAGCCTTCTGCGCAAATTACAGGACCCTCATTTAACCTTTCTATTAATTGTCTTTTCATTACCCTATACCTCAAAAAATCAAGTTCAATTAATGTTGTGATATATACAATCTAATAACGAACTTACACATATGTTGTTTTTAAAAAACTACATTGTGTTTTTAGTTAAATCCTGGGAATAATTTCCGTTTTAGCTCTTTATTTAAACTCGCGGCAATAAGATCAAATCACGAACTTATATAATATTTATTTGTATCAATTCTGTCAATAAATATTGAAATGAAAAAGTATTGGACAGATATATCTATGAGGAATATTATCCAAATATAAGAATTTTATTAGTAAAAAAAGATGTCAACAAAATCCTCTAAATTTCCTACAGATGCTGAAGTTGTCATCGTCGGAGTAGGCGGGATTGTTGGGTCGATGCTAGCATACTGGCTCACAGAACTCGGTCAAAAAAATATTGTAGGGTTAGAAAAATCTACCATAATTCCTTCAGACATAGCATCCACCGCCCATGCTTCGGATTTCGTCTACAACACAACTCATGACAAACTAGGCTGCTGGGCAACTAATTTTAGTCGAAATTTTTATGAAGAGAATGGTTTCTTTCTAAAAAAAGGAGGTCTAGAGATCTGCCGAAAAGACGACGATGCACGATGGGAAGAACTCAAACGGAAAGTTGAATCAGGTAAAGCTTTCGGGACTAACGTCAGTTTAATTTCTGCATCCGAAGCTAAAGAAAAATTTCCATTATTAGATGAAGAGTCAATACGAGGTGCAATGTGGGATCCAGATGCTGGCTTAGTAACCCCCCGCTCTCAAGACGTGGTGAACTTTGCCGTAGAAAGTGCCAAAGAGAAAGGTGCTTTAAGTACATATACTGACACACCAGCGGTAGGATTTGAAATAGAGAATGGACGTATTACTGGAGTAAAAACCGATAAAGGAACAATCAAAACTGACAAAGTTGTAATTGCATCTGGAATCTGGGGACCTTTAATGGGAGAGATGGCTGGCGTTCCAATCCCACTGATGCCAGTAGAACACCCTTTACTATTTTTTGGCCCACTTCCTGAGATACAGGGAACCGAGGAATTACTTGTCTATCCACTACTTCGTGATCAAGGAAATTCAGCTTACGTCAGAGATACAGGCAGACTCCATGGAGGAATGCTGGAATGGGGTTTTTACGAAGATAAGGATCCCCGACTTGTTGATCCTGAGGATATTGGCAATCCCAAAAAGACCATGGGCTCTGACTCTATGAGATACCTAGAACTTGAAGAAGTCGCCGAACCCCTCGAAAAAGCATTCGAAACAACCCCTATACTTGCTGATTTGGGCTGGGATGAAAAAAGTTCATTCAATGGCTTGTTATCGGTCACTCCTGACGCTGGCTCTTTAATAGGTGAAAGCCCGGAAGTCAGAGGTTTTTGGTTATGTGAAGCAGTTTGGGTTAAAGACGGTCCTGGATGTGCAAGACTCTGCGCCGAATTAATGATCAATGGCAAAACTCAGGTGGACATGCATTCTTTTGACATTGCCAGATTTTATCCCGCGCAAAAAGAAAAAGATTTTGTGAAAACGCGAGCTTTTGAAAATGCTCAAACTATCTACACCCCTGCTGTTCATCCCAGAGAGCCATACATCAGTCAAAGAGAACTTTTTGTCAGCCCTTTTTATGCAAGGGAAAAAGAGCTTGGGGGCTACTTTGATAATGAAGTAGCTGGCTGGGAACGCGCTCTTGCTTATGAGAGCAATCGAGAAAAACTAAATAGTTATTTACAAGAGGTTCCGGTTAGAGAGAATGAGTGGGATCGACGCCACGTACCCTATGAAATTGCTAACGCAGAACATCTAGCTATGAGTGATTTAGCTGGGATGATAAATCTATCGCACTTTCCAATCATGGACATAGAGGGTCCAGATGCAGAGCGCATGTTGGAATATCTCTCTGTTGCAAAGATTGGCGGCAATACTCCTGAAGGCCGAATGATTTATACGAATTTCCTGGATGAGGATGGCGGCGTACATGCAGACCTTACCATCTCTCGCCTAGGCTCAGATAGTTTCCGAGTGGTGACTGGTGGAGCCGATGGTAACCGAGACTGGTTAACCTTGCGCAATTATCGAGATGATATGGGGTTAGACGCAGACATTAAGATTCGAACCCACGATAAAGCAACTTTAGGATTGTGGGGACCTAAAGCAAAAGATGCCTTGGGCCATTTTATTGACCCTAATAAAATTACCATAGAAAATTTTCCTTTTGTTGCTGCAAAGAACCTGACCTTAAATTTATCTGGAGGAAAGAAAATTGATGTCTGGGCATCACGCATTTCCTATGTTGGTGAAAGCGGCTGGGAAATTTATTTAAATAATGACAGTGAAGAGGGTCTAGCACTTTACGACTCCTTGCTCGAAGTTGGAGTTGTGCCAGTAGGCATCGAAACTTATGCCAACAGTCGACGCCTTGAAAAAAGCTTTCGACTTCAAGGTGCAGATCTAGAGAGCAATTATAATGCTTGTGAATCTGCTATTGAAAGGCGCCTAGTAAAAGAAGCAGATTTTCATGGTAAAGCAGCACACCTTGCTCATCGAGAAGAAGAGCCTAGTACAATTCTTTGCACAATGACGCTGGATAATCTCAATGTATCGGGTGAAACACGTTATCCGGTCGGGATCTCACCAATCATTGATCCTGATACAGGAGAAGTTCCTATAGACAGCAAAGGTCGCCGGTCCTATAGCACTGGCATGTCCTATTGTCCATCAATAAAAAAACACGTAGTTATGGGATACCTACCTACAAATATCGCTATACCAGGGAAGCCAATGTCGCTGGAGTATTTTAACGAAAACGGTAACGGAGTTTATCCAATGACCGTTCAAATAGTTGGCAAAGGGTCTTTATATGATCCTGAAAATGAAAGGGTTCGTTCTTAACGAATGTTAATAATTAATATTTATGGGGAAAAATATGAAAAATCCAAACCATCCTAGTATCGATCAAAGCGATCGCGTAGTTCCATATAATCTTAGACAGAGTGGCCGAACGCCCACTGAGCTATTGATTTCAACTCGAGTGAGGAAATCGCCTTTTTGGCATCTATCTCATGAAGCCGGTTGCTGGAGAGCAACTGTTTACAACCGTATCTATCATCCAAGGGGATATGTTAGACCTGAAGATGGCGGAGCCATGGTCGAATACGAAGCATTGGTCAATCGTGTAACTATGTGGAATGTTGCTGTTGAAAGACAGATAAGAGTGAAAGGTCCTGATGCCGAAGCTTTTACAGATTATGTGATCACACGTGATGCCACTAAAATCGAACCAGGCAATGGAAAATATGCAATTTTGTGTAACGACAAAGGTGGTATTTTAAATGATCCTGTTTTATTGAGACTATCAGAAGATGAATTCTGGTTTTCTATTTCTGATAGCGATCTATTACTTTGGCTCCAAGGTGTCAATATTTCCAAGAAATATGATGTTGAAATTGATGAGATTGATGTCTGTCCTCTACAAATTCAAGGTCCTTTGTCTGAAGATCTTATGGCTAAACTTGCTGGTGAAGAGCTCAGGGAAGTTCCTTATTATGGTCTCATGGAAACCAGTATCGGAGGTGCAGATGTAGTCATTAGCCAAACTGGTTTTACTGGAGAAAAAGGCTATGAAATTTATGTACGCGATGCGCATGAAAATGCGGAGATTATATGGAATGCAGTTCTTGAGGCAGGCAAAGAGTTTGGTTTAATGGTGATAGCGCCCGCTCACCATCGTCGAATTCAAGCTGGCATTTTATCCTGGGGCCAAGACTTGGACCACGAAACTTCTCCTTTTCAGGTAAATCTGAGCTATCAGGTGCCTCGAAATAAAGCAGCCGATTACATCGGCAAAGAGGAGCTTGAAAGACAACGCTCGGTTCTTGATGCTGGAGATTTTCCATTCAAAATGCGAATGGTTGGTTTGATTTTTGGTGGCAAGCAAATCACCGACTATGCTCCTGATTTCTGGCTAATCGCTGACACAGATGGGAATGACATGGGATATATATCCTCTCCATGGTGGTCTCCAGAACTCAATACAAACGTAGGACTGGGCTGGGTGCCATGGACCTCATCCGAGATCGGCACAAAATTACATGTCAGGTTACCCGATGAATACTCGGAATCATCTGGGGTGCCGGTAGAGGGTGAAATTGTCGATGTGCCTTTCAGGGAATCTGTGAATCCTAACAAAAGAGAAGTCCAAAAGGACAAAGGATTAGATTACGCGGATTAAAAAAATCTATGGGGTCGGTTCAGATTGAAATCGACCTCATTTCATGCTCTATTTAACCATGGAATCTCAACTGTTGTTGCTGTGAGTTCTTTCTCTGGTGAAGAGATGGTTATTTCTTGCCCAATCCTGGCATGCTCAATATCTAGAATGACATAAGATATATTTTTATTAAGTCTAGGTGAGTAAACAACAGCATTCATAAATCCAACCTTTTGGCCATCAATTAAAACAGGCCAAGGCTCCTCATTAAAGACGGTTATGGGGTCGCCTTGAATCTCAGCTCCTAGCAATTTCTTTTCTGGGCCTTTAAGGCTAATTTCACGTAAAGCATCTTTGCCAATGAAATCATCTTCCTGATCAAGATTAACCATCCAGTCTAACCCAACCTCATAAGGATTATTGGTTCTATCTATGTCTGCTAGATAACTTACTATTCCGCCTTCCAGCCTTAGGATTATGTTTGGCGAACCTGGGCTGATATTTAGATCTTGCCCTGCTTGCCAAAGCATTTCCCATAACTCATCTCCCTTGGAGTGATCTTGAAGAAAAAGTTCATAACAAAGTTCTTTGCTATAGCCCATTCTGGCAATAACCATAGGGATTCCCTCATGATTTACTTCCTTGAACCTATAAAAACCTAAATCATTCACCCAATCTCCAAAAACCTTAGCCATTAATTTTGCTGAATTGGGGCCTTGGACTTGAAGTGGTGATACATCAGGCTCATCAACATCTACATCAAATTTATACCCTGCTGCTATACCTTGCACCCATAAGAGTAAATCTCCATCAGAAACCGAAAACCAATAGCAATCTTCATCAATCTTGAGCATTACTGGATCGTTGATTAATCCCCCCTTAAAGTCCACAAGAGGTGTATACATTGCCTGTCCGATTGCACATTTTTTAATATTTCTGGGGGTTAAAAACTGTGATAATTCTTCCGCATCAGGGCCTTTGATTTGAACTTGTCGCTCGACACCCACGTCCCATAACTGCACACCATTTAATAATTTTTTGTAATCTTCGACGGGTCCATCGTAACTAACTGGCATATACATATGGTTATAAACTGAAAAAGCTTGTGCTCCATATTTTATGGTCGAATTAAAGTACGGTGACTTTCTCACGCGAGGGCTAAAAACTACTTTAGATGTCTTGTACATAGCAGCATGCTATCACCTTTCTATTCCTCTTGAATAGATGTCTGATACATTTATTTGCTTAACGCAATCAGGTGATGTCTATTGAGATTCTTCTAACCAATCAACGGTTTGTTTGATGCCTCCGATTGGAAAAAAATGGACTTGCTCAATATTTAATTCAGGGTCTTTAGATTTATATTCAGCCAGTTCATTGAGGATTTTTGTTGGTTTGTATGGCAATAATAGTTTTGTTATATCTTTTGCTCTTTTGGTGAGAACTTTCATGGAAGCACCTATCCCACATTCAACCGAAAATTTTAATAATGTTTGAAGTTTTGCTGGTCCAGCTATGCCAATATGAATGGGGATATCAATACCATTTTCTTTAATTCTGTCTGCCCATTTTTTTACAACATCGGCATCAAAACAAAACTGAGTAGCTATTGCCATTGAAGCATCTGTTCTTTTAGAAAATTCTTGCTTCCATGAAAGGGCCTCAGAAACGTTTTTCATTCCTCCACCAGGATCTATGTCCATACTCCCCTCAGGATGTCCGGCTATATGGAGTCTTTTAAAACCAGCTTTATCAAATAGTGCTGATTCAATCAATTGGATAGAAGAATTAAATTCGCCCACTGGTTTTTTTGAACCTCCTGCTAATAAAAGTGCTTCATCTACCCCAGCCTCATTCTGATACATAGAAATCCAATCATTTAACATGGCCTGATTTTTAATTATTCTAGCCGGGATATGAGGCATCACGGCAAAACCTTCATCATTAAGTCTTTTGGCAGTAGCAACCATTGCTGCAATATCTTCTGTTTCTAGATGGGCTATATAAACCCTAGTGTTTTTAGGCAAAATATCCGTAAAAGATTCGATCCTTGCAGCAGACCTTGGAATAACTTCAATGGAGTAGCCTGAAATGAAGTCTTTGAAAGATGTATTAATATTTTTTTTCATCAAAATAAACTATGTTTTTGTTTCAGGAAGTTCCTCTGCTTTATTTTTGATTAATGATATACGAACGGGATATCAAAGAGGTTAAATGTTTTTTTTTTTTTGGTTGCAAAAGAATATTTAGTAACTAGTTAGCTGCCTCCAATCTTTAAAAGTAAAATATTTCCTCTTTAATAATTTATTATAAATAATTGCAAATAGAACAATAAAAGATGCTCCCACTGCCACTGGCATCAGAACAAACCCTATCCCTTTGGCACCAAGAACAGCAATGATAGGGTTAGCGCCAGCAGGTGGATGAACGGTCTTGGTGGCCATCATTAAAAATATGGCTAAACCAACAGCCAATCCTACGCTGAGAGGAGAAGGCTCTAGTATAAAAACAACAAAGACTCCTGATAAGGCAGACAACATATGACCAAATAAAATATTTCTTGGATGAGCTAGAGGGCTTTCATGGGCCGACATAACTAAAACCATGCTTGCCCCAAAAGGCGGTATTAACCAAAAATTGCTTGCATCGAAAGAATTAAGATATGCAAGTGCAAAAATGCATAAAAATCCTCCAAAAGCAGAGATAATATTATTTTTCATCTCTTATCTACTTTTTAAAATTAGCTGCTTCCTCTGAACCGTCCGTTGCTGTTCCTTTTGTGTAAGAATGAGCGCCCATGCCTGCAAGGTCTCCGCCTTGAACAATTAAATATTCATTTCTGATTTCTTCTCCATCAAAAAAACACTCCAATATTTCTCTAACGCCATCGGCATATCTTGTCTGTGCCGATAAAGAGGTGCCTGATGTGTGTGGTGTCATTCCGTGATGTGGCATTGTTCTCCAAACATGGTCATTGGGTGCTGGTTGCGGGAACCAAACATCCCCTGCATATCCGCTTAACTGTCCAGACTCTAATGCCGATACAATAGCGTCCTTATCGCAAATTTTTCCTCTGGCGGTATTAATAATATATGCGCCAGGTTTACATTTGCTGATTAGCTCATCATTAAATAAATGCTCTGTTTCGGGGTGAAGAGGACAACTGATATTTATGACATCACAAACTGCAACCAGAGATTCAACTGAATCATGGTAGGTTAAATTCAGTTCTTGTTCTTTCGCTGAATCCAATCTATGTTTATCAAAATAATGTAGATGCACATCAAACGGATGCATTTTTCTTAGCACATCATAGCCAATTCGACCGGCAGCAATAGTTCCTACATTCATGCCTTCTACATCATAAGATCTCTGCACAGCATCGGCGATATGCCACCCACCCTCATTCACTATCCTATGTTGATTATGATAATCTCTCACCAAAGATAGAATCATCATAACGATATGTTCTGCTACTGACCTTGAATTGCAATAGGTCACCTCAACGACATCAACCTTATGATCCATTGCGGCCTGTAAATCTACATGATCAGAACCAATGCCAGCTGTAATTGCCATTTTTAAATTTGGCGCACTTTCCATTCTCTTTCTTGTTAGGTAATACGGCCAAAATGGTTGTGAAATTACAATATCAGCATCAACTAGTTCTTTATCTGCGGTGCAACCTTCGGCGTCTTTATCAGATGTGACCACTAGTGTGTGTCCCCTATCTTCTAAAAACTTTCTCAAGCCTAGCTCACCAGACACACAACCAAGTAATTCGCCTGGTGTAAAATCTCTTCCCTTGGGATTTGGCAATGTCATGCCGTCAGGATATTTTTCTAGCTTAGGAAGTTCCTTTAGTGGATAACTTGAAGGCATTCCGTCCTTTGGGTCATCGTATAAGATGCATAGTATTTTCATTTATTTTCTCCTTTTTAGTTTAATTGTAATCATAATATCTAAAATAATCCTTGAATTAGTCCATTATCGTCAACGTCTATATTTTCCGAAGCTGGTATTTTAGGTAACCCTGGCATAGTCATAACTTCACCACAAACAACCACAATAAATTCTGCGCCTGCTGATAACCGGACTTCCTTGATTGGAACATCATGTCCTGATGGTGCACCCATCAATAATGGATCTGTCGAAAAGCTATATTGGGTCTTAGCCATACATATTGGGTATTCGCCAAATCCATCATCTTCTAATTTCTGAAATTGATTTCTTATCTTCTTATCAGCAATTATGTCTGCAGCACCATAAATATTTTGTGCTATGTATTGAGTTTTATCCCACAGAGACATTTTATTATCATATAAAGTTTTAAATTCAGCAGAATTTGAATCAGCAATTTTTGCAACCTCTTCTGCAAGATCTGCTGCGCCTTTGCCGCCCTTTTCCCAGTGAGAAGAAATTTTGCATTGAACGCCAATATTTTGACAATAGTCAATGATTGCAGCATGTTCTTTTTCTGTGTCAGTTACATAGTCATTGATCGCAACAATGACAGGGACGCCAAATTTTCCAATATTTTCAATATGTCTTTTAAGATTCTTGCAGCCCATCGTTACAGCATCTACATTCTCTGATCCAAGATCATCTTTTTTAATGCCACCATGCATTTTTAGAGCTTTAGTGGTGGCAACTAAAACAACAGCGTCTGGTTTTAAGCCTGATTTTCTACACTTAATATCAAAAAATTTCTCCGCGCCTAGATCGGCTCCAAATCCAGCTTCCGTAACAACATAATCAGCAAGTTTTAATGCTGTCTTGGTCGAAACAACAGAATTACAACCATGCGCAATATTCGCAAAAGGTCCGCCATGTATGAATGCAGGATTATTCTCAAGAGTTTGCACTAAGTTTGGTTCAAATGCATCTTTCAATAGTGCAGTTATTGCTCCATCAGCGTTTAACTGTTTTGCTCTTACAGGCTCATTAGATCTTGTATAGCCTATAACAATATTTCCTATTCTCTTTTTTAGATCGTCAATATCTGATGCTAGACAAAAGACTGCCATAATTTCTGAAGCAACTGTTATATCGAAACCACTTTGTCTAGGTATGCCATTGCCAGTTCCACCAAGACCACATGTAATTTCTCTTAAAGACCTATCATTCATATCAACCACTCTCTTCCAAGTAATTCTTCTAGGATCAATATTAAGTTGATTATCCCAATGAATATGATTATCAATTAGCGCAGAGAGAAGATTATGAGCTGCTCCAATGGCATGAAAGTCACCAGTAAAATGTAAATTAATATCTGTCATAGGGATTACTTGAGCATATCCACCTCCCGCAGCACCGCCTTTCATACCAAAGCATGGCCCCAAGCTTGGCTCTCTGAGACAAATCATTGCTTTTTTACCGATATGACACAGCCCATCGACCAGGCCAACACTTGTAGTAGTTTTACCCTCTCCTGCAGGAGTAGGAGATATTGCGGTAACTAAAATTAATTTACCGTTATTTTGATCCTTGAGCTTTTCACGATTAATTGAAAGGTTAACCTTAGCCTTAAATTTACCGTAACGCTCAAGGTATTCATCGCTAATGCCTAACTTAGCAGCAATTATCTCAATTGTTCTTGGTTCTGCTTTTCTAGCAATCTCTATATCTGTTTTCACGATAAACTCTCACATTTTTAAATTAAGAAAAATAATATATATTGGGAAATATTTTACATTCCAATACTTACATAAAAATTATTTTCATGCACTATTGTTACTTGAAAACAAATATAAGAACAGAGCCTAGAGACTACTTTTTATTAATGGTTACCATCTGGTTACCAAATTTATTAATTCTTTAGAATATGATAAATTTCTAATCGCATATGAACTTTTTCCAGAATCTAATTTCATCAATAATGAGCCGATCGATAAAGGGGGGCTATTTTCGTTCAAGAGATTTTGGGATTCTGCATAAAGATATTAATAAGGCTTTAGAATCTGTTATGTCAAAAAGTGGGGAAGTTTCTTCATTGGTATATGCAGAACATCTTTCTAATTTAATAGAAGCTCTTGATGATAAAAAATTTACTGATTTCTTTAATACCCTTATAGAAAAGTATGACATAGACTCTAATTCTTTATTAAAAGCCTCTAAAGAATATTCTGAAAACAAGACTCAAAAAAACTTAGAGATAATTTCTCGAGCTTCTGAGCCCCAATGGGTCGAGCTCTTTAAAAGATTAAATACAGCATCTGAAGGCACCCTTAGATTAGTCCGACTAAGAGAGAGAATTAGATCTCTTAAAAAAGACAATCCAGACTTGGCATTCTTTGATGCAAGCCTTTTAGATTTATTTAAGCATTGGTTTAATCCATCATTTCTAGTTTTACAAAAGATAGATTGGACAACTCCTGCCAATATCTTAGAGAAGATCATTGCTTACGAGGCTGTTCATCAAATTAATTCCTGGGATGATCTCAGGGCTAGACTAGAACCAGAAGATAGAAGATGCTTTGCTTTTTTTCATCCACTAATACCCAATGAGCCACTTATTTTTGTTGAAGTTGCATTAAGCAACAACATGCCAGAGACTATTAATGAAGTGATCAAGATTGATAGAAGCGTTACTCTGGATCAAGATATTAATACAGCAGTTTTTTATTCTATTTCAAATTGCCAGGAAGGCCTCTCAGGTATTTCATTTGGCAATTTTTTAATTAAAAATGTAGCTCATCAATTAAAACAAGAAATCGAGGGACTCAATAAATTTGCAACACTTTCGCCAGCTCCTGGTTTTACAAAATGGCTTAAAGAAAAATCTATAGATGAGAGTATCGATGAAGATATTCTTCTTAAGCAAGTATTAATTTATCTTATAGATTCAGATAGAGAAGATGGATTTCCCAATGATTCTGTAGCTAAATTTCATTTAGGAAATGGGGCTATTTTAGAGAGGATAAATTTAAATGCTGATTTATCTTTAAAAGGGGTTAATCAATCAAAAGGCGTCATGATTAACTATCTTTATAACCTTGATGTATTAGAGAAAAACCATGAATTATTTTTTAAAACAAAAAAAGTACAGCAATCAAGCGGCATTAAGAGTCTTAGAAAAAAATTCCGAATTCATTAAAAGATTAATAATTGTAATTTTTTAACGATGGGGATAGTATTATCTGAGATAAATAGTTGATTTGGTCCTGATTGCGCACTAGGAGCTGCTAAAAGGGACGCCTAATTATAAGGTGTAATAAATGAATTTTAAACTTAATGAGTCATCGCTCAACTTGATAAATGACAGAGAGGCACGGTTGGAGCTTCCATATCTATGGATAAGAGATAATTGCCCCTGCAATGAATGCAGAGTGCAGGAAACTCAAGAAAAGAGGTTTATGCTTGATTCTGTCCCCGTAGATTTAAAACCCCAAAGCGTATGCCTGGATCAAAATAATATTATTATAGTTTGGCCTGATGATCATAAGACATCTATCAATTTTCAAGATATAGAATTTTTAAAAAAACCTAGAAAGCCTAAAAAAGTTTTATGGACTAATGATTTTATTCCTAACTATTATAATTGGGATGATTTTCTTCAGAAGAATGATACTGCCATAGATGCTATCTCCAACTTTATTTCTAAAGGAGCAATATGTATTAAAAATGCTCCATGCATTCCAAACTCATTAGAAGAACTGTCTCTAAGGCTCGGCCCTATTAGGGAGGTATTATTTGAGCGAATTCACAATGTATCTGTCGATGGTCATGTATATAATATTGCGCATACCTCGCTAGCAGTCCCTCCACATAATGATTTTGCTAGTTATTCATGGCCGCCAAGTGTGCAGGCTCTCCATATGCTAGCCAATGAATCTGCAGGCGGAGAATCTATTATAGTTGATGGGTATTCAGTGGTTAGGGATTTAAGAAACGATTTCCCTAACTATTTTAATATTTTAAGTACTTTTTCAGTTCCATTTAGAGAATTTGATGAAGAAAATGAGACATATACAAATGAACCAATTATTAGATTAAATGCTAATAACGAGATTGTTGTATTCAGGTACTCAAATCAATTAATGCAAATGATAGATCCACATAAGAAAAATGTTGATTTATTTTATGAGGCTTATCATGAACTATGTAAAAGAATTAATAGCCAAAAATACAAATCAAAATTTCGACTTGAAGCAGGACATATTCTTTTGGTTTCTGCTCATCGAATTCTTCATGGTAGGAATGAATTTAAGCTTAATGGCAAACGTCATCTCCAGGACGCATATTATGAAATGGATAATATAGAAAATAATTTTATTCTTTATAAAAATAACAGTTTAAGGAGATAGTTAAGTTGTATAAAAAAGTTGGATTTATATCAATGGATGAAGGAACTAAGAAAGATTATGATCTTATAGCAATTCATGATTCAAAGAATGAAAGAAGTGTATTTAAAAGAGTAATACAATGGCTTCAAACGATGGATGATGAATCTCCATATCAAATTAGCAGGCTTCAACATTGCCTTCAAACAGCAACAAGAGCAGAGAAGGATGGAGCAGATACTGAAACAATAGTTTGTGCTCTACTTCACGATATAGGTGATGCTATATCCCCATCCAATCACTCTCAAGCTTCTGCAGCAGTTTTAAGACCGTATATAAGTGAGAAAAATTATTGGATAATTCTTCATCATGGATTATTTCAAGGTTATTACTGGATGCATCATTATGAAAAAGATAGAAATTTAAGGGAAAAATATATTGACCATCCTTACTATCAGGACTGTATAGATTTTTGCTCAAAGTGGGATCAGGAATCATTTGATCCGAATTATGAAACGCAATCTCTAGATTATTTTTTACCAATGATTAAAGAAATACTTTCGAGAGAACCTCAGTCATTCGTTTAATTTTATTTTTTAAAGGTGTTTACAGTTATTCATGCTTTTTATTTTCTTCTTATTGGTTACCATATGGTTGCCTAATCTATGTATTTGATAATTTGTTAGGCTAAGCATTAAATTAATAGGATTTGAGTATGAAAGATAAATTACAGTTTTATATAAATGGTGCATGGGTTGAATCAGAATCAAATAAAAAAATTGAGGTTATCAATCCTGCAAATGAGGAGCTTATAGGACATGTTACAGCTGGAACAAGGGGCGATATTGATAAAGCAGTCTCAGCAGCATCCGAGGCATTCAAAAAATATCAACTAACATCAAAAGAAGATCGCATTGAGATCTTAAACAACATTATTACCGAATATGTAAATAGGTATGCTGATTTAGTTCAAAGTATTACAGAAGAAATGGGTGCCCCACTCTGGCTCTCAGACAAAGCTCAAGCATCCACAGGAATTAAAAATTTACATGAGACTCTAGATGCTCTAAAAGAATATGAATTTGAAAAAAGAGAAGGTGATTACACATTAATTAGAGAGCCTATTGGAGTCGTAGGAATGATCACACCATGGAATTGGCCCATGAATCAAATGACAACAAAAGCTTCAGCTGCTCTTGCAGCGGGATGCTCAATGGTTTTAAAGCCAAGTGAGATTTCTCCATATTGCGCTTTGCTTCTCGCAGAAGTGTTTGATAAAGCGGGGGTTCCAGATGGTGTGTTTAATGTGGTAAATGGATATGGCCCTATAGTAGGCGCTGCCTTATCAGATCACTCTGATGTTGCGATGATGTCATTTACAGGCTCAACTGAAGCAGGAATAGCTGTTGCTCAAGCATCTGCGGTTTCTGTTAAAAGAGTGCACCAAGAACTGGGTGGTAAATCTTCAAATATAGTCCTTGATGATGTGGCAGACCTTGAGAAGTCAGTTAGAGGCGGTGCCGGACATTGCTTTTTAAACTCAGGCCAGTCATGCAATGCGCCAACAAAAATGCTGGTTTCTGCAAAAAATTATGACAAAGCAGTTGAATTTGCAGTTAAAACAGCAAACAGCACCACTGTTGGTGATCCTCAGGGAGAATTTAGAATTGGACCCATAGCTAATAAACCTCAATATGAAAAGATCCTAAGGATGATAAATATAGGAATTGAAGAAGGTGCAATGTTGGTTGCTGGTGGCGTTGAAAAGCCCGAAGGTTACACAAAAGGTTTTTATGTAAAGCCTACAGTATTTGCAAATGTAACCAATGACATGACTATTGCAAGAGAAGAGATTTTTGGTCCAGTCTTATCAATCCTAAAATATGAATCCGAAGAAGAAGCTATAGAGATTGCCAATGATACTGAATATGGATTAGCCGGATACGTTCAAGGTGAGCCTGAACATGCGAGCAAAGTTGCAAGGAAAATTCGTGCGGGCCAAGTTATTATCAATGGCGGTGCTAGAGGAACGGGAGCACCTTTTGGAGGTTACAAATCTTCAGGTAATGGCAGAGAGCATGGCGTTCACGGCTTAGAAGAGTGCCTAGAAACTAAAGCAGTTATAATGCCATGAGCTAAAACTTGAATGGTGGGTCCTGCAACTATCGAGTAACACAAAACAGTTAATTAAATTTTCAAGCTCAATATGAATAAGTTATTGTCAAACCTACTCGCACGTCTTCATCAAAGAAAACCAAAGGCGAAGCGCTAGCCGCATTAACGCTAATGATCTCAGTACCCAATGCCCAATTATCATTGATTGTATAGTGCACACCAAGCAATGCTAATAGCGAATCCCCATTTAGATCACCTTGTAACGTAGATGATAATGTAAGATCGCTGTTAAGTAGGACATTGCTGTACCGCACTAGCCAACTACCAAATACGCCTTCGTTAACGAGCTGCTGCCCTGGCAACAAACCCTCGTCTTCGTCGAGCATCTTCTGTGCCTGAATACTTAAACTCAGACTTTGATCGTTATCAACCATCCATTCAAAGCCAAATGAAGTGCCAATTTGGTCTTTCTTTAAATCTAGCGGTGAAGAAAGAGCAGATGTTCCAGGAAAATTGAAGCTATCTGCTAGTACATTCTGACTAAAGGCTAAATCAAAGTTAAGCAGCAGGCGACCGATTGCACGATTGGCACTAAATCCCAAAAGCAAAAAATCGTTCTTTTTTACCACCGCATTACCGATTCCAGAAACTGGAGCATCATAGCGTAATTGATTTTCATAGAGATAAGCTGCCATAAAGCTAATGTCGCTAAGGTCGAATGATTTTCTCCATTGGGTGCCTACTTCTGCAAGAACATCTCCGCCTCTTTTGTAGTCAGTGAGATTAAATTCGGGTGCTAAGAAAAAAGGGCTTCCACGGACAGGTGCTGGGTTAAATTCTGGATAAAGATTTATAAAGCTGGACCAATTACTATCTCCACCAAAATAATCCCATACGACCATCCATTGATTGAGACGAGCATCTTCGATGTCAATGATACTGAAGTCTCTGTATTCATAATGATTAATCACATCAAGTACAGAGTTACCCACAGCCTCTCCCCAAACAACTGTCTGTCGTCCAAATTTAATGCTGTGCTGATCAAAACTTCTCTGTAGAAAAAACTCATTTATACGATATTCATCGTCAATCTTTTTATTATTAGCCTCGAACTCATAGTCATGTTTCCAGTAAGTTCGTGATTGACCGCTTGCTTGAATTAGCCACCCTGGCGCAAAGCCATTTTGATAACGAATATTGATGCCTAATCGGTTATTTTCCATATCTGCTTCACGTGGAAAAGAAAAACCAGGCTGTGGTTCCACGGAGTGATTATTAACCTGGCCATAGAATTGTTGGCTGACGGTGAAGGTAAAATTCTCTAACCAAGAATCTTTGCTGTTACTGGGTTGTTCATCAAAAACATTATCAAACAGGTTATCTTCGAAGATAATCTCGTCGCTTGATAAAACTTCATCTCCAAGGTTTGGTTGCTCAGTGGTCTGAGAATGAGCTATTGAGGTCATGAATATAAGAATTAAGCCGGCTATTTTACAGAGGCGCGACATATTAAGCTGGCAATTTCACGTTAATTTAGTTGAGCCCGAAGTTTCTCTAATTCTGTCTCTCTGTAGGCCGCGTCGTTAAGCGTTCGTTGACTTAGAAACTCATCTTCAATGTCTAGGTCAGTATAGATTTCAACGAATGCCATATTAGACAAGCGGTTGGTAACGAGATTCATCATGGTTAATGAGCGCGACATCCATATACCATTTACAAGCTCAACCCTTGAAGCCATTAGTCTTTTCACTTCTTTATCGTACTGATCATACATTTCTGAGCGCAAAACGACATACCTTTCTTTGTCTATGTAATGAACTTGCCGGGAATAACGAGTTTTCTTCGCTCTGTCTTTATTTGGAATCATTTCCAGCTTCCAAACTTCTCGACCGGACGTTATTGTTTCTTTGAGAATATTGAAAGTATACTCTTCGAGTTTTCCTGTTTCAGTATCTTCAGTAGTGAATTCAGAACCAAATAGTGACGCTGGTTCCGTTTCTTCATCTGAATCTCCGCTCGCTAGGCGCTTGACCCTTCCAAGGGCTGAAAGATACAGCCAGGTTTCGTTGTCGCGGCCAGTTTCATCGTATGTATAGCTGAGCATGCCGATGCCTCGTTCTGCAGCCGGCTCCAATGTGATCGTAACCACCCTGGTGTCTTTTAGTTCCCGTCCGTAGTTTTTTGCTACAGACTCCAGAGATTTTACTCGAGGTCTATCGGCGCAGGTTATGCGCCCGTTAGTCACACCAAATTTACAGCTCGAAAGCTGCATTCTGCTAAATGAAGAGTCATTGGTCCGGCGCTGAGCATCATCAACCAATTTCATGATGTCATAACCAGTGAGATCTTGTGCAAACGCACTGTTAAAGCAAACCATAAACAACATGGACCCAATTAATAATCGTAAGCTTGTTGCAATCATCCAGTAACTCCTTGGAAATCAATCTTGGTATTTACATTTTTTACACCGAACTTTGGTTTAAAAATTATAATCATCGCAGGAATAAGAAAAAGGTCACAAAGTAGCGCAACAAATATTGCTATAGACCCAAAAAAGCCAACCTTTGCCATTCCTAGATAATCTGAAAAGCTTAGGACAGCAAACCCAAGCCCTATGACCATTGTTGTAAACATGACGGCCTGTCCCACCTCTTTTATTGCGCTGTCTAGCGCTTCGGCTATGCTTCCCGTTTTGCTTAATTCCACTCTGTAGTGGGTCATAAAATGAATAGTATCATCGACAGCTATGCCCAAGATTAAAGGTGCTATTAATAGGGAGTCCACGTCCAAAGGGATACCAAAAAGACCCATCAAACCAAATGCGAGAAAAGCTGGTATGGCATTGGGCACCATACCCATAATACCGCCTCCTAAAGACCCTAGCGCAATGATCATAATCAGACTTACTATTAACAGGGCTAAGGCAAAGCTATTAAATTGAGAGGTAGCGATTGCATCAGCCATTACCATTAGAGTTGCCATGCTTCCCGTTAAATTCACATCCAAATTTGGGAAATCTTTTTCAATATCAGAAAAAGTTTCTTGGACATCCAATGAAACATTGTCAAAGAGTTCTTTGTATTCGTAAGAGCCTAAATTTCGGGCACTGATACTTATGTGTGATCGGCTGTAATCATCTGACACAAGGTTTCTTCGATCTTCGGGGTTTGCACTATTAAACATAAAAAGCAATTGTGAAATTGCTTGGTTTGAATCCGGAATTCTATAAAACTCTGGATCATCCCCATTCATGATTTTATTTGTATCTTTTACAATATTAGCGAGGGAATGAGTTCGTCTAATAATTTCAGGATAACGGCTCTCAACTCGGGTCTGCAGATCATCAACAGCGGTAAGCAACTTAGAATCAAGCATACCGTCAGTTACCCCAGTATCGATCATTATTTCCATGTTCTGAGCACCTGACATGTTTTGATCAACTACTTCAACAGCGGCAGTAAAAGGGTGGTCAGCCTTAAACATTTCGGCAATGTTTGTATCGATTTGAATTTTGGTTGCGCCATATATGCAGACAATAAAGCCCAGTCCAAAAATACCTAATATTAGCTTAGGCGATTTTTGAACAATTATGGGAACCCGAGCAAGTATTTCTCTTTGAGAGTTGATTATCCAATAAGTAAGAGCGATCACGAAATTAATAAATGCTCCCAGCATTAGGCCGAGCGAAGCAAAAACCACCAGGGCAGCGCAAGTTCCGACAACCAATTTTTTTATAGATTTTATAGAGCTCCACTTGGCGCCCAATCTATCAGCCAGACTAGGTTTTTCTTTGCTTTCAACCGCTGCTGGATGCCAGAGATCCAAAAGAACTGGGAGGAGCACTATAGTAAAAAATAAGGCCAGAATGACCCCTAGGGCTGACATAACAGCGAAAACCTTGATTGGCTCTAGATTTGAGGTTGCCAGGACTGACACCCCCGCTGATGTGGTTAATGTTGTAAGTAAAAGAGCCAAGCCAACTTTTTCGTAAGCATGTGAAAGGGCGGTATTATGTTCTTGACCGTCATGTCTGAAACTAAAATAAGCGCTCATCACATGGACACAGTCGGCAATTCCTACGGCAAAAATAAGCAGCACCGTTAATGCGATCATTGTGGACACAGTAATACCCATCCAAACTGTTATTCCCCAACACCAAGCAACGCTGAGCGCTATGGTGACCATCGGCCAGACTAGTGCGCTTCCTGAGCGGAACAAGACCCATAAGAGCAGAGAAAAAATTAATACCATTAGGACGCCCAGCACTGCCATCTGGTTGAGCACTCCTTGCATTTGCCCCATCATGGAAGGAGTGCCAACCGTGTAAAAGCTTAGCTCATTTGCATATTTTTGATAAACCCCTGTCAGGGCCTCATCAAAAGAGAAGTAAGCCAATTGGTCGGTATCCTGAAATTCAACGTCTTGCACAACAGCATTATCGTCAAAAGTGAGATCAAAGTTTGCAAAGCCATCAGCCAGCTCAATGCCAGCAATATCTAGGACAGATTCATACCCTTCTACCGGTATCGTTCCAAAGTCTGTCTGGACCAGTATTGCACCGTATTCACCGTTTTCTGAATACAATACTCCTACATAATCCTGTTGATTTAAAGCCCTAACTTTAATTTTTTGGAGTTCAGCCTCACTGGTTGGTAGCTGTCTAGGAATTAGTCTATCTGATCTTAATGTATCTCCTATACTTTCTTGGACTTTAAGATTTGCGAGAGATTGGATTCTACGAATATGGG
>Ga0209035_10000106_pt1 | contig 31382 bp, 22 predicted proteins | sample MarorgKNORR_S2LV_6_FD_188220 | JGI IMG/M metagenome (GOLD analysis project Ga0209035, IMG submission 188220) | Marine microbial communities from the Southern Atlantic Ocean, analyzing organic carbon cycling - AAIW_A/KNORR_S2/LV (SPAdes) (version 2) | ecosystem: Environmental > Aquatic > Marine... | reverse complement strand
AATTTTTTACTGTTTGCTGTGCTTTCTACATCTATTTTTTCTGATACTTTGCTTCATGTTGGGAATTTAATTGATGTTGATAATGGTCAGATTAGTAAAGCCGTAACAGTCACAATTTCAACTAATGAGATTAAGTCCGTAACTAAGGGTTATGCGAAAGCTAAGAAAGATGACGTTATCATTGATTTAAAAAATTCGTATGTTTTACCTGGGTTTATGGACATGCACGTTCATCTCGCTCAAGAGTATCTTCCAAAGGCAGAAAGACCTGCTAAAAGTGAGCCAGAATTTAGAGCTCTTTTTGCTGCAAATGCTGCAACGAAAACCCTTATGGCTGGTTTTACAACCGTAAGAAATCTTGGCGATGGAGGAATGGAAACGATCGCATTAAGACAAGCAATCTCTCAAGGGCTAATTGTTGGGCCCAGAATATTCACTTCCGGAAAAACAATTGCAACAACAGGCGGCCATGGAGATCCAACAAACGGTATGTCCAAACATAACTATTCACCGCCATCTCCAGAAGAAGGAGTGATCGATAGTCCTGAAGAGGCCATTAAAGCAGTAAGACAAAGATATAAAGATGGTACAGATGGGATCAAGATCACTGCGACTGGCGGAGTGCTAAGCGTTGCAAAATCTGGTGAGAACCCTCAGTTCACTGATAGCGAACTTGCTGCAATTATTCAAACAGCAAATGATTATGGTCTTTGGACAGCCGCTCATGCCCATGGAAAAGAAGGAATGCGCAGAGCAGTTAACGCTGGAATAAATTCAATAGAGCACGGCACCTACATGGATCAAGAAATCATGGCACTAATGAAGTCTAAGGGAACATACTATGTTCCAACAATCATGGCTGGAAATTGGGTGGCAAAAAAAGCAAAAATTCCTAATTTTTTTCCTGCATTGGTACAACCCAAAGCAGAAAAAATTGGTCCTCAAATTCAAGCCACATTTGAGGCTGCCTATAAAGCAGGCGTTAAAATTGCATTTGGGACTGACTCTGGCGTTTCAGCACATGGTGATAACTGGCAAGAATTTATTCTAATGACAAATGGAGGCATGCCTGCATCCGTAGCCTTAAAAAGTGCGACAGTGGAAACTGCCAAACTGTTAGGGATGGAAGATAAGCTGGGACAAATAAAACCCGGGATGTTGGCAGATATTATTGCTCTAGAAACCAATCCATTGATTGATATATCTTCTGTTTCTAAAGTTAGCTTCGTCATGAAGGATGGGGTCATCTTCAAGAATAACCTATAACAGTGCTGAAAATTCCTAAGGTCGTTATTTTGGGCGCCGGAATGAGTGCGGTTGCTTGCGCAGAAAATCTTTCAGATTCATTTCAAGTAAAACTTCATGAAAAATCTAGAGGAGTTGGTGGAAGACTTGCTGCCAAAAGATTTCATCAAACTAAATTCCATTTTGGCGCACAATTTTGTACCAGCAATAACCCCGCATTTGAAGAGCTCTTAAAAAGAAATAATGCTAAGCCCTTTATTGGCGCTGCTTTTGATTGCGCTGCAGGCAATGAACTAAATACGGATAGCTATTTCATTCATCCAGATGGCATGCATTCACTGATTAAAGAATCTGCTAAACATCTAGATATTAATTTTGAAGATAAATGTGTTGAAGTAGATGATAAGAAAAATATAGTGAGTTTTGAAAATGGTCTCAAAGTTCCGTTTGATATTTTAATCTCATCCCTTCCCCTTCCCCAGTCTCAAGAGTTCCTCAATTTTCCAGTCATGCCAGAAGTTACTTTCGAGCCATGTATAGCAGTTGGACTTATCATAGATTGCAACGAACCCCTTAAATACAATGCCTATAAAAATATAAATAAAAACATTGCATGGGCAGGTTCCAGCAAGTTCTTCAACTCAGAAATGGTTGAGACTTGGGTAATTCAGCTTTCGTCACAAGCCAGTAGAAAGATGTTTGATGTTGAAGATGAAATGCTAACTGAAATAGCATCTAATGGGCTCCAAGAATTGCTAAATGACGAAATAACAGTGCAAGATTCCAGTATATTTAAATGGAAGTATGCTCAATGCAATCGATCAAGCAACAATCAAAAGTTTGTGCAGTTAAAAGATAATATATTTGCAATTGGTGACTGGAATATATCACCTAGAATAGAATCAGCTTTTTTATCAGGCAAAGCATTGGCAAATTATATAGTGAGCAAAAAGCAATGAAGCAACTTGGTATAATTTTACCGGACGACTTAGCCAGAAATAATAAGACTCTGCAGAATCTAGAGGGACAAGATACTCTGTTGCTCTATGAGCCCTGCGATACCTTCTACCAGATTAATCATCACAAACAAAAAATTGTATTTTTAATCTCTGCATTGAGGCACTGGAAAGAAGAACTAGCAAAAAAATATTCAAATATTATTCACATTAAGATTTCAAAAAATCATCAAACGGACTTTATGAATGAGTTGCAAAATATTTATGAAACAGAACGATTTGATGTTATCCATATTACTCAACCAAGCGATCACAATACCCTGACTCAGCTGATGTTTTTTGGATCAAAAAATAAAATAACTCTTAGGATACACCAGGATACCAAGTTCATTGATTCCATTGAAGATTTTTCAGATTGGGCTAAAGATAGAAAATCCTTGGTACAAGAATATTATTACCGTTGGTTAAGAAAAAAATATAACTTGCTGATGGAAGATGGAAAACCTATCGGAGGTAAATGGAATTATGATAAGGAAAATCAACAAAGCATTTCAAAGCTTAAGCAAATTCCTCCAATAAGAAAACAGTCAACTCAGGACCCTTTAACAATCCAGACAATGGTCGACGTGGAAAATTTTTTTCCAGATTCATTGGGGTCATTAGAGCAATTCAATTGGGCGGTTACTCATGATGATGCAAGGGAGAGATTGCAGTTTTTTATTAGAGAGTGCTTAAATTTATTTGGTACCTTTCAAGATGCAATAGATAAAGACGATTCGATATTATTTCATTCCCTGTTGGCTCCCTACCTTAATTCAGGTTTATTGGATCCCATGGAATGCATTGTTGATGCAGTCTCTGAATACAACAAACCAGCAGGAGAAATTCCATTGAACTCATTAGAAGGCTTTGTCAGACAAATACTGGGTTGGAGAGAGTTTATTAGAGGAGTTTACTGGGAGAATATGCCGCAATATAAAAATGTTAATTTCTGGTCCCATCATAAAAGTCTAACGAGTAGCTGGTACGATGGTACTACTGGCATACCTCCCCTAGACGATGCAATTAAAGATTCACTAAAGCATGGGTACACCCACCATATAAACCGATTAATGATTATCTCTAATATGATGAATCTTGCTGGCCTCCACCCAAATGAAATTTATAAATGGTTTATGGAGATGTATGTAGACTCATCGGACTGGGTGATGGTACCTAATGTTTATGGAATGGGGACTTATGCTGATGGAGGTATTTTTTCTACAAAGCCTTACATATGCGGTTCAAGCTATATGCTTAGAATGTCAAATTATCAAAAAGGAGAATGGTGCGAAGTTGTGGATGGTTTGTATTGGAGATTTATAGAAATAAATCGTGATTTTTTTGCAAACAATCCTAGGTTAGCTTTAATGCCAAAATCTCTAGATAAGATGGATTCTAAAAGAAAGAAAAGAATTCTTCAAAAGGCTGAAGAATTTATTAAAAAAAATACCTGCTAAAGATCTTCCAATAAGAACTCTGCCGCAGCCATACTCATACCAGCGTTATCATGGGCTACATTTGGAACAACTTCATAACGCCATCTAAACGGCATATTTTTCTTAACACCAAGGTTGATTAAATTATTGAAAAAATTGGTCCCTCGTTCAAACCTATGCTTGCCTTGCTTTCTAGCTTTTCTCATTGAAGGTAAAAAATGATCCTTAGGATCAATATCTTGGTCTCCTAGGAGAATTGCGCCTTTTAATCTGAGAACCCACTCAAGTCTTGCATCTGAAACATTCATGCCTTTTATTCCAAAAGGAAATGAAATAGATGGATCTACAAATGTATAAAATCCTGCATTTGCCATGGCAGCTTTTTCGATACGAGTTTCATCGCTCAACAGAAGGTACCGATGTACAAATTGAGAGCCTCCTGAATGGCCATACACTCTAAATGTATTTGTTTTAAGGTTGAGTTTAGATTTATAAAAATCAAATATTAACCCAAGTGAGTCAGAGATATCGAGAGATTTATCTGTGACTGGTTTTCCTTTGTTATTAGTTTTCATCAAATAAACATACTCTTTATAAAATTCTTTTGAAAATTGAGGCGCTATCAGCACAACATCCCTTCCTTCTACCAAAGGCAACCAATTTTTTATGAAGCTTGCTCCTGATCGGGAAGCTCCATGCATAATAAATAAAATTTTAGTTTTAGGTGTAATAGCCGATGGTATTGAGTAGAAAATTTCTATATCAGGTTTATCCCAATACGAAAAAGTACTTTGTTGAATTTGTTTGGCCTCAGAAGCATTTGAGACTAAAAAAAGAAAAGTTAGTAATGTTTTTTTCACTAGTGGTTGTGTTTTTCTGGCATATCTGGAGCCTCGCATTTTCCTCGCTCCCAATCACCTGGATTACAATCATAAATAATTCTTCCATGATCTTTAATTAAAAAGTCTAGGATTTGATGCGCATGAACTCCAAAACCAAGCGAGGGTTCATCTTGCAATTCATCAATAGGAATAGTGTAACTAGACCAATCCTTGGGTGCTCGCCATCCCGGCGGAGGAACTAATTGCGCTCTAATGCCCGATATTGGATGCAAAGCCCTCCACTTTCTAATTTTCTCAGCCATTAATTTAACTAACTTGGGATATTTGGATGATAGGTCCGTGTATTCATTTGGATCATTGTTAATATTAAATAATTGATTTTTAACGTTAATCTCCATTAAAGAGCTAGAAATTACTTGAACAAGTTTCCATTTATCATTAAAAACTGTGGTGTGAAATTCTCCATAATTAGGGGTCTCTGATGCAAAAAAGACTTCTTTTGATAGTGAGGTTTTTTTTGATTCTTTGATCGCAGGCCACATATCTCTACCCCAGATTTCTTTTGAGTTCAGCATAGGAATATTTGCTGCGCCTGCAAGAGTTGGAAATACATCCATAACGGTCATGATTGAAGAAAAACTGCTGCTTGGATCAAGCTGCCCTTTCCATCTCATTGCAGCGATTACTCTGATCCCACCTTCATATGTATCTCCTTTGCCTCCTCTTAAAGGAAAATTATCTGCACCTCCCCCAGCATATGCAGCCCCACCATTATCACTGCTAAATAAAATAATAGTTTCTTTATCAATACCTTCAGATTTTAATGTATTTAAAACTTGACCAATTGCTTGATCCAAGCCATCAACCACAGCAGCATACATAGGTCTTGCGCTAGAAGAGAAGCCATTTAATCTTCTGGTTCTGTCTATTGATTCACTCCGAGTAAGCTCACGTGTATCTTCTAAGTCAGCATACTTAGCAACTAAGTTATCAGGAGCCTCTAAGGGACTGTGAGGAGCAATAAAAGGCATATATAAAAAGAATGGTTGCGCTGTATCTCTATTCTTAATCCATCTTGTCGCTTCATCCGCAAGCAAAAAAGTTTCATATCCTTCATCCTGAATGGTCTCACCATTCCTTTGGAAATCTACACCCCCTTGGTTAGCAAAAGGAGGGAAATAGCCAACTTCTGTATGCATGTGACCATAAAAATTATCAAAGCCCCTAGAATTTGGATGAAAAACCTCTTGTGAGTGCCCAAGATGCCATTTACCAATCATAGCCGTTTGATACCCTGCAGCCTGAAAAGATTCAGGCATAAAATGTTCGTCAGGATGAACGCCATTATTCATCCATGGCATAACCACTGAATAGGACATTCCAAGCCTCATAGGGTCTCTTCCCGTCATTAAAGCTGCTCTTGTAGGGCTGCAAATTGGGGTAGCATAAAATCTATCCATCGAAACCCCTTCAATAAATAATGAGTCAATAGCTGGAGTTTCAATTGGAGCTCCTCTTAAAGAGATATCAGCCCAACCCAAATCATCTACTAAAAAAATAATAATATTTGGTCTCTTCTCATCAGCAATAGCACCAATTGCAATGGTGGTTAAAACCAGGAATATTAATTTAAAATTCATAATCATTTGCATCAAAGTTATTTGTCCAGTTCCAATATTCTACCAATCTCCAAGGGGAAGTAGTAACTACCTTACCATTTGAGTTTTGATACCAGCTTGAAACACTTGGATGCTGCCAAACAGTCTTGCTAAGACGAGCTTCGAGATCTTCCTGATATTGCTTAACAACAGCTTTACGAACTTTAACTCGTTTATGATCATGTTTAACAAGATACTTAATTGCTGAGCAAATGTATCGAAGCTGACATTCAGAATTAAAGATAATGCTGCCCGCATGCGCTAAATTTGTACCAGGGCCATAAGCTGCAAAAAAATTTGGTAAATTGCTAAATGTAATTCCCAGGTATGATTCTGGAGAATCTTTATATTCGTCTAGAAAGTCTCCGCTACCACCATTAATTTTTATTGGAAAAAAGAATTCTTGCGCTCTAAAACCAGTTGCCAAAATAATAGTATCAAATTCATGTAACTCATTTTTAACTTCAACACCATTTATTCTTATACGAGAAATTTTATCAGTGACAAGATTGACATTACTTTTATGGAGAGCTTCTAACCATGCTCCGTTGTCTTGAAGCATACGCTTTCCAAATGGGGGATAGTCAGGAATAACTTTTTCAATTAAGGAATTATCAGAAATCTGTTCAAGCATTGCATCCACAAACATCTGCCTCATGAATTCATTCTCTTTATTGATAGAATAATTCTCTGCTGACCATTTTGGATCTACAATTAAAGAATTTAATAACTGGTCAGAACCAGGCCAAAATAATAAAAAACGATACCAACGAGAGTAGCAAGGCAGGTTCTCTAACAACCATTTCTTGCCCTCGTCTACTTTCTTGTGATAGTCAGGGTTAGGAAACATCCATGGCGCAGATCTCTGAAATATAGTTAATTCCTTGCAATGATCAGCAATGCTAGGAACAATTTGAAACGCGCTAGCACCAGCTCCTATAACAGCTACTTTTTTTCCAGTAATGCAATCCTGCTTAGGCCATCGAGCCGAATGAAAAATATCACCTTGAAAATTCTTTAAACCACTAATTTCAGGTATTTTTGGATAATTGAGCTGTCCAACGCATGAAATAATTAAATTAAATTTCTTAGATATATCTTCATTGTCTTTACGAGAGGTTACCGTCCAGAGCGATGATTCAGTATCAAAGTGCATTGAGGTAACTTCAGTATTAAATAAAGTATTATTTTCTAATTCATATTTATCGAAACAACTTTCAAAATATTTTTTAAGCTCAGGTTGACGTGAAAAGTATTCTGACCATCTATGGTTTTCTTCAAAAGAATAAGAATAAAAATGATTTGCAATATCAACCCTAGATCCAGGGTATGAATTATCATGCCAAGTTCCCCCTACCCCATCACTTTTTTCATATAGCTTATATTGAATTCCTAGTTCTGATAATTTTATGGCTGCTAGAATACCAGACATGCCTGCGCCTATTATCAAAACCTGAAGATTTGTATTGAGCTTATCAAGAGGGATCTCTCTAGATGTATCCTCTAAATTAGAAAGGCCTAATTCTTGGAGCATCATTGGTACATACTCTTGAGAGACATTATCCCCAACAATATAATTCATTATTTGATGAAGTTCGGACTCATTAGGAACATAAATTTTTTTCTTCCCTTGATCATTAAAAAACTGAAATAAAAGATCAACTGCAATATTTTTAATAGTCTCTCTTTCTTTATCTGTTAGATACCCCTGCGTCTCACCAAGAGTAGCAAGTTTAGGCTTGGGTAAATTAGTTAATATTGAAGCATCTCCCGTAATATGAACAAGCGTTGCGGCAAGTACAGGAAAACTTGCATATTTAAGGGTCTTAGACAAAAAATCTTTATTTATGTTCACAGTATTTTCATTATGCCTTTAAAATATAAATCAGTTAATTTCAATTAATTAAGATGTCTGATCATACAAATACAATAAATCAAATTCATAATTCTTCTTATAGATTTGTTATTGTTTCTAGTGGCGGAGGAACAAATGCAATATCTGAGATATTGAGGATACCTGGAGCCAGTAAATCTGTATTGGAGGCGTATGTACCATATGCAAAAGAATCTCTTGACCACTATCTATTAAGGCAACCTGATCATTATTGCAGCATGGACACCACCCTTAGTATGGCTGCCAAAGCTTACAGTGCTGCAAAGCAAATTGATCCAATGAATCATCCAAAAAATTTATTAGGAATTGCTGTCACTGCCTCTCTTGCGACAAATTATTCTAAGAAAGGAGAGCATAAATTTTTCATAGCCATTCAAACTCATAAATATTCAAAAAGCTTTGCGTACTCTTTTGTTAAAGGAGAGCTATCAAGAGCAAGCGAAGAAGCAATTGTAACAAATTATGTTATTAACTCTCTTGCTGAAGCATGTGATATCAAAACTGAATTACTTGAAGAAACTGAGAGCTTAAAAGTGGAGATCGTTCAAGCTAAGAAAAATTGGATAAAATTAGTAGATAATGAAATAAATTTTGATGCCTCGTCCTCACGAATGCCAGAGCTAATTTTTCCTGGGTCATTCAATCCGTTCCATTCTGGGCACAAGGAGATGGGTAAACTAGCAGAAAGTAAAACCGGTTTAGGCCTTGTCTATGAAATATGTATTCAAAATGCAGACAAGCCCCCTCTTAGTTATCATGAAATTAAGCGAACCTTGTCTCAGTTTCATGGGCATCAGGACTGGGTGCTAACAAAAGCTGGGAAATTTAGTGATAAAGCTGCTCTATTTCCAAATTCAGTATTTATTATTGGTACCGATACTTTAACTAGGATTTTAGATGAAAAATTTTATCTCAATCGAGCAGATATGATGGATCAATTAGATCTATTTAATAGCCACAATATTAATTTTTTAGTATTTGGAAGAAAAATAAAATCTCATTTTATTGACTTGAGATCCATAGCAATACCCGGGCATATTGAAAACCGCTTTACCGGTTTTGGAGAGGAAGTCTTTAGAGATGATATCTCTTCCACTGTTCTGCGAAAAGAACAAGACTAATCTATGTTTAAACTAGGTATACTGTAAAAAAATTAAACATATAAAACTGGTTTTTTTATGAAGGGATTTCTTCCTAGCAACGCACCTGCCAAAAATTATTCTATTAATTCTGATTCTTGTTCAAGAATTCAGGAAATTTGTACAAATCTTCCAAAGCTATTGTTAACAGGACAGGTTCAAACTACTATCAAAAAATTATCTGCCAAAGATCTTTCCATTGACGAGCTGCTAATTAATCAAGTGAGTAAAGATTTAAAGCTTGCTATGTCTCATCTCAGCTTTATTGCCCATGCATATATTTGGGGTGATAAAAATCCAAACGATAAACTGCCTGAGGCAATTGCAACTCCATGGGTTAAAGCTGCTGAACGTCAAGGAAGACCCCCTATCTTGAGCTACGCAAGTTATTGCCTTGATAACTGGTTTCTTGTAGATCCTGATAAACCTATTTCCTTAGAAAATGTTGGTTTAATTAACAATTTTCTAGGTGGGGTTGATGAAGATTGGTTTGTAACTATCCATGTATGCATAGAAAATGCTGCTGCTGAAGCAATCCAAGCTTGCTCAGAAATTGTGAGCTGTGATAGCTCCTCCTCAGAAAAAAATATCTCTCAACTTTTGATTCAAGTTATGAATTCTATGAAAAAAGTAAATTCAATATTTGCGAGAATGCCTGAAAAATGTGATCCCTATATCTACTATCACAGAGTTAGACCATTTATATTTGGTACCAAGGATAATCCTGATTTAAAAAATGGTTTAATTTATATGGGTGAATTTGAAAACCAGCCTCAATTTTACAGAGGTGAGACAGGAGCTCAAAGTAGCATTATTCCTTCGCTTGATGGAGCTTTACAGATAACTCACACAAAAGATCATTTGCGGCATTATCTTAACGAAATGAGAGACTACATGCCCCCCAAGCATAGGGAATTTATCTCTACTCTTGAAAAAAACTCACAGGTTAAAAAAATCATCATGGATTCTCAGCAATTAACAGACTCTTATAATGCATGCTTAGAAGAAATTCGAATCTTTAGATCCATGCATCTTGAGTATGCTGGAACCTATATTCATAAACAGGCTCAAATAAAGAATCCATTTGGCCGGGGTGGATCAACAATTACTGGTACAGGTGGAACACCTTTCATGTCATATCTAAAAAAACACAGGGATGAAACCCAGAAACAAAAAAAATAATTAAATTTATTTACTATGAGGGGGGAGCTTAGCTTCAACAAACCACTCATGCACTTGTTTTGCAGGATTGAATTTTTTTAATCTCAACTTTTGATTCTCAATAACTAGTTTTTTAGTTTTTATGGCAAGGTAATGATAGGTATGGCTATCACGTGATTCGCTCTCTGGAATTAGGTAAACCTTGGTTTGTTTTTTTTTACTATCTGCCATAATGGAATTGATTATACCCAAATCAGATCAATTTCCTATTAAATTTTTTAAATTATTTGACCTATTTCGTACTATAAGAACAATTAATCTCCTAAAATAGCGTGCTTAAACAGGCTTCTCATATTTTAAGGGGTCTACAGCCATATTGAGGAATATTTTGTGAAGAGTTGGCAGCTACTTTTTTATTTTTTTATCTCATTTTCTAGCAATGCTTATGCGGTAGCTATTGATGGAAAGCTGTCACCTGCAGAATGGGATGATGCTCAGATTTTTGATCTAGAATATGAGGTGAGACCTTCAAGGAATACACCAGCAAAACTTAAAACCACTGCTTATCTAAAATATGATGAAAAATATCTATACATAGGCTTCAAGGCCTATGGGAATCCTGAAAAAATTCGCGCCACTCTTAGAAATAGAGATTCATCGTGGCGTGAGGATTATGTAGCATTAATGGCAGATCCATATTCTGATGGAAGATATGGAATATTGGTAGGAGTGAATGCACTGGGATCTCAGTTAGATGAAAAGCATATCTCAAGCGCAGAACCTGATGACTCATGGAATGTATTATTTCAATCCGCAACCTCCTTTCAAGAAGATGGCTATTCAGCTGAACTAGCAATTCCATTTGCAGAACTGCAGTTTCCAAAAGCAGATATTCAAAAATGGAAGATAGGCTTCATTAGAAAATCCTTTGAAGCTGGTTTAGAGACTGTTTTCGCTTCGTTTAAAAACATGCCTAGAGAAATGTGTTATGCCTGCCAAGTAGATGAAGAAGTTGTATTGGGCTCTCCTCTAGAAATAAATAGAAATTACTTATATCCATATATTTTTTTAAATCAGAGCGGTGATAGACCTAAGAAAGATTTAAAATTTCAAAATCCTGATTATGAAATAGGAATAAGTGGCTTATATGATTTAAGTAAATCTTCATCGATTGAATACACGATTAATCCTGACTTCTCTCAAATAGAATCTGATGTTCCTGTGATTATGGCTAATGAAACTTTTGCTGTTTCATACCCAGAAAAAAGAACTTTTTTTCTTGAAGGTGCAGAATTATTAAAATCTGATATTCAAAGTGTCTATACTAGATCTATAAGCGATCCGATTGGTGCAATAAAATATATCAATCAAGGCGACAAGACTTCTTCATATTTTATGCAAGCTACTGACTCTAACTCTCCATACTTAGCTGCTGGAGAATATAAGTCTTACTCAGCAAATGCTGGCAAAAGCAAGGTTTCAATAGGTCGGATAAAAAGAAATTTACCTACCAATTCACACATTGGCTTAATTTTAACAAATAGAGATTACCACCAGGGTGGATCTGGCTCACTTGTCGAGCTTGATAGCATGATTAATTTTTGGGATGACTATATCTTTGATATGAACTTTGCTAAAAGCAATACACAAGAAGGTAAAATTAATTTTTTTGATACCACTGATACTTTTGCTGGCAGAACCTATGCGATGGATGGAGAAAGCTTTTCCGGGACTGCACAGAATATTCGGTTTCGAAAAGCTACTGATGGAATGAGGGTTGGAATAAAATATAAAGAGGTTTCGCCAACGTATCGAGCGCATGTTGGATTCGTAGGTAAGAACGGTTATAAAGAAAAAAATTATTGGTATGGAAGAATTTTTAGAAACCAAGGAGTTATTAGACAAGTAGATCTATCAACAATGAATCACAATAGATTTAACTATCAGGGCCGAAAAACAAAAGAATTTTATAAAATAGAGGCGAACATTGATACTAGTTTTAATTTCAATGTTTCTGCTGAGTGGAAACTTAAGCCAAGTGAAGTATATAAAGATCAGGTCTTTGGTCAGCAAAGAGAGTTTGAAATAAGAAGTAGCTATCATCCAACTGAGAGCTACTTTATTAAATTGAAGATCGAATCTGGGGAGGCAATTGCATATAATGTTGCCAATCCTCAGATTGGTGACAGCAAAGAATACCAGCTAAGAAATACATTGAGGTTTTCAGATAATTTTAAAATTACATTTGATCATCGCTATACTGAGCTAATCAATAAACTTACAAAAGAAAATTTTTACGCTGGTGAAATCAATCGGTTCGAACTAGATTACCAATTTGATAATGCTCTCTCAACAAGGTTAATTCTAGAAAAAAATGATTTTAGTGATAATTACTACCTAGAAACCCTTATTCAATGGAAACCTAATCCTTATACTATTTTTTATGCAGGTGGAACTCAATACTATGAAAAACCTAATCCTTTTAGCGAAAACTTAAGATTAGAAACCTCTCAAATCTATTTAAAATTTCAATACTTCTCCAATGCAGCTAAATAAATACTTTATTTAACAGTTCACTTGTACTCCCTCCATTGGGCCATCTTTAATAATTACGGAATGAAGATCAAAACTTATAGGGTCGGGGCTGATAAAGACACTTCTTGCTTGAATGCTTGAGTGATTTAATCCATCTTTTATCAAACAAGAGACTGGGACATTTAATGAAGTCCAGACTTTAAGAGATTCTGTTGGTAGGGGTACATTTCCTTGGCAATCATCCCCGCATCCAACATTAAAATATAACTTTGATTGAGATGGATCATTCACTCTTATAATAATTTCATAAAAGGGAGATTTCATAGAAGTAATGTCAATGGATGTCTTGGCAGAAACCCCAAAAGCATTTAGTGAATGGTTTAGGTTAAAAGTAATATTCTTCGCATCATCTTGTCTAAGGTAGTCAAATCTAGAAATCTTTACTTGTTCATTTTGGCTTATAAAATCATCTAATTGAACCAGCTCAACTAATTCATCGCTCAAAATAAATTCCTTCCCAGGGCTTAACGCTGCTCCAAGAAAAATATTTACCTGATCAAGAATTTGATAATCATTATCAATTGCTATCTTGGCTACAGTCACATTAGATGCATAATCCAATCCATAACCAAAAGGGAACAAAGGATCATAATTAACATCCTGAAAATTCAATACTGATTGACTCTTATGTTTTGGCCATGAAAAGGATAGCTTGCCCAAGAAATTATTCTGAATTGCATTATTCTTTGTGAAAATGACATCTGCTATGCCCTCAACCGCTGTTCCTGGAAGCCAAGCTGCTACAAAAGCATCAGAAGCATTAATATATCTATTAACTTCCAAGGGTCTCCCTGAAAGAAATATACTTATAGTAGGTATCTCTTGGGCTGACAAAGATTCTAATTGTGTTAAGTATCTTGGGTCTGTAGCCATAAACGTAATATTCTTTAAATCACCTAGCATTTCGGCATAAGGCTCTTCTCCAAAAACTCCAATAACAAAGTCAGGAGTCTTAAGAAATTTTCCATTTTCAGAGAATTCAATCGTCCCACCAGAGGCAATAACAAAATTTTCTATGGACTGATAAATAGTCCTCGTATTTTTAAAATCTTCATTTTGATTATCTCTGCCTTGCCAAGTAATAGTCCAGCCACCTGTTTGAGAAGAAATTTTATTTGCAGCCTCTCCTATAATACCAATATGCTTTTTTGGATTTAAGGGTAAAATATTTGAATTATTTTTTAGTAACACTAAAGATTCTCTGACAGCTTGTCTTGCTAAAGAAATATGATCGGGGTGTCCAAGAAAATTTTGCTGAAATGCGTGAGGCACCCTTCCGTTAAGAAGCCCTATGCGAGACTTAACAGTCAAAATTCTTTTTACAGCGTCATTTAATCTTTCTATGGGTATCTCCCCAGACCTAACTTGCGTGATAGTGTTTTTTAATAAACCTCTCCAGTCCTCAGGTACCATAAACATGTCCACGCCAGCATTAAATGATTGAGCGCATTGATCATTTGTACAGTTTTGAACTTGGCCATGACCATTCCAATCTCCCACTACGAACCCATCAAACTCCATGTTATTTTTTAGGATTAATGTCAAAAGATTTTCATTGCTATGCATCTTCTCCCCGTTCCAAGAATTAAAGCTAGCCATGACAGTTTGGGAGCATGCATCTAAAGCAGAAAAGTATGGGTATCCGTGAATATTTCTCAATTCATCTTCCGAAATCTTAGTATCGCCCTGATCTATCCCTCTGAATGTACCGCCGTCTCCAATAAAGTGTTTTGCAGTTGCAAGTACATGGTTGTTATCTAAAAAAGTTTTATTCTTGCCTTGTAAACCAAAAATTAAAGCTTGGCCTAAGCGTGAAACTAGCTCAGGGTCCTCAGAAAATCCTTCATAAGTTCTCCCCCACCTATCATCACGGGGAACCGCAATCGTTGGAGCAAATGTCCAAACAACGCCAGTCGATAAAACCTCTAACGCAATTGCTTCTCCAATTTTCGTAACTAAAGGTGCATTACCAGTAGCTCCTAAACCAATATTATGAGGAAATAAAGTTGCTCCAATAATATTATTATGGCCATGAACTGCATCTGTACCCCATAAAATAGGGATCTTAATACCACTGACTTTGGGCGAAGCATTATAAAATTCTTTGCTCAAGTTCTTCCAATCTTGCGCTGAGCTATATTTATTACCTTGAGGGGCTGTATTGCCTCCGTTTAGAACAGAACCTATTTTAAATTTACGCACGTCTTCAGGCGAAATAAAATCTAAGTCACCTTGAATAACTTGACCAACTTTTTCTTCAATAGACATTTGTCTGATAAGCCTATTAATAAGAGCTTCATTATCATATTTAGAGTATTCACAGGCATTTGATCTCACCCAATCTTCTTGTGCGGATACATCTATAACCAAAAAGATTAAGGCGATAAGTTTCTTCGTCTTAGTATCAAGCATAATCTCTCCTAACTTAAAAATCTGAATCAGAAAATTCTATTTTGACTTTACTCTGATTTAGCAAATAGTAAATTGGTAAATCTTTGTTTATCTTGCCTTGTGTGATTATGTTACGTTTTGCATTACTTGAGACCAATAAAATACATCGATGTGTACTTGTAAGCATAGCTAAATTCATTGTAACTCTTTGATAAGATGGCTCCCCTAGAGGGCTGATTGAAGAATAGATTTCAGGTTGAGCATTAATATCAAATAAATTCTTGTCCTCTAATAGGCTTGAAAATAATGATGCGAAGTGCCCATCCACACCAAGGCCTAGCAATACAACTGTAAATGGAAAAACTAAAGAATCGTACGATAGCATTGGATATAATAAAGAAATATAATTAGCTCTTTTGGCTTTATTGATAAGCAAATGATCTTTAATTAACTTTTCATTAGAGTCATGGTGGTCCTTATCAACTACTCGATCATCTCCCAAAAGAATATTCACCTTAGACCATTCAAGATCAATTTCATTTAAGTGATGAAAAATCTGAATTGGGCTTTGTCCACCGGAGAGAACCAAGGACGCATTGCCATTTTGTTCAATCTCAGCATCTAAAGATTGGGCTATTGATTTGGCCAGCTTTAGTGTTTCGCCCTCTTTCAATTTAGATAATAGATTTTAGGTTCAAGTTATTTACATAGTTAAGGTTTCCATGCAGGCATGTCATTTCTCTTGTGATCAATGCAATTGGAATTTCCCTTAGAACATCTGCATGCATTGGTTTTCTGTTAAGTAAAAAGTTAGATGTAAACTCACTGATATCTAGATGTTTTACCAAGGAGCGCATAAGACCCCCTGCAAGAAAAATTCCTCTACCAGGCATATATGTCATTGCAAGCTCGGAAAGTACCTGGGATAAACATATAGCAAATTGATCAATTGCATGTTTAGCAGTCGAATTTTGATGATAAGACTCAAGTATTGTTTCAGGTGCTTTGTCTTCACCAGAAAAGTGACGAAAAATGTTAGAAATGCCACCACCAGAAATCAAATCCTCAATCACAACAAAATCATTTGAATTACTTAGCTCTGTTTGAGCCATTAATGAGTTTATTGAAAAGCAGCTATTACCTATTTCAGTTGGCAAAACAATGTCATTGTTTACTACCAAGGCAGCACCTAAGCCAGTTCCAGGTCCAATCATTAAGGCAGTGTTATTAAATTGCTTTCCCTTATTGATAACATGCATGTCATTCTTGTCAAACAAAGCTAGGCTGTAACCAATAGATTCCCAGTCATTTAAAACATGGCAAGATTCAAGGTTAAATGTTTTAAGGATTTCATTCTTATCAATTTTGAAATCTCTATTTGTCATAGAGATTGCTTGATTAATCTTGGGACCGGCAACTGAAAAAACTATATGTTTGATTTGAGGGTCTTCATCTAAAAATTTTTGAATAAGCTCATCAAAAGATTTTAGGCAGTTAGTATTTTCCTTATGAGGATTCATTAACTCACCTGAACCTAAAATTGCCTTACAGGTTCTAACATTGGTTCCACCAATATCTACTAAAAGAATTTTAGTTTGTGTTTTAGGAGCTTTGTAGTTCACTACCATAATAATAAATATACTAAAGAGAGAATGAATAGCACTATCCCTATATTAATATTAAAGGCTCTAGAGGTAGAAAAATTAATGCCTTGTAAATTAATTGCTTTTTCTTGATCGCTATAACCTTGAAGCAATGAAGTTAAATAACAGCCAAAGCCTGAAACAAGAAAGACAACACCCATTCTATGAATAAATGGATATTCAGGAAAAAGAAGGAATATAGCCAAAGAAAGAATTAAAGACATGATTGCTGCAACTAAAACACTTAAGGTAGTAGCTTTTTTCCAGAATAAAGCGACTAAAAATATAACTAAAATTCCAGGAGTAAAGAATCCTGTAAAATTTTGAATATATTGAAATGCAGACTCCATGCTTCCGAGCAGAGGCTTAGCACACAAAACCGCAATCACCAGTGCAATCCAAGCAACGTTTCTACCAATATTAACCAATTTTTTTTGAGACGGAGATGATTTAGTAAAACTCCTGTAAATGTCCATTGTAAAAATAGTGCTTATACTATTTGTCATTGATGCTAGAGAAGAAACAATTGCTGCAATTAAGGCTGCAAAAGTAAGACCAAACAATCCATTAGGCAGTAAAGACATCATCATTGGGTATGCTTTATCAGCATCAGCTGGATCTAAGGTGGGATATATAACAGCGGCACAAATCCCAGGAAGCACTACAACAAAAGGCATCAAAAGCTTTAAATATGCAGCAAACATGACTCCTTTTTGCGCTTCTGGCAAAGATTTAGCTCCCAAGGCTCTTTGAGTTATGTATTGATTAAAACCCCAGTATGCAAAATGCGCGATCCAAAGACCACCAATCAAGACCCAAACACCTGGCAAATCTTGATAAGCCTCATGATCAGGAGACAGAATCATGTCAAATTTCTCTGGTAGTAATTGATAAACTTGACCCAAACCATTGAGTATTCCAGCACCATCAGAAATTTGATTTAACGCTATGTAAGATACTGATAGGCCTCCAAAAATTAACAAGACAACTTGAATAATATCAGTCATTGCTACCGCTTTTAGACCGCCCCACAATGAATATGCAAGAGATAAAAGTGCTAATAGAACTAGACCATAAAATAAATCTAAGCCCGTCAAAGAGCTAATCGCTAGCGACCCTAGCCAGAGTACGCTTGTTAGATTAATAAATACATAAACAGCAAGCCAAAAAAATGACAAAACAAGACTTACTCTTTTATCAAATCTTTGCTCAAGAAATTGGGGCATGGTATAGATTTTTTTCTCTAAAAATAGTGGAAGGAAATATTTTGCCATTACAATTAAAGCAATTGCTGCGGTGAGCTCATATGTAGCAATCGCCATCCCCACCGCAAAGCCTTGACCAGACATACCTATAATTTGCTCAGCTGAAATATTTGCTGCAATTAAAGAAGCTCCAATCGCCCACCATGGTAACGACCTACCAGCTAAAAAGTAATCTTCTGTAGTTTTTTCCGCGCCAGATTGAGAACGTGATACATATTGAGCTAAAAATATAATTCCAACGCAATAGAATGCGACAATAAATATATCTAAGCTGCTAAATAACATTAATACTACCTGATTGATATCGTTGTCAAAGAACATACATTATCGGTAAAATAGTAAGATAAGGCAATCATAATTAAAAACATATGTCAGTAACAATTAAAGATGTTTCAAAAGACGCAGCAGTATCAATTAAAACTGTTTCGAGGGTTATCAATAATGAAGTCAATGTAGCAGACTCAACAAAGGATAAGGTTCTTGCATCTGTAAAAAAACTTGGTTTTAAGCCAAATAAAAGCGCTCAAAGCTTAAGATCAAAAAGATCATATATAATTGCTTTACTCTATGATAATCCGAATAAAGCATATTTAGCAGATGTTCAAAGCGGTATCTTTAAAGCTTGCAAGCTTACTGGCTACAATTTAGTAATACAAGAATGTGATTACCAATCTCCCAGCTTAAATAATGAAATTGTTGAATTTGTAGAGGATCTAAAAATTGACGGATTAATTATCACCCCTCCTCTGAGTGATATGGAAGATTTTTTAAACCACTTAACCTCAAATCAAATTAATTTTTCAGTTATTGCACCTAAGATTATGAATCCTGACTCTTTATATGTTTCATCAAATGATTATGAAGCTGCATACACCCTTACATCAGAAATTATCAAACATGGTCACAAAGACATAGGTTTCATCAAAGGTCATTCAAAGCACTCTGCGTCCACCCTTCGATTTAACGGGTATCTAGATGCAATAAAAAATAATGATATTGCTCAAAATGACCATTGGATTAAGCAAGGAAATTTTAGTTTTAAATCTGGTTTTGATGCCGGGGTCGAGATTTTTCATTCAAGTAATACTCCAACAGCAATATTTGCAAGCAATGATTCTATGGCAGCTGGAATTATGAAATCAGCTCAAATGAAAGGACTTAAAATCCCAACAGATCTGTCGGTAGTTGGCTTTGATGACTCACCTATAGCTCATCAACTCTGGCCAGCATTGACAACTGTGAAACAGCCAGTCGAAAAAATGGCTAATCATGCCGCAAAAGTATTAATGGCTAAATTTGATGGTTTAAGCGAACAAACAAACTCTAAGGAATTTAAATCAGAGTTAGTAATGCGCGAATCTTTACAAAAGCTATAGATTAAAAGACTCGATAATACCTGTGACCACAAACTCAATTGCAAGGGCTCCTAAGAGAATGCCAAATATTTTTTGAATCACAATAATAATTGTTGGGCTTACCTTGTTGGCAAGATTTGCTGATAGCCACATGGCTATGGCTGCCATCAAAACAATAGCCATAATCGGAATAAAGTTAATTAATATTTCTAAAGGTACATTAGACCTTTCTTCTGCTAGCAATAACGCAGCTGTCATGGCGCCTGGTCCAGCTATCAATGGGGTAGCAATCGGAAAAATAGCTAAAGATTGAAGAGACTCATCATCTAAGGCAATGTCAGCCGTATTTTGTCTTCTTTCCTGCCTTTGCTCTAAAACCATTTGGAAAGCAATTGCAATTAAAAATAACCCTCCAATAATTTTAAAAGAACTCATTGAAATGCCCATAACGCTAAGCACTGATGCTCCAAATAACCAAAACGCTGACAAGATACAAAAGGAAACTAAGCTAGCATGAACGTATACTTTCCTCATATCTTGCTTGCTCATGCCTTGAGTTAAGCTTGCAAAAATTGGAATCAAAGCAATAGGGTCTACAGCAACAAATAACAAGATAATGCTTTCTATAACTTGATCGAACATGCTTATATTTTAATAACTTGAATGGAATCTGTATGAGATTCTGAATAAAGACCTGAAATCAAAACAAATTTTAAGTTTTTTCTAGGTTTAATCGTTTTATGTAATTCTGCTTTAATTTTTAAAATAGTTTGTGCTTGGTTTCTAATGGATTTAATAAATTTAGCTTGAATGCCTCCTATTAAGCTCAGGTGATGATATGTTTCTTGATTATTTGTGAATGCATATATAGGCATTCTAAATGGCTTCGTGTTAGATATGACGTTGGCTGTTTGACCAGATCTTGTAATAACCAAGATACCATCTCCTTTAATACGCTCAGCTAGATCTCTAGCTCCAAGAGCGATATTCTGCCAATCTGAATCAACTGTTAAATGCTCTTCATAACCCAAAGTTCTATATTGCTCTGTTTTACTTGCAATATTTTTAAGCATTTGCAAACATTTAAGGGGATATTGTCCTACGCTAGTCTCCCCTGAGAGCATAACTGCATCGGCGCCCTCATATATTGCATTTGCTACATCGGTAACTTCAGCTCTCGTTGGGGCTGGATGAGCGATCATTGACTCAAGTAGATGTGTTGCAACAATAGAGCGCTTTCCCCATTTGGCTGTAGAGTACATTATTCTTCTCTGAATGTTTGGTAAATCAGCTAAATTTGTCTCTATCCCAAGGTCACCTCTGGCAACCATAATAATATCTGCTGCTTTTGTTATGTCGTGAATATTATCAAGCCCTTCCTGATTTTCAATTTTTGCAATGACTTTTGCAGATGATTTGTTTCGCTTTAAAATAGCGCGGAGTTCCATTACATCACTTGGACTCCTCACAAAAGATAAGGCGATAAAAGGAACATTATTTTTAATAGCAAATGCAATATCTTTTTTATCTTTTTTTGTTATTGATGGGAGATCAACTCTAACACCGGGAAGGTTTACATGTCGCTTACTTCCAAGGGTGCCTCCATCTAAAACTCTACATCTCAGGTTTTCTTTATCTTTTGCCAGTACTTTAAAATTCATCAAACCATTATCAATGGTAATTTTTGAGCCCTTAGAAACACTTTTGATTAAACCTTTGTAGTTAATTTTAATAGATGATGTTTCCACATCCACATCATCTCTTATAGTTAGATTCACAATATCGCCAACCTTAAGATCTATATCCTGATTACTAATTCCTGTTCTAATCTCTGGACCTTGGGTATCAAGTAAAATTCCAAGTGGGCCAAACCTATTTGATTGCAATTTATTTAACTGATTAACATGATCGATAATTAATGCAGCTTCTTTGTGAGTCGCATGAGACATATTTAATCGAACAACATCCATACCGTTAGCATGCATTTTTTTAAGCATTGGATAAGAGTTCGTGCTCGGTCCAGTGGTTGCAATAATTTTTGTCTTAATAGGGGTCATAATCGCGAATCATACATGAAATGAATTTATTTAAGGCGAAAAAAAACAGAGCTAGCTCTGTTTCTTTAAGTTCGAGATTGGAAGGGGTCTAAAGTGAGATTTTCTTTAGCTCCTTGAAGGTTTTCTCTTGCCTTCTTGGTGGGGTACTAAGCTCTTTTTTATTGTCGACTCTTAGTATCGCTTTCGCCCTTCGTCTCTTCCTTCTCTTTCTCTCTTACTCCCGTCTGCAGTTGTTTGTAAGTCGGTCCGAGTTGGTCTATTAAATATACGCTTCTGATTAAAAGTGTCAACACTTTTTTGTAAAAAAGTTTAAGTTTTTTCTCTCAAAATTGCTTCAGAGAGAATTACATCAGCATACTTAGCTTGTAGATCGAATAAATTAGCTTGATGGGCATTCAAATCCCTGTCGCCCACGCAGTCTTCTGCAATTATTGTAAGAAAATTATTTTGTAAAGAGTCTAATGCTGTGGCTCGAACACAGCCACTTGTTGTAACACCAGAAACAACCACTGAGTCTACATGCATTTGATGGAGTTCAATGGCTAAATTAGTCTCAAAAAAAGCACTCGCAAATTTCTTTTCAATCAGCGTATCACTTGAACTGGGTGACAGCTCTTCTAGAAATGATGTTTCCTCAGACCCGGGTTTTAAAATATTTAAAGCAGGAATTTTTAATCTAAAAACACTTGCTTCAGATTGATCTCTATAGATAGTGGTAGTAAAAATGACAGGCAAATTCTTTTCTCGAAATTCACTAACCAATCTAATATTCGCTTCAATTAATTCATCGCATTCAAAGCCAAGAGGTGATGTGGGATCAATAAAGCCTCGACACATATCAACAACCACTAAAGCGGGAGAGCTGCCAATTCCAGTAGGATGTGATTCGAGCTTACTCAAGTGCTATTGATTCAGAAATGTTGGAGAGACAGGTGGCTCTAGATGAGTTTCTTCTAGACACCGGGCTTTGATTTCTTCTATAGTTCCGCCAAAATTAAACATCTCATCTTGAACAGTATCCTTAGACATCTCTGATCTTAATAATTCCGTTTCTTTATCATTTACTGTGAGATCATCATTAATTACAACGCCGTATCTAAGGGCGCCCTCAATAGAAACAAGTTTTTTTGAGACATCTGATGCGACTACAGCCGCATCACGTTGAAGGGGGTCGCCCCAGCCTCCTCCGCCCCAAGTATTAAAATAAAGAAGATCGCCTTTCTCAACCTTTACTCCCTCACATTTTGCTGGAATGTACTCTTTGGATCCATCTGCTCTTACAAGCAATTTAGTTGATCTCTTGCCAGGCTTGCCTCCATTAACTCCCCATGGATATGTGAGCCAACGATCATCATGAATGCCAATATGACCGTCTACTAAAAATCTATATGCTACTGACAATCCGTTGCCTCCTCTGTGAAGTCCAGCTCCACCTGAGTCAACAATGAATTCATATGTTTCTACTCTTAGGGGAAAATATGCCTCAACAAATTCATTTGGTACATTTGTGAATGATGGCCATAAGGAATGCCCATCAGGACCATCACCGATTGGCCTTCCTGGAACTCCACCAAACCCTATCTGGAACAACTGAAACCACTCTCCCTTATCATCGTAACCTGAGAAAAATAAATGGGGTGAATCTGAAAAACCTGCTGCATTCAACATTTCGTTAGGGGCACCCATACCTAATAGAGCTCCCAAAACATCAAAAATTCTTCCCAGTGCATGAGTCCTTCCAGATAGTGCGGCAGGATAATTAGGTTTTAAGAGGGTTCCTTGTGGAATTCTGACATCAACCAAGTCGTAGAACCCATCATTAAATACAATTTGAGGATCAACAACGTTAATGGTGAAAGATCCAAAAAACATTTTGAACATATCCTCGTTAAGATAAAAATTAACTGAACTTTGAGCTTGTGGATCTGTGCCTTCGAAATCAAAAATAGCTTTATCTCCTTCCCGCCACATCTTGCAATGAATTTTATAAGGACCCATGCCCATACCATCATCACAAATATAATCAGAGAACTCTCTTGGTTCTTCAGGAATAAACATAGAAATAATATGCTTCATAGCATCATAATTCCTTTGCAGCATAATTTTCATTGTTGAGCAGAAAATATCATCCCCAAATCGATCTGCAATCTCATTACATCTTTTCGCGGCAGTATTGCATGCAGCAACAAGTGCATTTAAATCAAAACGATTCCATTGAGATGTTCTGACATTATGAAGAATAAGCTCCAATACATCTGACTGAAGTTCTCCTTTTTTATAAAGTTTTATTGGAGGAATTCTAATCCCTTCTTGAAAGATGGTTGTCGCTTCGGTTGGTATAGAGCCTGGAACCATCCCTCCATTATCAGACATATGCCCAAACATTGCAGACCATGCTATGTGCCTTCCATCTCTGAATACAGGTTTTAAAACCATCCAATCTGGTAAATGTGAAACTGCTGCATTGCACATGTAAGGATCATTGGTAAGGATGATATCGCCTTCTTCTATCTCTTCATCATAAGCTTCTGTAAAACCATGAATAAATGAACCAAATTGACCAACAACCATTTTTCCTTCGCGATTTGCTATCATTGGAAAGCAATCTCCCTGTTCTCTAATTCCGGGTGATAGAGCAGTTCTACTAACTAAAGCATCCATCTCTTCTCTAGCATTCTTTAAGGCATTTTCAATTAAATCAACAGTGATGCCATCAACATCTATTGTCTTTAAAGGAGAGTTATTAGTTTCAATTATTTTTGCTGACATATCTATGTTATAGGATTGATAATTAAGTTACCGACTTGATCAACCGCCGCTTCATGATTGGGAAGTATCACCGTTGTTGAGTCCATCTCAGAAACAATTGCAGGGCCTGGAATAACTAATTCTGAATGTAACTTATTACGATCATAAATTTTAGCATCATGCCATTTGGCTTCATTATAAAAGCGTGAGTCTTGAATAACAGCATCTTGCAAGGACCCAGAAGAGCCTGTCATTGAAGGTGCTTTAATTTCGGACTGAGCAACTTTTGCAATAGCTCTAATCATTAAGATTTCATGGCCATCACTTAATTTAAAGGTGAATAGTTGATAATGCTCATCATCAAATGCTTCTGTAATTAATTGAATTCCCTTCGACTTATATTCCCTCTCATCAAACTCAACAGTAATTTGAAATGCTTGGCCTGCATACCTAACATCTGCTTGATAAGTTACCTCAAGGTTAGAATCACTAACACCATCTTTTAATAAAGATTGTGATGCTTTAATCTTAAGATCATTTAAATCTGATAAAAATTTGTCTGTAGTGATGTCCTGAGCCATAGCCAAATATGACCTTGATGCTTCGTCTTGAATTTGAGTTGTTGCATCACCATAAGCACATAAAACTCCTGGACCAGGCGGAATGATTACAGGAAAAGAATTTGAGAGAATTCCAAGGGCATTTGCATGAAGGGGTCCAGCGCCTCCGAACCCAACTAAAGCAAAATCTCTCGGGTCAAAGCCTTGTTCAACTGAAACTAATCTCAAGGCTCCAAACATAGATTCATTTACAATTCTGACAATTCCTTCTGCTGCCTCCATAAGATCAATACCAATTCCATCAGCAATTATTTGAACTGCTTTTTCAGCCGCTTCTTTATCAATGACCATATCACCGCCAAGCTGAACATCGCTTGGAAGGACACCCAAAACAATATTAGCATCACAAACTGTAGGCAAATCTCCACCTTTCATATACGCTGCTGGTCCAGGGACTGCTCCAGCAGATTCTGGTCCAACACGAAGTGCTTTAGTGAGTTCGGGTACAAAAGCAATTGAGCCACCACCAGCACCAACAGTTCTCACGTCAACGGATGGAGCTTTGACTCTCACATCTCCAACTAAAGTCTCTCTTCTAACCTTTGCTTTAGAATTCTGTATCAAAGCTACATCAGTAGATGTTCCACCCATATCAAAGGTTAAAATATTTTCATAGCCTGCTTGATTGCAGAAATGCACTGCCCCTGCAACTCCTCCAGCTGGACCAGACATCAAATGATTTACTGGAGACTCTCCAGTAGCTCTACTTGACGCAAGCCCTCCATCAGATCTCAAAATAGATAACTGAACATCTCTTCCCAGTGATTGTTCTAGATTTGATTGTAAGTTGTTAACGTAGTTTGATACTTGTGGACGGACATAAGAATTCAGGACAGTTGTTTCAGCTCTTTCATATTCTTGCATCTCAGGAATAACTTCACTAGATATGGAAATAGGTACATCTGTAAAAATTTCACTTGCAATTTTTGCAGCAAGAACTTCATTCTTATCATTGATATATGAATTGACAAAGCTAATTGTTAAGGCTTCGACTTGATCCAATGTTTTTAATTTGGTTAATTGCTCTCTGAGGTGCTGCTCATCTAAAGGTATTGAAATTTCGCCCGATGCATCAGTTCTTTCTTTTATCCCATAAGTAAGCTCTAAAGGTGCTAGCAAAGGACCCTTTACAAAGCTAACCCAGCCACCAAGCCCACCAGGACAGAATGAACGAGCAACTTGGAGCACACTTTCGTATCCTGCGGTAGTTAATAGGCCTACTTTTGCTCCATTACCAGTTAGAACTGCATTAGTTGCAACTGTAGTTCCATGCATGACTAGCTTGATATCTTTAGGATCTACACCTGATTGATCGCAAATTCTTGAAACACCATTTAGGACGCCTATCGATGAATCTTCGGGGGTGGAAGGAACCTTGGCAGTATGCGTGGAACCATCAGATTCATTAATTAATAAAAAATCAGTAAAGGTTCCACCAACATCAACGCCTAATCGATACGACATAAAAATTTAATTCCTAGTTAAAAATTATATTTTAAGTCTAACCCATAAGTAGCATAAGGTGCCTGATGAATAAAAGATCCACCAAATTCTGGAGCTGGAATAATCTCTGCAAGGTACTCTTCGTCAGTAATATTTCTACCCCATAGAGTAAGGCTTAATTTTTCTCCAATAATAGATGCTCTTAGGTCAACTAAAGTATAAGGATCACGAACTGCTTTGCTCATATCAGATGCAACTGGAAATCCAAGTAAAGCTCCCCAGACCGAAGGTTGCTGATTATTTTGCACGGTATGGAACCAAGTTTCACCAACTTCCATGTAATCTACCCTAACTATGAGATCATAATTTGCTGAGAAAGATGTTTCGTATTGCATACCAAGATTGTAGGTATGCTCAGGAGCTAAGGGTGCATTATTGCCGACAGTGTTAGGTCGATGAGCATTCTTCTTAATTTCACCATCTGTAAAACCAACACCGCCATCTAATTTGATATTATCAGTAAGCGCATATTTAAAGTCTAACTCTGAGCCACTAAGATCAAGTTGGTCAATAGAAGTTACGACTCTCAGTAAGCCCCAAGGTCCAGCAAAAAATTCAAAAAATTGATTATCATCAACTTCAGTTTCAAAAAGAGCGCCATTGATTTCCAATCTTCCGTCTAAATATCTACCCTTAAACCCAACTTCAAATGATTTAGAGACTTCTTTATTAAATGAATCCGAAACACCTAACCCAGCTCCAACGGGAATATTTAGCTGAGAATTTATTAAAGCAGCACTTCCAGATGAATTAAATCCTCCTGATCTAAAGCCAACTCCATAAGAAGCATAAACTGTTGTATTTTCAGCGCTGGTTGTTAAAGAAATTTTAGGTTGAAACTGATCATATGATTTTTCTCGCGAGGGAATTTTACTTCCACCTGCTGTCATAGCAGGATTAATTGGAGCGCCGCCACCATAGTATAGGGCCGAAGATCTAGCAGGAACATTGTTATCAACAGAACGTTTTTCCTTGTCATACCTACCTTCAAACGAAAGCTCTGTAACATCAGATAAGTCTATGGAATATTGCCCAAAAATTGAGAAAACGTCTGTAGTGAAGGTATCGTCAAATGCTAAATCTGTAGGATTTTTTCCCGTTGAAGGAACATAAGACTTGTATTCAAAACCTTTGCCTAAATCAGCTCCGTATGAAACTGCAACATCTCTTTCAATTTCAGCATAGTATCCGCCAACTAACCATCGAGTTGATTCATTTTGATTGCTAGTTAATTTTACTTCGATAGAAATATCGTCCTGATCACGTGATTGGAATTGATACCCATCGCATGTATGAGGCAAGTATGGTCCTAAAACAGAGTTAGCTCCAGAAGGAGCTGTTCCGGGAGCAGCAAATGAAAAACCGGGAGGTAAAGAATTAATCAAAGCTAAATTAGCTGCTGTATTTGAAGCGGCGCAAGCAGGAACTCCAAAGTAACCACCGAAAGCACCTGAGGTACCATCAGAAAGTAAAAACTCTTCAAGGTGGTTGTAAGCAAATATCGCAGAAAACTCTCTTCCGTTCACAAGGTCTTCTGTATATTTAACAGAAAGGTCTGATGTTTCTTGTTCATTGACCGGAGGGACATTGAACATATATGTAAATTGATGTTCATTAACATCTTTAAAGAACTGAGTTGCCCCTGGGGTTCCAAACCCTTGGAATGCCGGTAGTGCAAAAACAGCATTAAAATTAATGGTTCCCCCACTTGCCTCACTCATTCCAAACCTAAAATCCCAAGAACTATCGTCTTCCTCTACTAACACCCTTCCTCTTAAAGTTGTGTCTTCAAAGAAATCTACATTTTTAAGATTTGAATAGACGTTTGTGTGCTCTCCATCAGTTTCGCGTGTGCTCACTGAAAATCTTGTGTATACGTTATCACCTATTTTTCCAGAATTTACATATTGCAACTTGGAGGAATTATTAATACCCATTCCAAGGACTGCTGTACTTTCGGATTCTTCGGAAGGAGCTTTGGTTGTTATCAAAATAGCTCCAGATGTAGCATTTCTTCCATAAAGAGCTCCTTGGGGGCCTTTAAGAACTTCAATTTGAGCTATATCCAAAAGCTCTCTGTTGAATGCATTAGGGTTGGTTTGCAAGACTCCATCTACCACGAAAGCAAAATTAGATTCTGCGTCTCTAGTTGAAGTCAAGCCCCGAATTGTTACCAAGGTATCTCCAACATTAACTGTATTTGCCATGACAACATTCGGTGTCAAGGCTATAAAATCTTCAGGCCTCTCTATGCCAGCATCTTCTATATCACTGGAAGTGAAAACACTCATAGCAATTGGAACATCCTGGACACTTTCATCTACCTTCCTAGCTGAAACAACAACTTCTTCAAGGGTTGGCTCAGCAAGTAAAGCTAATGAAATAAAGAAAAATGGAATCGCTAATGCAAAACGAATAAATGTGTTAGAAACAGACATATTTTACCCCCTAGTAAAACAATGGTAGTACTAATTTTATACACCATAACAATCTTTTAAACAATGCTTATTTAAAAGCATAAAATAGTAAATTTATATAATCGATATATGTCCTATTTTGATACATATTTTTCTTAACTTCTATCTGTATATAATAGACAAATGACAGCCTCTAGAAAGCCACTAAAAAATATTAAAATGCTTGATTTAACCCATATGTTATCTGGACCATATGGTGGAATGATTCTTGCAGATCTAGGATGTGAGGTTATAAAAATTGAGCCTCCAGTAAAAGGTGAAGGCACGAGGCGTCTATTAGAGAATGATCCAGATTATTCTTTTAATGGAATGGGTGCTTATTTTTATACGCTCAACAGGAATAAGAAAAGTCTCTCGTTAGATTTAAAAAAACCCGAAGGTTTAAAAATTTTCTATGAGCTTGTTGAGCAAGCAGATGTAGTAATAAGTAATTTCTCAGCTGGGGTTACCAAGAAACTAAAAATTGATTTTGAGAGTTTGAAAATTATTAATTCTAAGATAATTACTTGCTCAGTCAGCGGTTTTGGTGAGTCAGGGCCTAATTTTAAACGCCCAGCATTTGATCAAATTGCTCAAGCGCTTGGGGGCGGTATGTCCATTACTGGTCTCTCCTCATCTGAGCCAATGCGAGCCGGAATACCTATAGGAGATTTAAGTGGTGGCATGTTTGCGGTTATGGGTATCCAGGCAGCCATTATTGATAGAGCTAATACAGGAATGGGTCAGCATGTAGATATTTCAATGCTTGATTGTCAGATCTCCATGCTAAATTACATGGCGACCATGCAAACCATGTCAGGAATAGTTCCAGAGCCTATTGGTAATTCTCATTTTGTACATATGCCTTACAACTCATTTCTTACTAAAGATTATCCCATAGTGATTGCAGCAGTGGGTGATCAATTCTGGCCAAGGTTATTGAAATTGTTCAATAACAGAGAATTGCAAGACCCGAAATATGTAACGGCATATGAAAGGCAAAAAGATAAAGACAAGCTTGAAAAAATTATTCAGGATGAATTAATAAAAGAAAAATCTTCGCATTGGCTAAAGTTACTAGAAAAAGAATCTGTTCCATGCGCAAGAGTAAATAATGTTGAGCAAGCTATAAATGATGAGCAAGTAAAGCACAGAAATATGCTTGTTGATGTTCCTCATCGAAATGGTGGTTCAGTAAAAATTCCAGGCAATCCGATTAAGCTATCAGAGGTAACAGATGAAGAGTTTCTTGCACCACCTCTTTTGGGAGAGCACACTAGAGAGGTTTTAATGGAGTGGTTAGGATATTCGGATGAAGATTTGGAGTCCTTAGATGCTCAGAAAATAATTGAGATGCTTAAATGAATTCAGAATTTGTATACATCAACGAAGTTGGACCTAGAGATGGCCTCCAGAACCAAAAAACAATCTTAGATCCAGCGGCTCGCTTAGAGCTTATTAATCATCTTATTGACGCTAAACTTCCAGGTATAGAAGTTGCTAGTTTTGTTAATCCTAGAGCTGTTCCAGCTATGAGTGGAGCAGGAGAAATTATTAACGGCTTAGGTGAGACTAAAGGTTGTGAAATTTCTGTCTTAGTTCCAAATATGAAAGGTTTTGAAATGGCGCAAGAAGCAGGTGCAAAAATTATTACAGTTGTGCCATCTGCAACTGAAACCATGAATCAAAAAAATATTAATATGAGCTTAAACGAAACTATTCAAAGCTCTTGCGATATCCTCAAAAATGCTAAAAACTCAAATCTAAAAACGCGAGCATACGTTTCAGTTGCTTGGGAATGCCCTTTTGAAGGCAAGGTACAGAATGCAACCGTTCTTGATATAGCAAATAAGTTACTAAGTGCAGGAGCGGATGAAATTATACTCGCTGACACTATTGGTGCTGCTAACCCAGCAAGTGTTGGTTCATTATTTAAAAAATGCGTTCATGAGTTTGAGCATAATATTTTATCAGGTCATTTCCATGACACTCGAGCAATGGCACTGGCTAATGTGTGCGCAGCACTTGCTGAGGGAATTAGAAAATTTGATAGCTGTATTGGGGGGTTAGGCGGCTGCCCATTTGCTCCTGGCGCGGCAGGAAATCTTGCTACAGAAGATCTAGCTAATATGCTTGATCAAATGGGCTATAAAACTGGTGTGGATCTCCAAAAACTATCTGAGATAGTTGATTACTGTGCTGATCAACTAAAGGCGCCTTTAGGTGGAAGAATGACAGCTTGGCTCGCAAAAGAAAAATAATCTATATCTCTTCCTGAAGAAATTTTGTCCCGCATTCTAAACCAATAGCATAGTCCGCCTTCATAATTTTTAGATCAGTTGTAGTCCGTTTGGCAGTTAATCTCTGAGGTGAACA
>Ga0209035_10000101_pt1 | contig 31919 bp, 30 predicted proteins | sample MarorgKNORR_S2LV_6_FD_188220 | JGI IMG/M metagenome (GOLD analysis project Ga0209035, IMG submission 188220) | Marine microbial communities from the Southern Atlantic Ocean, analyzing organic carbon cycling - AAIW_A/KNORR_S2/LV (SPAdes) (version 2) | ecosystem: Environmental > Aquatic > Marine... | reverse complement strand
AGACCTAAGATTAATTTTTAAAGAAATAAACCCAGCTACTAAAAAAATAATTTTTTCTTGTGGGTCAGGAATAACTGCTTGTGTATTGGCTTTAGGAGCAGAAATATCAAATCATACAAATTACGCAGTGTATGATGGTTCTTGGACAGAATGGGGGAGTTTACATCAGTTACCTATAGAGAAATAATTAGATATGCTTCGTAAAATTACAGATAAAAATCTGCTGCAAGGAACTTTAATTAGTAGCGTATATTTTACTTTTATATACTTGAATTCCACTATTTTTAAATTCGACTTTGTGCTGATTGGTGTGTTTCAAGAGTTGCTAACCATTCCCTTTTTATTGTTGGAATTTCTCTTGCTTTTTGTAGCCATAAAATTTTCTATACGAGATGGATTCTCTCTAAAAAAAAGATCACTTTATTTACTGCTTGTTTTATTGCTAAGTAATGGGTTGATTTGGAGTTCCTTTTTTATTAAATAAACTTTTTTAATTCATTAAAATCTTGAATTACAAGATCTGCAGTTGCCAATGTTTGTAATTTAGAATGCTCACTTTTATAACCAACACAGTAAATACCCGCATTGTTTGCTGCCAGAATTCCGTTATCAGAGTCTTCAATTACAATACAATTTTCTTTAGGGGTATTTGCTGATATTGCTGCTTTTTCAAAAATCTCTGGATGTGGTTTTGATTTTTCTAAATCGGCACCACTTAATTTTTTAATAAAATATTGATTCAAGTCAAATCGTGTAAATACTCTGTTAATGGTTTCCATAGAGGCAGAAGATGCCAATACTAAAGTAATGCCTTTGTTGTAAAAGTATTTAATGATTTCTTCTACACCATCAATCAATGTCAGCGAAGGGTCACTTTCAAAAAGGGTGACAAAAAAGGCCCGCTTTCGGAGTACTAATTTTTGTGGATCATCGGTCAGTTGGTAATGTGCTACCAATTTTTGAAAAGCATTGATGGTAGAGCTTCCAGTTAAAGAGTGGTATAGGGTCTCAGGAACATTCAATCCTAAGGATTCGAATGTTTTGAAATACGCTTTTTTATGTAAGGGTTCTGTGTCTACAATAACACCATCCATATCAAAAATAACACAAGAAATAGTTTTCATTTAATTTAAAAATTTATGTTTTAATGCTGTAGAAGGAACCATGCAGTTCTCTTTTTTACCAAACCATTTGTACCTGTTTCTAGAAACAACGTCATAGATCACATTTCTAAAGGATTCGGGAAACACCATAAAAATCTGCAGCAATTTCCAAAATCCACTGAAATGATTGACTATTTTTAAGACTGCAGTTGATTTTGTATAATACGCCACTTCTGGTTCATAAAGAATGATTGTGTTCATTTTAGAAGCATCAATATTCAAATAGTCTGTAATGTGCTTTCCAATATCAGATTGCAAAGAAGCAAAGACAAAAATATTTTTTTTGTCGCATTTTAGTACCCTCAAAACAGATGAATTGCAGAGGTTGCAAACACCATCAAATAAAATTATTTTTTTGTTTTTTGGAAGTTGATCTATCGTGTACACAACGTTAATTTTCTTTTTAAAAAGATATTTTACAAATTTCAGTAATTTTTACGAATATACTGTAACAATTCTTCAAATAAGACGTCAGATATAAGTAGCAATTAAAATAACGAAAGAAAGAAGTTACAATTTCAGAATTGAATCGTCTTTTAACAAAATATTAGGAGCTGCACTCACTAGCAAACCCTATTTTAGTTCAAAAATTAACTAGCAGAATGATACAAATTAAAAATCTACACAAATCCTATCCAATCGGAAAAGATTCATTGCATGTTTTAAAAGGAATTGATCTTCATATTAAAGAAGGAGAATTTGTTTCGATTATGGGCTCTTCAGGTTCTGGAAAATCTACCTTGTTAAATATTGTTGGTTTATTAGATGGACATGATGAAGGTGATTATTATTTAGATGGACAGTTAATTGAAAATTTAGATGAAAAGAAAGCCGCTATTTTAAGAAACAAGTTTTTAGGATTTGTATTTCAGTCTTTTAACTTGATTTCTTATAAAACAGCTTTAGAGAATGTTGCCTTGCCTTTGTATTATAAGGGGATGAATCGGAAAGAGCGTTTAAAAATTGCCATGGAATATTTAGACAAAGTAGAGTTGAAAGATTGGGCAAACCACTTGCCAAGTGAGCTTTCTGGAGGACAAAAACAACGTGTAGCTATTGCAAGAGCGTTGGTGACGAACCCAAAAGTTGTATTGGCAGATGAACCTACAGGAGCCTTAGATTCTACAACATCCAATTCGGTAATGGACTTGTTAAAAGGGATTAACGATGAGGGAATGACCGTATTTGTAATTACGCACGAAGAAGAAATAGCAGCACTAACAGATCGAATTGTTCGTTTAAAAGATGGTGTCATTATTAGTGATGAAGTAACACTTAAAAAGGCCAAAGCAGTATAACTATGTTTGACTTAGATCGTTGGAGAGAAATTTTTCAAAGCATCAATAAAAATAGATTACGTTCTGTAATGTCTGGTTTTACGGTGGCATTTGCAATTTTGTTGTTTACCTTATTGTTTGGAGTAGTAAATGGTTTAAGCAACTCATTTAAAGGAGCTTTTGTAGATGACGCTCAAAATGTGATGTTTGTTAGAGTATGGAAAACTTCAAAACCATACAAAGGAATGCAAAAGGATAGAAGAATTCAATTAAAAAATGAAGACTTAGATTTTGTAAAAAACACGTATGAAGATAAAATTCAGCATTTGACTGCCAGAGTCTATAAGAATGTAAGTATTTCTTATAAAACGAAACAAGACAATTACAGTTTAAGAGCAGTGCATCCAGACCATCAGTTTTTAGAAAAAACAATTATGGATGAAGGAAGATATATCAATGAAAGAGATATCAGAAATAAATCCAAAGTTTTAGTAATTGGCAGGTTGGTGAAAGAAGATATTTTTGGAGAAAAACCTGCGTTGGGAAAGCGAGTAAATGTGAGTGGGATATCTTATAAAATTGTTGGAATATTTTCTGATGCTGGTGGAGATAATGAAGAACGATTAACATATATGCCAATAACTACGGCCCAAATGCTGTATGGTAATAATGATTATATTTCACAAATAAACATTGGTTATAACCCTAAGCTAAGTTTAAATGAAGCCGTTGCATTTGGGAATAAAATAGAACGTGATTTGCGTAAAAAATTAGACATTCATCCAGATGACCAAAGTGCTTTGTCAGTACGAAATATGGCAGAGTTGAATAAAAATGTAGGTGTTCTTATGCTTACTTTGTATTTCATTGTTTTATTTATTGGTTCTGGGACTTTAATTGCTGGGATTATCGGAATTAGCAATATCATGATTTTTGTAATAAAAGAACGCACCAAAGAATTTGGAATTCGGAAAGCATTGGGAGCGCAGCCAGCTTCAATTATTGGAATGGTGGTGCAAGAGTCCGTATTGATAACTACTATAGCAGGGTATTTAGGATTAAGCTTAGGTACCTATATTTTAAGTTTGATAGGGGATAGCTGGGAAAAAGATTATTTTATCAAAGACCCAAGTGTAAGTCAAGGGATTGTTATTGGGGCTACAATAGTATTGATTACCTCTGGGTTGATTGCAGGGTATGTTCCCGCAAAAAGAGCCGCAAAAATTAAACCGATAGAGGCATTAAGAGCAGATTAAGTATGAAGTTTTTATTTGATTCAGATACATGGCAAGAAATTTACGGAAGTATCCGTAAAAATAAAGTGAGAACCATCATTACCATTATTGGAGTGTTGTGGGGTATCTTTTTATTGGTAGTATTATTGGGTGCTGCCAGAGGAATGGAGAATAATTTCAAAAAATTATTTGGAACCTTTGCAACCAATAGTGTTTTTGTTTGGACACAGTCTACTGACACCCCTTTTAAAGGTTTTCAAAAAGGAAGACAGTTTGATCTAACATTTAAAGATATCGATGTGTTAAAGCGGAAGTATCATAAAGAAATAAAGTTATTGGCACCGAGAAACCAAAGCAATAACCTTTTTGTAAAAGGATTTAAAACAGGGAATTTTAGAGTTAGTGGAGATTATCCTGTATTGGATCAAATTCAAAAGAAAAACTTAATCTCTGGCCGCTTTTTAAATGTAAATGACATCTTATTAAAATCCAAAGTTTGTGTGATTTCTGAAGAAACATACAAACAACTATTTGATAAAAATGAAAAACCGATAGGCCAATACCTGAAAATCAATAGTATCAGTTATAAAGTAATTGGAGTCTATAAAAGAGGAAATATTAATTTTGATGGAAATGCAGCCTATATCCCATTTACAACCTATCAAGTAGTGTACAATACAGCAAATAAAATTGATTGGATGATGATTACGGCTTATGAAGGAGTCGATATTAAGCAAATGGAACAAGATATTTTACTGACCTTAAAGAATTTACATAAAGTGCATCCAGAAGATAAAAGAGCCTTTGGTTCTGTAAATTTAGCTGTAGAAATTGGAAAAATCACAGGATTTTTAACAGGAATGCAATTTTTAACGTGGTTTGTAGGTATCGCTACCTTGATTGCAGGCGTATTTGCAATTGGTAATATTTTATTAATAACGGTAAAAGAACGTACCAAAGAAATAGGGATCCGAAGAGCTTTGGGGGCAACGCCAAAAGACATACGACAGCAAATTATATTGGAATCGGTATTTTTAACAACGATTGCAGGAATGTTAGGAATTGTGTTTGGAGCACTTGTATTGTTTGGGCTGGATACCTGGCTTGGTCAAGGACCTGACCCTTCGTTGATAAACCCAACAGTAAATATCCCCATTATTTTAATTGCCTTTGGAACATTGATATTGTTAGGGACATCAATAGGATTGATTCCTGCCCATATGGCAACCATAGTAAAACCAATAGAAGCATTAAGAGAAGAATAAATTAATCAAAACAACATGAGTAAAAGAGCAAAAATTATTTTAGGAACCGTTTTAGTACTATTTGTAGTAGCACTTGTTTGGTTCGGAAAGAAGAACAGTAAAAGTATCGTGCAATATGAAACAGAAACTGCATTTAAAACAACAATTGTTAAAAAAACTGTCGCTACAGGAAAGGTGGTTCCGCTAGAAGAAGTGGATATCAAACCTCAAATTTCTGGAATCATTAATAGAATATATCTGGAAGAAGGAGCTATTGTGAAAGCAGGAGATTTAATTGCAACCGTTAGAGTTGTGCCAAATGTAGCCTCTTTAAATTCAGCAACTGGTCAATTAAAAAATGTTCAATTGACATTTAATAACGCTAAGATTTCTTATAATAGAAATAAAAGATTGTATGAAAAAGGGGTAATATCTTTACAAGATTTTGAAAATGCTGAGTTGAGTTATAACAATTCAAAACAACGTTTAGCAAATGCAAACTCAGATTTAGATATTATTAGAAAAGGTACAACTACTGGATTGGGTAAAACGGCAAATACCAATATTTACGCAACTACTTCTGGAATGATTGTTGAAATTCCAGTAAAAAAGGGATACCAAGTAATTCAAAGTAATAACTTTAATGCAGGTACAACAATAGCCACTGTTGCAGATATGACTAAAATGATTTTCGAAGGACAAGTGGATGAGTCTGAAGTTGGAAAATTGATTAATGGAACTGCAATTAAAATTTCATTAGGCGCCATTGATGGTAAGAAATTTCCAGCCAAATTGACTTTTATAGCACCGAAAGGAACAGATTCGGGCGGAGCAGTACAATTCAAAATTAAAGCAGACGTAACCTTAGATAAGGATAATTTTATCAGAGCAGGTTATAGTGCCAATGCAGATATTGTTTTAGAAAAAAAAGACAGTGTATTATCTATCAAAGAAGCCTTGTTACGATTTGATAAGAAAACCGAAAAACCTTATGTTGAAATTGAAACTGCTGAAGGTAAATTTGAAAAGAAAGAGCTAGAGTTAGGGATTTCTGATGGAGAAAATGTAGAGGTTTTATCTGGGATTACCATAGAAGATAAAATTAAGATTTGGAATAAAGTTTCTAAAAAGGATAAAAAGGAAGATGAGTAAGGAGTCTTCGTTAATCAACTGAAAAAGAGGAAATTTCGAAAGAAATTTCCTCTTTTTTTATATCCTCTATCAGATTTTTAAAGCCTTTGAGACTTAGATATACTATAAAAGGCTGTTATACAAATTGCTTTGCAACGTTTTCTGCTTTCTTGTTTTCAGAATAATCATAGAATCCTTCACCAGATTTAACACCTAATTTTCCTGCTGAAACCATATTTACTAATAAAGGACATGGCGCATATTTAGGGTTTTTAAAGCCGTCATACAATACATTTAGAATGGACAAGCAAATATCCAATCCAATAAAGTCTGCCAACTGTAAAGGCCCCATAGGATGTGCCATTCCTAATTTCATTACGGTGTCAATCTCTTTTACACCTGCAACTCCGTTGTATAAGGTTTCTATAGCTTCATTGATCATTGGCATTAAAATTCGATTGGCAACAAAACCAGGGTAATCATTTACAGGAACAGGAACTTTGTTTATTTTTTTAGTCAAATCAACAACAAACGACATCACCTCGTCAGAAGTGTTATAGCCTCTAATAATTTCTACCAATTTCATGATAGGCACAGGATTCATAAAGTGCATTCCTATCACCAATTCTGGTCGGTTTGTTACTGCAGCAATTTGAGTAATAGAAATCGATGAAGTATTGGAAGCCAAAATAGTGTCATCAGGACAAACTTCATCCAACTCTTTAAAAATTTTCAATTTTAAATCAATGTTCTCAGTGGCTGCTTCAACAACTAAACTTGCATATTGAACGCCTTCTTTGATAGACGTATACGTTGTGATATTGCTTAAAGTAGTAATTTTGTCAGCCTCAGTTATTTTTTCTTTGTTTACCATTCTATCCAAATTCTTGGTAATGGTAACAATAGCTTTGTCTAAAGCAGGTTGAGAAATATCTATCAATTGTACTTGGTAACCAAACTGAGCAAAGGTATGCGCAATTCCATTTCCCATGGTTCCTGATCCAATTACTGCGATGTTTTTCATGTGTGTTTGTTTAATTTATTTAATATTCTGTCTAAAAACAATCAATTATTTGTTGAGCAACCCGTAAAGCTTCTGTTCCTTGTGATAAAGAAACAATAGGTACTGTATCATTTTCTATGGCATCTGCAAACGATTCTAACTCATCTAAAATAGCATTGTTTGGTGTAACTTCTGGATTGTCAAAATAGATTTGTTTTTTCACTCCTTCCGCATTTTTCAGAATCATTGCAAATTCATCTGGGTTTTCAGGCACCTCTTTCATTTTTACAACTTCAGATTTTTTTTCTAAGAAATCTACAGAGATATAAGCGTCCTTCTGAAAGAAACGCGTTTTACGCATGTTTTTCATAGAAATCCGACTCGCCGTAAGATTGGCAACACAACCATTTTCAAATTCAATACGTGCATTGGCAATATCTGGAGTTTCACTTATAACGGCAATTCCACTTGCATGTACATTTTTTACTTTCGAATGCACCACACTCAAGATGATATCAATATCATGAATCATTAAATCCAAAACAACAGGAACATCTGTTCCTCGTGGGTTGAATTCTGACAACCGATGTGTTTCTATAAACATCGGCGTGTCAATCATGTCTTTTACTGCGGTAAAGGCAGGGTTAAAGCGCTCTACATGTCCTACTTGACCTCGAATGTGTTTTTGACTCGCCAAGGTTCTAATGGCCTCAGCTTCTTGTAAGGTATTGGTAATTGGTTTTTCTATAAAAAGGTGCTTTCCTTTTTCAATGGCTTGTTTAGCGCAGTCAAAATGTGACAATGTTGGAGTTACAATATCGATAACATCCACAGCATCAATCAATGTTTCTACAGAATAGAATAAAGTATATCCAAATTCACTTGCTACTTTTTTAGCATTCTCAGTAAAAGGATCATAAAACCCTATCAACTTGTACCTGTCAGATTGTTGTAATAGACGAAGATGTATTTTTCCTAAATGACCAGCGCCAAGAACACCTACTTTTAGCATATGTATATTGTTTAATGTTGTTGAAAATCAACGCGAACAAAGATACACTTTTATAGTTCTTCTTTTAAATTTATTACTAATTTTAGGATTCCAAATTCTATCCATCTTTGAAAGATACTCATAAACATCAAGGGCTTAGAAATCAGTTAGCAAACGTTGTAAATGCAAAGGGCATTACTGATAAAAATGTATTGAAAGCAATACGGAAAATTCCACGTCATTTATTTATGGATTCTAGTTTTGAGGCACATGCTTATCAAGATAAGCCATTTCCGATTGCAGCAGAACAAACGATTTCTCAACCCTATACAGTTGCTTTTCAGACCCAAGTTTTAGAAATAAAAAAAGGAGACAAAGTACTAGAAATAGGTACAGGTTCTGGCTATCAAACAGCAGTTTTGTTAGAAATGAAAGCAGAAGTATATTCGATAGAACGTCAGAAAGAATTGTTTAAGAAAACTTTGTTATTCCTTCCGAAGTTGGGGTACAGACCGAAACAACTTATTTTTGGTGATGGTTATAAAGGTTTGCCTAAAGTGGCTCCGTTTGATAAAATCATTGTCACAGCGGGTGCTCCTTATGTTCCAAAACCGCTATTGTCACAATTAAAAGTAGGAGGAATGTTGTTGATTCCGGTTGGAGATACTACGCAAATTATGACGCTGTTCATTCGGAAGTCTCCCAAAGAATTTGAAAAACATGAGCTTGGAGATTTTAAGTTTGTACCAATGTTGGAGGAGAAAAACTAAAAGAGAGCTAAGAGGGAAAAATCTAGAGACAAGAGACAAGAATCTAGAGCCAAGAGACAAGGCAAAAGTTTAAAAGAGTTTGTCTTCCTTTGATTGTCGAATTTTTTTAAATTTGACTCAACACTCAACACCTATTCCTCCCGATACCAGTATTCGGTTCTTCCAAAAAGAGAAAAACCTATATAGCCACGTAATTTCATGGTGTTTTTATCTTGTAAAGTGATATAGCATTTGTATTCTTTACCATTTTTAGGATCTAATACGTTTCCGCCAGACCATTCGTCTCCATCTTTTTTTAACCCATTAATAATAACCAATCCTTGAATAGGTTTGTCTTTGTTCTTCCCTTTGCATTTATAACAAACGGCTCCTTTAGCTATTGGATTTAGCAACTGGATGAGTTTTCCATAAAACTGTCCATCTTCTTGAAATATTTCAATAATAGCTGCTTCTTTGTTGGTTTTTTCATTGAAGGATTTCCATTTCCCAAGAATAGATTGTGCGTTTGTAGCAATTGAAATTAAAAGTGTACTGAAGAGAAAAATCTTTTTCATGGGTTTGTTAATCATACTTTGCATCAAAGTTTCCATCCCATTTTCCTTGCACTCGCAATACTTGTTCTATGATATCACGCACACAACCTTCGCCACCTTTTTTGTAGGAGATATAGTTCGAAATTTTTTGAATTTCTGGAGCGGCATCATTTGGGCAACAAGCCAATCCAACCAATTCCATTACAGGAAAATCAGGAATGTCATCGCCCATATACAACACGTTTTCTGGATGTAAATCATACTTCGCAACGAGCTCACTGTATTGTTTCACCTTGTCATGAGCGCCTAAGTAAATATCTTGTATTCCTAGCCCTTTCAGACGAGTTCTTACTCCTTCATTATTCCCTCCAGAAATAATACAGACATTGAATCCTGCTAGTACCGCTGATTTTAATGCGTATCCATCTTTGATATTCATATGCCTCACCAATTCTCCATTTGGAAATACGGTGACCATTCCGTTGGTCAACACACCATCAACATCAAAAATTAACGTGTTTATTTGTGGTAATATTTCTTTATAACTTTTTTCCATAATTCGTTTTCTTTGCCTAACTGAGGAGATACTTATTTTGTTGTTTTTCTTATTGATTCTGTCAGCAATGTATAAATTTTTTGTTGCTGAGAATTTAAATTCTCAAGATGATTTTCAATGGTTTTTTGATCGTTTCTTTTTGCAGGACCTGTTTGTGCTTCTTTTGGAGAAATGAGCGTTGCTTTTTTAGCAGTTTCTTTAATTAAAGGAAGTAAAATTTCAAAAGGCACCTTGTTCTCTTTGCAAATGTCATGTCCAATTGTATACATATGATTGGTAAAATTATTCACAAAAACTGCAGCAAGGTGTAATTTCTTCCGCTGATCAGAATTGATGTAATAGATAGAGTTTCCGATTGTTTTAGCTAAGGATTCTAAGAGCTCAAGATCTTTGTTGTCTTCAGCTTCTAAGCAAAAAGGAATGCTGGAAAAATCAATAGCTTGTTCTTTTGTAAAACTTTGCAATGCATAGAAAACACCTTTTTTTCCGTTATTTTGTAATGCATTCATGGCAACACTTCCTGAAGTATGCACAACCAATCCACTTTTAATTTTAGAAGAAATTGCTGCAATGGCATCATCAGAAACGGCAATAATAGTGACATCAACGGTGTGTAAATCTTCCAATTGATTACAGATAGCTGTCTTGCCCTCTAAATGCTTGATCGTTTCAATATTTCTAGCATACACTTGCGCAAGAGTAATGTCCGAAGCTTTTAAAAAAGCATTTGTTAGGTGTGATGCTACGTTTCCGCTACCAATAATTGTAACTGTAATCATAAAAGCGAAGATATTGAAATTCTTGTTAGCAAAAGAAAAGGATTTACTAAATTAGCAGAGATTAAAATTTGATCATGAAAAAACCAGGAATCAATACTATTTGTACCCATGTTGGGGAAGTAAAAGACGAGCAGTTTAAAGGCGCTATTTCTCCAATATATATGTCAACCTCGTATGCCTTTGATGGTGTAGATGTTGTTCGGTACCCACGTTATTTGAATACACCGAACCAAGAAGCCTTGTGTAAAAAGATTGCCGCTTTAGAAAAGACAGAAGATGCGTTGATTTTTGGATCAGGAATGGCGGCAGTAAGTACTACGTTACTCGCTTTTTTACAGCAAGGAGATCATATTGTATTACAACAAACCTTGTATGGAGGAACTTATAATTTTGTGGTAGAAGAGTTTAAAAAATACGGAATTGACTATTCGTTTACCGATGGTTTATCAATTGCAGATTTTGAAAAAGTACTGCAACCCAATACCAAAGTGCTGTATATAGAGACGCCTTCTAATCCGTTATTGACAATTACAGATATACAGGCGGTGGGAAGTTTGGCGAAAAAACATGGCATTGTGACGATGATTGATAATACTTTTGCATCACCAATCAATCAAACACCCATTGATTTTGGAATTGACATTATGATTCATTCTGCTACAAAATATATGGGCGGGCATTCTGATATTTTAGCAGGAGCCGTAGCTGCATCTAAAGAACACATTCATCAAATTTGGAATACAGCCAAGAATCTAGGTGGAAGCTTGAGTGATTTTACGGTTTGGATGCTAGAAAGAAGTATGAAGACAATGAGCTTGCGTGTGACACGGCAAAGTGAAAACGCATTGAAAATGGCCATGTATTTAGAGTCAAATCCATTAATAGACACCGTGTATTACCCTGGTTTAACTTCGCACCCTAATCATGAGTTAGCAAAAAAACAAATGAAACTCTTTGGGGGAATGCTCTCTTTTGAGTTGAAAGAAGGGTTGGATGCTATGGAATTTCAGAATAGTTTACAATTGATAAAACCTTCCATGAGTTTGGCAGGTGTAGAAAGCACCACTTTGAGTCCGGCATTGACATCACACGCATTGATGCCTGCTGATAAAAGAGCAGCACAGGGAATTAAAGATGGCTTGATTCGTTTTTCTGTAGGGATTGAAGAAACGGAAGATTTGATTGCTGATATTGAGCAAGCTTTAGAAAAAACAACACCATAAAAAGAACACATATGAAATTAGACATATTAGCCTTTGGGGCACATCCAGATGATGTAGAACTAGCTTGTGGAGCAACCATTGCCAAAGAAATTTCTTTGGGAAAGAAAGTAGGAATTATAGATTTAACTCGTGGTGAGCTCGGAACGCGTGGTTCTGCAGAATTACGAGATCAAGAAGCAGTTAATGCAGCCAATATATTAGGGGTTTCTGTAAGAGAAAACCTTGGGTTTGCTGATGGTTTTTTTGTGAATGATAAAGAGCATCAATTAGAGGTTGTAAAAATGATTCGGAAATACCAACCAAAAATTGTGTTGTGCAATGCTGTTGATGATCGACATATAGATCATCCGAAAGGAAGTGAGCTGGTCTCTGCTGCTTGTTTTTTAAGCGGATTACTAAAAGTGCCGACAGCAATAGAAGGGAAGCCACAAGAAAAATGGAGACCGAACCAAGTGTATCATTATATTCAATGGAAAAACTCAACGCCTGATTTTGTAATCGATGTTACCGGTTTTATGGATACCAAAGTTGCTGCTGTAAAAGCCTATGGATCACAGTTTTTTGACCCTAACAGTACGGAGCCAGAAACCCCAATTACAAGTCAGAATTTTATCAATAGCATCGGTTATAGAGCAAATGACTTGGGGAGGTTGATAGGTGTTGAACATGCAGAAGGTTTTACTTCAGAGCGATCTATTGCCATAGAAAATTTAGATAAATTAATTTAATTTTTCTATTGTAGAGAAACAAAAAATAAATTATATTTGCACCTCCTTAAAAGCAGGCTTGCCCGCTAAAGGAACATGGTGGTTGTAGCTCAGTTGGTTAGAGTATCGGTTTGTGGTACCGAGGGTCGCGGGTTCGAATCCCGTCTTCCACCCAAAAGACAAAACCTTCTCATTTGAGAAGGTTTTTTTTGATACATTTGTTTCCTAAAATAGTTAAAATGATAAAGAATGTTTCTTCTATACTCTTATTGGTGTTGGTTTTCTCTTTTTCTTCCTGTACAAAAAGCAAAGAAGAGGTAATACCTATTAGTTCTGAGCTTCTGTATTTTAGGTATGCGAAAGATGCAACGAATACTACTTCTAGACTAGAATATGCAATTAAGTTTACGAACCTTAATTTGTACAGCATAAAGGGTAGTTTTGAAATTTTTATGAAATTTGATGATAATGAAGCTATTTTTACAACGATTGGTCCTGCTCCTTGTAAATCTATAGAAGGAAACAGTAGTTGTATTTATACGATTGACACTGATGGTATTAGAGTTGAAAACAACGCGCTAGTCAATACCATTACTTTTGAAAGAGTAGAATATAGTATTGAAGAGTAATTTTAACGTCAAAGAAGCTTCTCCTTCAAATACTTCGCGGTATATGATTTTTTGTTTTTAATCAAGTCTTCTGGAGTTCCTTGAAAAATAAGATTTCCACCGTTTTTTCCGCCTTCCAAGCCTAAGTCAATAATATAATCAGCACATTTTATCAGTTCAATATTGTGCTCTATAACAATGATAGAATGCCCTTTTTCTATCAGTGCATTGAAAGAATCTAGCAATTTTTTAATGTCGTGAAAGTGCAAGCCCGTTGTGGGTTCGTCAAAAATAAACAAGGCTTTGTCTTTGGTGTTTCCTTTTACTAAAAAAGACGCCAATTTGATGCGCTGTGCTTCTCCTCCTGATAAGGTAGAAGAAGATTGTCCCAATTGTACATAGCCCAATCCAACATCTTGCAGGGGTTTTAATTTTTGGACAATTTTTGTTTGTTCGTGTTCTGCAAAAAAAGCAACCGCATCATCAATGGTTAAATTTAAAATATCATCAATAGATTTCTGATAAAATTTAACTTCCAATACTTCCTTTTTAAAACGTTTACCATGACAGGTGTCACACTGTAAATGAACATCTGCCATAAATTGCATTTCAATAGTAACGTCTCCTTCTCCTTTACAAACTTCACATCTGCCGCCTTCTACATTGAACGAAAAGTGCTTTGGTTTGTAATTTCGAATGGTGGAGACTTTCTGATTCGAATACAAATTCCGAATGTCATCATAGGCTTTTATATAAGTAACAGGGTTTGATCTAGAAGAGCGCCCGATAGGATTTTGATTGATAAATTCCAAATGTTGTATGCTGTCAATCGCTCCTTTGATTTCTGTAAACTGACCTATTTTTTCTCCAAAACCATTCAGTTTTTTCTGCATAGCAGGGTATAGAATGTTTTTCGCCAAGGTGCTTTTTCCACTTCCAGAAACTCCTGTAATAACGGTTAAGTTATTCAGCGGGAACGAAACATCAATGTTCTTTAAATTATGTTCTCTTGCTCCAATAAGTTCAATAACGTTTCTAATTTTTCTTCTCGTTTTCGGAACCTCAATAGACAAGGTATTGGTTAAGTACTTGGCAGTTAAAGATTCTGATTTCAAAATATCTTTAAAGCTTCCTTCTGCAACAATATGTCCCCCGAAAGTTCCTGCTTCTGGACCAATATCAATAATATAGTCAGCAATTTTCATAATGTCTTCATCGTGCTCTACCACAATGACCGTGTTTCCTAAGTCACGAAGACTCTTTAATACGTCAATCAAGCGTTCAGTATCTTTTGGGTGTAAACCAATGCTGGGTTCATCCAAAATATACATAGAACCTACCAAACTACTTCCCAAAGAAGTTGCTAAATTTATACGCTGACTTTCTCCTCCAGACAAGGTGTTTGAAGTTCTGTTCAATGTCAAATATTGCAAGCCAACATTTTTTAGAAAACCTAATCTATTGTTAATTTCTGTCAATAATCTTTTTCCGATTTCCGCTTCGTAAGGACCAAGTTTAATAGTGTTAAAAAAAGCACTTAATTCATCAATCGGAAGCGTTACCAAATCGGAAATTGTTTTATCTGCTACTTTTACATAACTGGTTTCTTTTCGCAACCGTTTTCCATTACACTCGGTACAGGTAGTTTTTCCGCGGTAGCGAGACAATAACACTCTATTCTGAATTTTATAGCTTTTAGCTTCGAGTCTTTTAAAGAAATGATGAATTCCATCAAAAGATTTTGTACCCTCCCAAACCAACTGTTTTTGTTTCTCAGAAAGCTCAAACCAAGGTTTGTGAATGGGGATATCAAATTGATAGGCAGTTGTAATCAAATCCTCTTTATAACTTCTAAAACTTTCTGTTTTAAATGGAAAAATAGCATCTTGATAAATAGACAATCCTGTATTTGGGATCACCAAGTCTTCATCAATTCCAATAACAGACCCATAGCCTTCGCAAGTAGGACAAGCTCCATATGGGTTGTTGAAACTAAACAAATGCGTATTTGGTTCTAAAAATATAATTCCGTCTAACTCAAATGTATTGCTGAACTTTATACGCTCATTGGTTTCTATATTTTCGATATAACAAGTACCTTTTCCTTCAAAAAATGAGGTTTGTATGGCGTCTGCCAATCGGTTGTAAAAATCTTCATCCTCTTTTAAAATAATCCGATCTACGACCAAATGGAGTGCTTGATTGGTATAGGTGTCAAAAGGGAATTCTTCAATTCTAACAATGGTGTCCTTTAGTTGTATTCTTGCATATCCTTGCTGCGAAAAAATACTCAACAACGTTTTTAAATCTCTACTTTTATCCATAAAAACAGGAGCAAGGAGCAGTAGTTTTGTACCTGTTTTAAAGGTCTTTAAATGTTTTACAACATCAGAAACCGTATCTTTTTTGACTTCTCTATTTGAAATTGGAGAAATTGTTTTTCCAATTCTTGCAAACAACAATTTCATATAATCGTAAATCTCAGTAGAGGTGCCAACGGTAGATCTAGGGTTTGTAGAATTTACTTTTTGCTCAATGGCAATTGCAGGCGCAATCCCTTTTATATAGTCGACTTTTGGTTTGTGTAATTTTCCTAAAAACTGACGTGCGTACGAGGATAAACTTTCTACATAACGCCGTTGTCCTTCTGCATATAAAGTGTCAAATGCCAATGAAGATTTGCCAGAACCAGAAAGTCCTGTAATGACCACTAATTTATTACGAGGAATGACAACATCAATATCTTTTAAATTGTGGAGTTTTGCTCCTTTTATAATGATGTTTTCTTTCGGACTAATTTTAGATAAATCTTGAGCCATTGTATTTTTTAGAAAAAGAAATAGAAACAAAAGTATAAACAATAACTTTATTTTAAGGTATGTTTATTTTCTTTTTTTAAATTAAATACCCCATAATATTAAATATATTTTAAATTTGCGTTTTCCTATTAATTATACTTGAAATAATTTTTTTAATTCATGAAAATATATATAAAAAACCACACTCTTTTCTTCTTTACTTTATTGTTGTTTCAGGTGTTTTTTATGCATTCACAAACATTTGAATTAAAAACCAATAGGTTTGAAAACTTCGAAATGAAAGATAATATGGGGGTTTCCGTTGTAGATTATAACGGAGATTTTGCCTTAGATATATTTATTGTTGGAAATAAAAAAGATGATAGCTCTTCGCTAGAGACGTATAGTAGATTATTTAAGAATAACAATGACGGTACTTTTACAGATGTTACTTTAGAAGCTGGTCTGTTTGGATTGTATAATACTTCTGAACTTGGAGAGAATACCACAGGCGGATATACTGGCTATAAAATGGGGGCTTCTTGGGGAGATTTCAATAATGATGGACATCCTGATCTTTTTCTTACCAATGCTTTTAAAGTGCAGTTATTTAAAAACAATGGGGACGGAACTTTTACTGACAGTACAGAAACAGCAGGTTTTCTTAAGTCTGACAATTGCAGCAATACATCAGCCGCTTGGTTTGATTTTAATAATGATGGCAATCTAGATATTTATATTTCAGATTATAAATCTGATTGCGGCAATAGATTGTATAAGAATTTAGGAGACGGTACTTTTGTAGACGTTACAGCATCAACAGGGCTTGGTTTAACGAATAAAAACACCTACATGTCTTTTCCTTTTGATGTAAATGAAGATGGCTTGATGGATTTTTATGTCATTAATGATTTTGATCAAATCAATGAGTTATATGTAAACAAAAACGGAAATTCTTTTGTAGAAAAAGGGGTTGATTACGGGCTTGATATTCAGCTTAATTCGATGGGAATTTCTACGGGGGATTATGATTTAGATGGAAATTATGATTTTTTAATAACAGATGTTTCTGAAAATGTAGTGCTTAAAGGAAAAAGCAATACTACTTTTGAAATTCCTGATAAGTCACTCATCTATTTAGAATCAGAATGGGGATGGAATAATCATTTTTCAGATTTTGACAATGATGGAGATGTAGATGTTTTAATAGCAACAGGTTATGACAGAGGTGCTTCGGTAGATGGTAGAGCCATTAATGCGTACTATAAAAATTCATATCGAAATGGCGGCTTGTCTTTGACTGATGTTACTTTAGAATCAGGTTTGACCGATGTAAACATCACCCATTCTTCAGCAGTTTTTGATTATGATAATGACGGAGATTTAGATGTTTATTTTTCTAATTTAAATGCAACTTCTGTGTTTTATGAAAACACATTGATTGAAGGCCGGTCTAGTACAAATTTGAATTGGCTAAAAATTAAATTAGAAGGAACGGTTTCAAATAGAGACGCTATTGGAACACGGATAGAAATTGATACAGATTATGGCACTCAAATAAGATATTATACAGGTGTCGGTTTGTATTCTCAAAACCTGCAATCGGTTCATTTCGGAATTGGTGTAAATACTTCGGTTTTAGAATTACGGATAAAGTGGCCTTCAGGGATTGTTGATACCTATTCAAATGTTGCTATTGATCAACACATTAAAGCTACTGAAGGAAATGGCTATGAAACTCTTTTGATTACTCCTAGTGTAAAAGTGTTTGGCTGTACAGATCCTACGAGTTGTAGTTTTAACCCTATTGCAACGATCAATGATGGGTCGTGTACTTATTTAGCACCCAGCGTTATTACTGGAAGTATTAAAGCTCATTATTTGACGGAAGAAACCTACCAATATTCATTAGGAGCAAATTCAACAATTGTTTGGAACGTAGAAGGTGGTAAGCTTTTAGAAGGACAAGGTACAGGAACCATTAAAGTGTACTGGGAAGTTGGTGCTAAAGGGGAAATTTCTGTTGTAGAGACAGATGTGTGTTCGACAACTCCAGTAGAGTTGACAGTTTCTCTATCAGCTGCTGATGTTTCTGTTGATGGCAATGCTTCAATAGCGAGGCTATGGAGTGAAGTTTTGTTATCTGCCATCCGAAAAGATTTTGCACGACCAACAATTCATGCAAGAAACTTGTTTCATACAGGTATTGCCATGTACGATTCTTGGGCAATTTATGATACTACTAGTAGTGATACGTTTTTATTAGGGAAAGCGATGGGGAATTATTTTACTTCATTTAGTGGATTTACCAATTTAGGGAATGCTTCTGAAAATCGCGCGAAAACATTGAGTTACGCAGTTTATCGTTTGTTGAAACACCGTTTTAAAAACTCTCCTGGAGCAATAAAGTCTTTGGCTTTATTTGATTTGTTAATGGACCAAATGGAGTATGACAAAGATTTTACATCAACAGATTATTCGGCAAATAATCCAGCAGCGATGGGTAATTATATTGCAGAAAGTTTGATTAATTTTGGATTTGTTGATGGAGCCAGAGAAGTGACAGGTTATGATAATGGGTATTATCAACCCGTAAACCAACCGCTTCCTGTAGATCTTCCTGGAAATAAAACGCTGACATATCCAAATCGTTGGCAACCCTTAAGTTTAGAAACTTTTATTGACCAAAGTGGCAATCTGATTTCAGGTTCTACACCTGGTTTTTTAAGTCCAGAATGGGGAGATGTAACTCCCTTTGCATTGCAAGATTCTAACAAACAAATTTTTGTAAGAGATGGCAATAGTTATAAAGTGTATCACGCGCCAGGAATACCACCTTTTATAGACACAACGACTCAAACAACATCTGGAGATCAGTACAAATGGGGCTTTTCATTGGTTTCAATTTGGGGAGGACATTTGGATGCTGCAGATGGCGTAATGTTAGACATCTCTCCGAAATCTTTGGGAAATATTCCCGTAGAAAACCTCCCTTTAAGTTTTAGCGATTATCCAAATTTCTACAACACTTTAGAAGGAGGAGATATTGGAGAGGGGTATGCAGTAAATCCAAAAACGAATGCAGCTTATGAAGAGCAATTAGTAGCAAGAGGAGATTACACAAGAGTGTTGGCAGAGTTTTGGGCTGATGGCCCAGATTCAGAAACTCCACCTGGACATTGGTTTACATTGATGAACTACGTGAGTGATCATAACGCTGTAGAGAAGAAGTTTGAAGGAATTGGAGCAGTACTGTCTGATTTAGAATGGGATGTAAAGAGTTATTTTCTTTTAGGAGGCGCAATGCATGATGCGGCTATAGCATCCTGGAGTATAAAAGGCTGGTATGATTATATCCGTCCAGTTTCAGCAATTCGGTATATGGCAGAGTTGGGTCAGAGTACAGATACTAGTTTGTCTAATTATCATATTGGGGGTCTTCCTTTGGTAGCAGGAAAGGTGGAAGTTGTAAAAGCAGGAGATGTTTTAGCAGGAGCCTCAGATGAGCACGTAGGGAAAATTAAGTTGTATAGTTGGAAAGGACATGCCTTTATTGCTGACCCAGGTACAGATGCCGCAGGAACAGGTTGGATTTTGGCAGAAAACTGGATGCCTTACCAACGGTCAAGTTTTGTGACGCCTCCATTTGCTGGCTATATTTCAGGGCATTCAACGTTTTCTAGAGCCGCGGCAGAAGTATTAACCAGAATTACAGGAGATCCTTATTTTCCAGGAGGTATGGGAGAGTTTGTAGCTAAAAAAGATCAGTTTTTAGTATTTGAAAAAGGTCCGAGTCAAGATGTAATTTTGCAATGGGCAACCTATAGAGACGCATCCGATCAGTGTAGTTTGTCAAGAATCTGGGGAGGAATTCACCCACCTTTTGATGATATACCTGGAAGAATTATAGGCGAACAAATTGGAATTGATGCTTTTGAACTTGGAAAAACGTATTTTGACAAAAGCTTGTCTGTAGCAGAGTACTATACAACCAAAAGAATCGTGTATCCAAATCCCACAGCTAATAATGTGATACGAATAAGCAATACTAAAGATACAGATACAATTACGTTGACAACGATGTTGGGAGGGGAAGTGAAAATTCAATCAAAAAAATACATCTCCGCTAGCGAAAGTACAGAAATTACTGTTTCAGAATCAATCCCTACAGGAGTGTATATTTTAACTGTGAATAAGGACGCTTATAAAATTGTTTTTATATAAAAATTTGCTTTTATCAGAATATTAACTCATATTTGACATATAATAACTACAAAAAATACGCATATAGCATAAAATTACTTTTAACTGTTTTAATAGAATAGAAACCAGAAAGCAACCTTGCTTTCTAAAAGTAATTTATGATGCGTAAAAACACAGCCCTAGATAGTACTCTTGTTAGCAATTATATCAATGGTGATGAAAAATCCATTGAAATACTGATAAAAAGACATCAACAACGTTTGTTTAGCTTTATTTATAGCAAAGTTAAGAACAGAGATGTTACCGAAGATATTTTTCAAGATACTTTTATCAAAGTAATCAGAACTCTTAAAAAAGGAAATTACAACGAAGAAGGTAAGTTTTTACCTTGGGTAGTTCGAATTTCTCACAATTTGGTGATTGATCATTTCAGAAAATCAAACAGAATGCCAACCTTTAAAAACACGGATGAGTTTGATATTTTTTCTGTCTTGGGAGATGGATCTCTAAATGCAGAGAGTCTTCTTATCAAAGAGCAAATTCATGCCGACGTTAAAGAGTTGATTAATGAGCTTCCCGAAGAACAAAAACAGGTGTTAGTGATGCGTATGTATAACGACATGAGTTTTAATGAAATTTCAGAAAACACAGGGGTTAGCATCAATACTGCATTGGGTAGAATGCGCTATGCGCTGATTAATTTGAGAAAGCTTATAGAGAAAAATAAAATTATTTTGGTGAACTAAATACTAAAAGTAGAAATGCATCGTTGTAAATAACAACCAAAGAGCTAAAACCATTTTATATGATGCAAATTTACTCTAAAAAGTCTTCCTTTTATAGGGAGCAACCAAGTGAAGAAACAATTCAATTTTTAATTAATTTTTCCAAATCGCTAAAAGTAATTAAAACCAAATCAGACTTTGTTATTGAATTGAATTTGAATTAAGAGCGAAAAAACTCTCAACTGCGTTGGGGGTTTTTTTATGATCAATAGTTTTATTAGATTATTTCTTCTTTTTGTAATAGGCGTCTACAACAGATTTTCGACCAATAGTTTTTGTAATGACATCGTTCTCTAAATTCCAACCACGAGCTTGAGAGAATTCGCGACCATAATAAATAATTTGTAAATGTAACTTGTTCCATAGTTCTTTTGGAAACAGTCGTTTTGCATCTTTTTCTGTTTGGACTACATTTTTCCCGTTGGTCAAATTCCAGCGATATAGTAAACGATGAATATGCGTGTCTACAGGAAAAGCGGGAATTCCAAAAGCTTGACTCATCACAACACTTGCGGTCTTATGTCCAACTGCAGGTAATTCTTCTAGGTATTCAAAACTTTGAGGCACTTTCCCTTCGTGTTTGTCAATTAAAATGTGTGACAAGCCGTAAATTCCTTTTGATTTCATTGGAGATAAACCTACAGGTTTGATGATTTCTCTAATTTCATCCGCAGATAATTTGATCATATCGTATGGGTTGTCTGCTTTAGCAAATAAAAGCGGAGTGATAATGTTTACTCGCGCATCCGTACTTTGAGCAGATAGCAATACCGCAATTAGTAAGGTGTACGGATCTTTATGGTTAAGTGGAATAGGAGTTTCAGGATAAATTTCCTCTAGTGTATCTATTACAAAATTCACCTTTTCTTGTTTGGTCATTTGTCTATTTTAGTTGCAAAGATACAAAGTGACAAAGTGTTTATTAGATAAAAATTAAAATTGGGTTCAATTTTAACTTTGTAACTTGTAGGCTTTTAAACTTTGTAACTAAACATATATATGACAACACTAAAAATAGGAGATAAAGCTCCGAATTTTAAAGCAAAAGACAACCAAGGGAAGATCATACAGCTTTCTGATTATGCAGGAAAAAAGTTGGTATTGTTCTTTTATCCAAAGGCAAGTACGCCAGGTTGTACGATGGAAGCCTGTGATTTACGAGACAATTATCAAACGTTTTTGGAAAAAGGATATGATGTACTAGGAGCAAGTGCAGACTCGGCTAAACGCCAGCAAAATTGGATTGATAAACACGGCTTGCCATTTCCTTTATTGGCTGATGAAGACAAGACAGTCATCAATGCTTTTGGTGTTTGGGGAGAAAAGAAATTTATGGGAAAAACCTATGATGGTATTCATCGTGTAACCTTTGTGATTGATGGCAACGGAATAATTGAAGACGTTATTTCGAAGGTAAAAACGAAAGCGCATACAGATCAAATCTTAAAGTAAAAGTCAGCGGTATTTAAAACTGCATTCCGATTTTAAAATTCAAGACACGTCCTGTCATATAATTAGGAATGCCATACATTGTTTTTGAGTACACATCGCGAACCCATGTGTTGGTGATTGAATTTCGAATGTCAAACAAGTTAAACAATTCCAGCCCTGCAGTAAGCTCTTTAAAGCTTGATAGCCATTTGTTGCTCGCTTTTTTATTGTGATCTACAAATACGTAAGAAATCCCTAGATCAGCGCGTTTATAAGCTCTTAGTCTATTTTGAAACTGATATGGATCTGAATAGGAAGGTGCTCCTCCGGGAACTCCAGAGTTGTACACTAAATTTAAATATGCTTTTAGGTCCGGTAAATTTGGCACATAATCTTGAAACAAGACACCTACTTTTAATCGCTGGTCAGAGGGGCGAGAAATATAGCCCTTTCCAGCACTGTTTTCTTCTGTTTTTAGATACCCTAAGCTAATCCAGCTTTCGTTTCCGGGAACAAATTCTCCGTTTAAACGAATGTCGATTCCGGTTGCATAGGCAATTGCCTTGTTGTTTGCTTGGTATCGAATACGAACATTATCAACAGTATATGGATTTACATTGGTTAAATGCTTGTAATAAAGCTCTGTAGTTAGTTTAAAAGGGCGTTCCCACATCGTAAAGCTATAATCGTTTCCAAGAACCATATGAATGGATTGTTGCGCTTTTACTTCGGGATGAATGCGTCCCAGATTACCTTTTAGTTCTTTGTAAAATGGAGGCTGTGAGTAAAACCCGCCAGAAACACGGAATAACAGGTCTTTTTCCCAATTAGGTTTGATTGCAAACTGTGCTCGGGGGCTAAAAATAAAATGAGGTTGCGAAGTGGTGTTGTTTGTTGTTACCGTCCAGCTTTGTGCTCTGATGCCTATATTGTACCAAACTTGATGCTGATTCCAAGTGTCTTTTCTACTGAACTGTAGGTATCCAGAAAGTCTGTTTACTCGAACTTTATTAGTAGCTCTAATGCTTTGAAAAGGTTGAATACTTCCTTGATATGGATCGTAAGGCTGGTTGTTGATGTTATGATGTGGTGGCCTGATTGAGAAACCAACAGAATCAATTACTTCCCATTCAATAATCCGATCTTTGATGTCTTCCAATTGGTATTTGATTCCAGCTTCTAGTTGGTTATTGCCTTTTTTATAGGTGGCTTTTGCTTTTAGATTGGCAATCAAGGCATCTAAATCGTTTCGGGCATGGTTTAGCTGAGAGCCTATTCCTTGTGAAAACTCAACCTCTCCAAAGGTTTCAGACCCTAAGTTGTTGTCTACATCTCCCAGGTGATAAGAAGCTAGTATGTCAAAATATTCTTCTTCTTGCGTATTGTAGATTGCTGAGGTTGCATGTATAGTAAGATTTTCGTTCACGTTGTAATCTGCGCTAAAGGCTCCAAAACTAGTTAGATACGTATCTTTTTCTTGTCCGCTGTAAAAAACAATCAACTCAATAGGGTCGACCAATGTTCCGAATCTTGTTTTTCTAGAAACAGGTTTGTAGTTGTATTTATTCAAAGAAAAATTCCCTAAAAAATGAATGCGAAGTTGTTTGTTTGCCTGATAGCTTAAAAATGCTTGCACATCAGAAAAAACCGGTTTGTAATTGGTTTTCACCTGTTTGCTATTTACAAACAGGCTATTGTCTCTATATCTGAAGCCCACAATAGCGCTCAGTTTATTGCCTAATGCTACGCCTTCAATAGTGGCGCTTCCTCCAACAAAGCTCAGTTCGGCATGAGCTGTAAATGCTGTAGGTTTTCTGTAGGTGATGTCTAATACGGAAGATAATTTATCGCCGTATTTTGCCTGAAATCCTCCTGCTGAAAAATTGATATTTTGTATCATGTTTGAATTGATAAAACTCAAACCTTCCTGTTGTCCAGATCGTGCCAAAAAAGGTCTATAAATTTCAATTCCGTTTACATAGACGAGGTTTTCATCAAAATTACCACCTCGCACGTTGTATTGTGTGCTTAGCTCGTTGTTATTGTTTACGCCTGCAAAGGTCATTAGTAAATTTTCAACTCCAGCATTTGCTCCGGGCAATCGTTTTACGTTTTTAACAGCAATTTTTGTAATTCCTTGAGCCGCTTTTTTGGTGTCTTTTATGGCTATTTCTTTTAAGTTCTGTGTCAAAGGCGTCAAAATAGGCGAGTAGTGGACTGTTTGCTTGCTTCTTCGTGTAATTTTTTTACTTATTTTTTTATAGGAAACATGACTAAACACAATTGTTATTGTTTTTCTAACGGGAATTTTTAATTCGTAAAAACCATTACTATCGGTAACAGTTCCTTTGTTTAAATAGCTGACAGAGACACCAGTAATTGGTGTGTTCAGCGTGTTTTTAACCACTCCTTTTATGGTGCTCATATTTTGCGCTGTAATAAGCGACGGAATGAGTAGGATTAGAAATAAGAGTTTTCTCACAGAAAATAAATATATTGAATTATCAGATGGCTAAATTCATTGTTTTTTATAGAACGTAGCATTAAGCATATTCGTATTTCCAACATTGTCAGAAACAATAATATTAAATTCGTGTTTAGATCCAACCAATTCTTTGTCTTTAAACAGGTAGACCAATTGTTTCTTTTTTAAGTCATATTCCATTAAAACCCATTGATTGTCAATGCTTGCTCTGTATGACTTTATGCCAGAGCCTTTGTCAGATATTTTTACGATAATTTTTGTAGATTTACTGATCCATTGTTTGTTTTTGAAGTTTTTTAATTTTATTTCAGGGTTCTGATTGTCAATTAATAAAGTGTAGTTACCTAAAGTTTTTGTTGTGGTGTAGAATGTTGTTTTTCTTTTTACGGTAGCTTGATAGTTTGGGTACTTTTCATTGTTAATATTAGCGATGTATAGTTGATCTTTCTCGTTTTCAGTATAGCTAGAAACATCAAAAGTTAAGGTGTATTTTTTATCCAATGGAATGGTAGGTTTGTGTATGTATGCAACACCATTCTTTACCGAAAAATCTAAATAAAAATCTTTGTAAAAAGTGTTTTTCGGAAAAGCAACGGTTATGTTTTCCTGCTGAAACTTATGAAATTGTGTTGCGTTAATTTTAAAAGCAGTGGTGTCTTTTTGTGTTTTAAAGAGTTTATTACTTTCTATACCACGAACAGGGATTTTAAGAGTGCTTTTATTCCCGTTAAAGTCTGTAGCTACAATTTCTACGTTATAATTAAATCCTTTTTCAATTTGCAAAACACCCTTATTTATGAGTTTTTTATAGATAGAAAGTTGATTTCCTTTAATTTTATGTGTGCGCTGAAACCTGCGTTTGTATTGTGCAAGTTGCTTGTAGTCAATTAATAAGTTGATGTATTTGCTTTCTGCAAAAGAAAAGATTTCTACATTGTGATGGTATACTTTTAGTCCGTTCACAAACATTTCTAAGCCATAAATTCCATTTCTGTTGTATGTATTATTCAGTCTGTCATACACTTTTACAGAAAATCCAATAGTGCCACTTGCTGAAATCCTATTTGTGGTATGGCTATTATTTCCTTTCGGTTTAAATGCCAATAGCGACTTTTTTACCGTGCTATTCACTCTAGAAGTATCTCCTAGTGGATATACAAAAACCCCTTTAAATACTGGAGGAATTGTGTCTTTTACTAATATTCCAAACAACATTGGATTGATGATTTTCTCAGAGGCTGTGTTTCTAATTTCATAGTGTAAATGCGGAGAAACAAAACCACCTGTACTCCCTGAAAACGCAATGACTTGTCCTTTTTTAACAGTCATTTTACCAGGTTTTAAGTAGATGTTTCCTGTTTCATAACGCTCTTTTTGATATTGAATCTTTTTAACGTATTCCTCAATTCCCTTTCCAAATTTACTAACATGTGCATATACCGTTGTATAGCCATTCGGATGTGTAATGTAGATTACTTTTCCGTAACCCCATAAGGAAACTCGAATTCGAGAAACATATCCGTCAGCAACGGCATAGATATTTAAGCCTTCTCTTTGTTGGGTTTTAATATCAATTCCAGAATGAAAGTGATTGTTCCGCAACTCGCCAAACGTGCCTGCTAAGACAATGGGAATGTCTAAAGGGCTTCTAAAGTCTTTCTGTGGATATTTTTTTTGTCCGAAGGAAATAGCAGTAAAAAGAACTAAAAAGAAGGAGGTATAATTTTTCAAAGGATATTTTTTAGGCTAATGTACTAAAAATATGAAGCTATAGAACACTATTTTTTAGAAGCCTATAAGCCAATGTTTTAAAAATAATAAAGTAAAAAGAGTTGATTTTTTTGTGATTTAAGAATCAGAACAGTAACTTTGTTGGGTATAGATTTGATTCTTTGATTAGATGAGTAAAATAGTAGAAGCAATTCATTCACTGGAAGCCACTTTAAAAACAGTGCTTACTAATTATGAATTCTTGAAAGAGGAAAATGAAATTCTACTTCAAAATGTAGCTAGACTACAATCTCAAACAATTAAGGATCAGCAGTTATTGGAAGATCAATATAAGAAATTTGATTTACTAAAGATTGCAAAAACTATAGATGGCAGTAACGAAAGTACACGAGAAACAAAACTCAAAATAAATGCTTTAATTCGAGAAATCGATGCATGTATTGTTCAACTAAGCGAGTAAATAACGTTCATTAACAGTGTCAGAAAAATTAAAGATTAATATAGTCATTGCAGGAAGGTCCTATCCACTAAGTGTAAGTAGTACTCACGAGGAAGAAGGAATGCGGAAAGCAGCAGCAAATATCAATCAATTAATTTCTTTGTACGAACAAAATTACGCTGTGAATGACAAACAAGATGTATTGGCAATGTGCGCATTGCGATTTGCATCTCAACGAGAAATATCGTCTTTAAATACAGAAGATAGTACGGAAAAAGCATTTCAAAAAATAAATGAGCTACATGAATTGATACAGTCTCATTTAGAATAAGTTCTTTAAAATAAAATTAAAATACACTGCCTACGTTAGTAATTTGTTTATTAAACTCAACACGATTCAATTATGAAGGATGAGTCTTAACTATAAAAGCACGCCGCCTGTATCCTTTTGATACTTCGGATCCTTGACCAGTTAGTTAGTCCTATGAATACCATAATGGAGTTTAAAAACCGCAACTGATGTAGGCTTTTTTTATATATAAACTTTAATTATGAATGAAATAACACTTCCCGTTTTATTGGGAATCTTTATAGGAGTAGCCATTGGTTTTATCATAGCAAAAGCACTAGAAAAATCTAAAGGAAAAAAAATAGTAAGCAGCACAAAAAAAGAAGCTGATTCCATCTTAAAAGCAGCTAAAGTTGATGCTGAATCTTTGAAAAGAGATAAGATCTTACAAGCCAAAGAAAAATTTATTGAATTAAAATCTGAGCATGAAAAGGTCATCTTAGCAAGAGAAAAAAAGATTTCTGATGTAGAGAAAAGAGTCAGAGATAGAGAGTCTCAAGTAGCATCAGAGGTTGATAAGCATAAAAAGCTTAACAAATCCGTAGAACAAAAAGAATCCGACTTTACTTACAAGTTAGAATTCCTTGATAAAAAGGAAGAGGAATTAGAAAAGATGCACAAAAGACATGTAGATTTATTAGAACAAATCTCTGGTTTGTCTGCAGATGAAGCTAAAAAAGAGTTGGTTACTTCTTTGCAAGAAGAAGCAAAATCAGATGCGATGGCTTTTGTACAAAACTCATTAGAAGAAGCAAAATTAACCGCAGAACAAGAAGCGAGAAAAATTGTTTTAAGTACCATACAGCGTGTGGGAGTAGAGCAATCTGTTGAGAATTGTATTTCTGTTTTTAATTTAGAATCTGATGATGTAAAAGGAAGAATCATTGGTAGAGAAGGAAGAAATATCAGGGCTATTGAAGCAGCGACAGGTGTAGAAATTATTGTTGATGATACTCCTGAAGCAATTATTTTATCGTGTTTTGATCCTGTTAGAAGAGAAATTGCCCGTTTATCGTTGCATAAATTGGTAACCGATGGGCGTATTCATCCTGCGAGAATTGAAGAAATTGTACAGAAGACGGAGAAACAAATTACACAAGAAATTATTGAAGTAGGAAAACGTACCGTAATTGATTTAGGAATTCACGGATTGCATCCAGAGTTAATCAAAACAGTAGGACGTATGAAATACCGTTCTTCATATGGGCAGAATTTGTTACAGCACTCTCGTGAAGTAGCAAACTTATGTGGTATTATGGCGTCAGAGCTTGGTTTAAATGCAAAGACTGCTAAAAGGGCTGGATTACTGCACGATATTGGTAAAGTTCCAGATGCAGAAAGTGAATTGCCACACGCATTATTAGGAATGCAATGGGCAGAAAAATATGGTGAGAAGCCAGATGTTTGCAATGCTATTGGAGCCCATCATGATGAAATAGAAATGAAGAGTTTAATTTCTCCGATTGTACAAGTCTGTGATGCAATTTCTGGTGCAAGACCTGGTGCAAGACGTCAAGTACTAGATTCATACATACAACGTTTAAAAGACTTAGAAGAAATTGCTTTTGGCTTTTCAGGCGTTCAGAAGGCATATGCTATTCAGGCTGGTAGAGAGCTAAGAGTGATGGTAGAAAGTGTAAAAGTGAATGACGAAAAAGCAGCAGAATTATCGTTCAATATTTCTCAAAAAATTCAAAATGACATGACCTATCCCGGACAAGTAAAGGTGACGGTTATTAGAGAAACAAGAGCTGTGAATATTGCAAAATAACTATATAGCACAGTAAAAAAGAGTTGTCATTCCCGCGAAAGCGGGAATCTCTTTTTTTTTTAATCAGCTAGGTAAAGTAGAGTTGTCATGCTGAATTTATTTCAGCATCTACTCAACATCATATGAATAAGACTCTGAACTAAATTCAGAGTGACAGAGTACTAGAGTGTATGTATAGGATCTTGGTTTCCTACTTTATAAGTTTTATCTATCAGAGCGAGGAAGCAAGTTGTTTCTATTTAGTTTCAACTTATAACTATTCATTGTTCACTGTCTTTCACCTTCTGGGATGAAATTTCTCTACCACCTCTTTTAAATAAGATGTATTAAGATGTACGTACACTTCAGTAGTTGTAATACTTTCATGTCCGAGCATTTGTTGTATCGCTCTTAAATCCGCACCACCTTTTAATAAATGAGTAGCAAAAGAATGTCGCAACGTATGTGGTCCTATTTTTTTGTTTAGATTAATTTTGACAGCTAAATTTTTGATGATGACAAATACCATTTGGCGTGTCAATACTTTTCCTCTTCTGTTTAAAAACAGTGTGTCTTCATAACCTTTTTGTGGTGTAATATGACTTCTAATGTCTTTGATATAAAAATTGATATACTTTTGAGTACTATACGGAATAGGCGTAAAACGCTCTTTGTTTCCTTTTCCCAATACTTTGATCAAGCCCTCTTCAAAAAACAAATTAGACAATTGAAGATTGATGACTTCGCTAACCCGTAAGCCACAACTATAAATAGTTTCAAGCAAGGTTCTGTTGCGTTCTCCTTGCGGTTGACTCAAATCAATTGCGGATAGCAATTCATTAATTTCAATTTCAGAGAGTGTGTCTGGAAGTTTACGCCCAATTTTGGGAGCCTCTATCAAGTCGGTTGGGTTGTTTTTTCTATAATCTTCAAAAACTAGATACTCGAAAAAATTCCGAAGTCCAGATATAATCCTAGCCTGACTTGTAGCAGAAAGTTGTTTTGCAACCTCGTAAATAAATTGCTGTAAGGTGTCTAGGTCAATAGAAATAGGCGTATGAGAAATTTTATGAGCTTCTAAAAACAGCAGCAACTTTTGAATATCTCTTGTATAGCTTTCAATGGTGTTTTCAGAAAGTCCGCGTTCTATTTTTAAAAAAAGCTGGTATTCTTTTATTGTTGGTTGCCATTTCATTTGCTAAAAATATAGTTTATATTTACAACTTAAAAGCAAAACATGAAAATCATTATCATCAACGGGCCTAATTTAAACTTACTTGGAAAGAGAGAACCAGAAATTTATGGAGCTGCTACTTTTGAAACCTATTTCACAAGCTTGCAAACGAAGTTTTCTTCGGTAGAATTGACCTATTTTCAATCAAATATAGAAGGTGAGGTTATTGATAAACTACATGAAGTTGGTTTTGAACATGATGGTATTATTTTAAATGCCGCAGCGTATACACACACGTCTGTTGGAATTGGAGATGCTGTAAAAGGCATTGAAACGCCTGTTATTGAAGTGCATATCTCAAATGTGCACGCTCGTGAAGATTTTAGACACACCAGTTTTATTGCACCAAATGCCAAAGGTGTTATTACAGGATTCGGACTGAAAAGCTATGACTTAGCGATTCAAAGTTTTTTGTAGGAGTTTTTCTTTTTTTTAATTTGAATTTGTCTTTCTCTGTAACTTGTGTTCAACTTGATTGGGTAATAGGGGATAGTTTGCTATCGAAAACCCAACAACTAGCAATTACAAGGTCAATTTCATTTTAATATTTGCTCTTTTGTAGTACACGTCTTTTTCTAATGCTACTTCTTTAAAGCCTACTTTTTGGTAGAGTGTAATAGCGGGGACTAACGTTCGATTAGAATACAGGATAAGATGTTTCCAACCTTTTTTTGTTGCAAACTGTATGCAATGATTCATGAGTTGTTGCCCAATTTTTAAGCCTTGGTATTTTGGAGATACTGCCATTTTACTGAGTTCATACCCTTCTTTTTCATTGATAAGCGCTACAGTGCCTACAATAGTATCTTGGTATTTGGCAAAGAAAATGTAGCCGTCATTATCCAAAATATACGACTGAGGGTTTCCCAACACCTCAGCATCGTGAGCTTCTACATAAAAATATTTTTTGAGCCATTCCATATTTAAATCGTGAAATTGCCTAGCATAGGCTGCTTGATAAGGAATGATTTCTATGGTGTTAGACTTCATGGTTTTTTTTGATAGTTAACGTATACAGGAATGGCAATGTATGTTTTGTTATTCCCAACCTGATTGGGAATCTAAACGACCCTTCTTAACTCCTGTGTCTGGACGGAATGGGATTTAAGCCTAATTTATGGCTGTCGCCCTGCGACTAGATTTCTGCATCAATAAGTGCCATCATTTCTTGTTCTAAAACAATGGTTCGCTCGTACACTTTTTTGGCGTTTGAAAGTATATTTTTTGCAAAAGCACTGTCTTTAATATCTTTGGCATTGATGCGCACATTAAAATAGGCTCCAAAAACAGCAGTTCGTGCACACAAAGCGCCCACGCCAGCATCTGACAGTGAGTTTTTAATTCCCTCTTTGGCCATTTCAAGCATTACTTCCATAGAGTTACAAGCTGTTTCCATAACCTTAAACGGAATTTCAGTGGCATATTTTGTAGATGCTTCAATGGCTTGTTTTCGGAGTTCTTTTTCTTCGGATGTTGCTGATGGCATTCTAAACC
>Ga0209035_10000100_pt1 | contig 32015 bp, 21 predicted proteins | sample MarorgKNORR_S2LV_6_FD_188220 | JGI IMG/M metagenome (GOLD analysis project Ga0209035, IMG submission 188220) | Marine microbial communities from the Southern Atlantic Ocean, analyzing organic carbon cycling - AAIW_A/KNORR_S2/LV (SPAdes) (version 2) | ecosystem: Environmental > Aquatic > Marine... | reverse complement strand
TATTATAATATTTATCAATATTTATATTTTTTATCTGGATATAAACTTATGTGATAGAATACCTTTAAATAATAAGATTGATAATACACTCATTCCAAATAAAAGAGCATATATAATAAGAGGATAATAATTTTCTAATATTCCTGATGTGTGCTTAAAGAAAATACCATAGAAGGCCCATATAATAGGTAAAAGATACCAAATAGCTTTATTCTTTATAAACGTAAAAGAAGCAATAGCAGTAGCAACTAGAATTATTACTGAAGTCCATACTTCATGAGATATACCAAATCCACCCCAATTATAGGAAACTAGTAAACCAGTAAAATTAGCAACTGTAGCTACAGTTATCCACCCAAAGTATATATTAAAAGAGAAAGAGGTTATATTATACAAATAAGAGGATTTAAAGTCTTTATAATGCAAGCTTATTAATCTAGAAATAAGAATAAGGGTATATAGTAGACATAACATTATGATTAGTGAGAGAGGAAAAATCTTATAGTGCCATCCAAAAATCCATGAAATATTTAGCAAGCAGTTAATATTAAATAAAACAAGAATTTTTCCAATAAAAGATTTTATATTATTTGGTATCCTAAATAAACTTATCAAAAAAACAAAAAGTCCTAAATAAATAACTCCCCATATTGAAAATGTAAAACCCGTAGGAGTAAATAAATTATCTAGTAAATCAGAAACTTCTCCAGTTGTTACCCCTCCTATTGGCAGTGAATTTGCTAAATAATTTGTGTATATAACCAGAGAATAAAGAACGAGTGATAGGTAAAGAAATAAATTATAATTATTTTTTTTAAAAATCATAAGATTAAATATATTTTTTTCATAAATAAAAGTGAAAAATCAAGCTTCAATTATTGGAATCGTAGAAAGTTCGAGTCTCGTCCATCCCGCTTCTTTATATATGAAAAGATTAATACTACTTTGGAAGAATTTTAAAAACCCCTTGACCTTCTACAGCAAGATAAATGTAACCATCAGGACTTAATTTTACATCTCTTACCCTTCCTATTCCCTCACCAATTTTTTCTTTTATTTCTAATTTTCCATTACTATCAAATAATAACCTTTCTAAGTACCCAAATTTAAGAGAACCAACAAGTAAACTACCTTCCCAATCTCCATATAATTTAGAGCTTAAATATTCAAAAGAGCTTGGAGCAATTGATGGAACCCAATAATAATATGGCTGTTCCATATTTGGATCTTCTGTCTTATCAGTGAAAGATGTTCCATTATAGTTTATCCCATATGAAATTATAGGCCACCCATAGTTTTTTGCTTTACTTATTATATTCACTTCATCACCCCCTTTTGGTCCATGCTCGTTGGTCCAAATCTCATTTGTAATAGGATGTAAAAAAATACCTTGAGGATTTCTGTGACCATAAGAATAAATTGCAGAATTTATATCCTTGCTATTTACATAGGGATTATCTGAAGGTATACTTCCATCATCATTTATTCTATAAATTTTACCCCCATCTTTTGTCAAATCTTGAGGGTTAACATCTCTACTTCCTCTGTCTCCTATTCCAAAATACAGTTTACTATTTTTATCAAATTGCATTCTAGACCCCCAGTGAACACCTTTTGTCGATCTCTCTTTTCCTATAAAAATATCTTTTAATCCTATTAAGGTTTGATTATCAAGTTTTGCCATAGCAATTGCAGTATTTCCTCCTTTATCTCCAAACTGCTTGGAATAAGACAAATAAATAATATTATTTTGACTAAATTCTGGGTGTAATTCTATGTCCATTAGGCCTCCTTGTCCCCTTTTATAAACTTTAGGAATTCCATTTATTTCTTTGATTTCAGAATCTTTATATGTAAAAACTTTTCCCTTTTTATCAGAAAAAATAATGTCAGATTCATTTAAAAATTCTATACTCCATATAATACCATCATAGCTAAACACTTTAGAAATTTCATATTCTATAACTTCTAATTTTGATATTTCTTTATTTTTTGAGTATCCAAGAGTAGAGAAAAATAAAAAAAATGAAAAAATTAATTTTAACCTCATATCATATTATTTAATATTTTTATTAAAATAATCAAAATCTACCTTTTAAACATCTTGAAAAAAATTTATTATCTCTCTATTACAACCTTTACCTTATTAATTTCTTTATCTGATAATATTTCAAGAACATATATACCTTCATTAAGATTAGATACATTAATATCTAAACCCTCTTTTATTCTATTGATAGATTTAGGTATAATTTGTTTACCACTAAAATCTACAAAGTAAAGATCTGTAATATCTTTTCCTGGTTTCAAAGTAACTCTTAGATTATCTTTCGTTGGATTAGGGTAAATATTGTCTATAAAAACTACATTCTCTGTAAATAATGGCTTAGGATCACCACATATATCTCCTACTCCATCATCATTCCAATCTTCTTGATTAGGATTAGCTATTAATGGACATACATCTAAAGTATCTAATACACCATCTCCATCATCATCTAAATCACATGCATTACCAAGACCATCTTCATCTGTGTCTATCTGATCTGTATTAGGAATAAGTGGACATATATCTAAAGTATCTAATACACCATCTCCATCATCATCTAAATCACATGCATTACCAAGACCATCTTCATCTGTATCTATCTGATCTGTATTAGGAATAAGTGGACATATATCTAAAGTATCTAATACACCATCTCCATCATCATCTAAATCACATGCATTACCAAGACCATCTTCATCTGTATCTATCTGATCTGTATTAGGGACAAGTGGACATGTATCAATAGAGTCATGAACCATATCTTGATCATAATCAATATCTAAATAATTATCATAGTCAACAAAAACTATATCTATACCTGATTTACTATCATAATTTCCTGTAGAACCAGGATTTGGGGCCCCAGGAGTTATATGAATAAATTCAAATTTATTATCATTATTTACATCTAAAATGGTTCTGAATCCACCGGATCCTTGGCTATGATTGTATAAACCAGCACCATTTTTTAAAGTATCTCCAAATTCAATTAATGTTGGGTTAAATTTTGAGCCATTATTTAATAACACAACAAACTTGTAATTAAGCACATCCCATGACTGAAAAAGATCATTACCTGAAGACTCAAAATGGTAACCATTTTCAGGTATTATATCTACAAAACCATTACCATCAATATCTTTTACATAAATTTTAGAAAATAATTTATTTAAACTATCATACTTTATGGATTGATCAGATGTTGCATTTCGTTTAAATCTAACATCTCTATTAATCATATTTTCAGTTATATTAGATCCATCTGAATCAAAAATAATCAAACCACCACCGCAGTTAATATTATTAGTTTCATTACAGTTTATAGCTCCTGTAACTCTACTTTGGGTGATAATTTCAACTTCATTATCTCCGTCAATATCCTCTACATAAAAACCATTAAAATCATGAATTGCTGATAGAGAGTCAAACTCATAATCTAAGACAGAATTAAAAACTATATTTTCTTTATTCATTCCTTTTTTATAATCTATTCCAATAACTCTTATCATAGCAAAAGGATAACACTTTGAATCTGGTTTTGAGCAATACTCATTTCTCGTAGTAATTAAACCTTTAACATCTGTAAAAGGATCAATATACATTTCAGTCTCTAAAACAATATATAATATATCATTGATTATTTTTCCAGTTGATTTAGATGATGACATTTTAAAATTTTGATTAAATAATGAATCTTCCGAAATTTCTAAATCTAAATGGTAAGAAATATCATATCCATTTAAATCATTATTAACAGATAATACTTTAAGTAAATTATTATTTGATAATTCTTTTTCAGGACCACTCCAAAAATTTTGATTTGATCCTATAACCCATTCAAATTTTCCATCTTGATCTATATCTAAAGGAAAACCACCACCTTCGCCACCTGATGAACTGACTGGACAACCATTAACTTCATCTAAAAATATTTTATCAAACCCTGACCCATTATTAATTAAAAAAAAGTCATTTGTATGATATCTACAATTTACATCTGAGCTATTCATATCATAAAATGATGGTTGTTTACCTTCTTCTCCATGATAATTTTCAGTTGAATAATGTACATCTAATTTACCATCTCCAGTAAAATCAGCAATACTATGCTTAATAGTTCCTTGATCACCCTGAATCTCAGTTCTATAGATCTTATTTTCTATAAACTTAATTTTATCATTAACAATACTTGATTCAAAAAGAGATATTATTGTAGCAGGATCCTTTTCAGGATCACAACCCAACATAGCTAAAATATCAGGAATTCCATCATTATTCCAGTCTTCAGTGAAATTTGAAAACCTTCCTACTGTTGGATCTGTCATAATTCCTGTAGCAGGATTTATAAAATTTAGAGACTCCCAATAACTTAAAAATTCATTATCTTCAAAAGATAGGGATTGCTTTTGAACTTCTTTCACTGGAATAATTCCTTGAGAGAATGATATTAATGGAAGAAATAATAATAAAATTATTTTATTCATAAAAGATAAACTTATTTAAAATCTATCATTATGCATAACTTTTGACCATGCATTCACAAAATCATTAACAAACTTCTCCTTATTATCATCTTGCGCATATACTTCTGCATAAGAACGAAGAATAGAATTTGAGCCAAACACAAGATCTACAGCTGTAGCTTTCCATTTAAGCTTACCTGATTGTCTATCTAGTATTTCATAACTGTTAGTTCCAGCTACTTTCCATTTATTACCCATATCTGTTAGATTGGCAAAGAAATCATTTGAAAGAACACCTATCTTATCTGTAAACATACCAACTTCACTTCCTCCATAATTAGCACCTAAAACTCTCATTCCACCAATAAGAGCAGTCATTTCTGGTGCAGATAACCCTAATAAATGAGTATGATCTAACATCATTTCCTCTGCTTTTGAAGAATATTCTTTCTTTATCCAATTTCTATAACCATCTGCTAAAGGCTCTAATGGAGCAAATGAATCGGCATCAGTCATCTCATCTGTTGCATCCCCTCTTCCTGGAGAAAAAGGAACATCCACCTTTACTCCTGCAGCACTTGCAGCTTCTTCAACAGCTGTACAACCAGCTAATACAATTGTATCAGCAATACTTATATTAAATTCGTTTGCTATAGGCTCTAATATAGCAAGTGTTTTAGCAAGTCTTTTAGGCTCATTTCCTTCCCATCTAATCTGAGGATTCAATCTAATTCTAGCACCATTAGCACCACCCCTCATATCTGAGCTTCTAAATGTACGTGCACTATCCCAAGCCACAGAAACTCTGTCTGCTATAGATAATCCAGATACTACAATTTTTGTTTTTACAGATTCAACATTGTAGTCTGAGTTTCCTGTTGGAATAGGATCTTGCCATATTAAATCTTCAGATGGAATATTTGATCCATAATATCTAACTTTTGGTCCCATATCTCTATGTGTTAACTTGAACCAAGCTCTTGCAAATGTGTCAGAGAAATATTCTTGATCTTCTTTAAATCTTAGAGATATTTCTTTATATATAGGATCTTGTTTCATTGCCATATCAGCATCTGTCATAATAGGATTTTTTCTAACTGATGGATTTGAAGCGTCTATTGGTTTATCTTCCTCTTTAATACTTATTGGCTCCCACTGCCATGCTCCTGCAGGACTTTTACGAAGTTCCCAATCATGATCAAATAACATTTTAAAGTATCCATTATCCCATTGTGTTGGATTGGTTGTCCATGCACCCTCAATACCACTTGTAACTGTATCTTCTCCTTTACCAGTTCTAGTTGGATTAGACCAACCAAAACCTTGACCTTCTATACTAGCAGCTTCAGGTTCTGGTCCTAGAACACTAGCATCTCCATTTCCATGCGCTTTACCTACAGTATGACCTCCAGCTGTTAGAGCAACTGTTTCCTCATCATTCATAGCCATTCTAGCAAAAGTTTCACGAATATGTAGTGCAGTTTTTAATGGATCAGGATTTCCATTAACACCTTCTGGATTTACATAAATTAGTCCCATATGTGTAGCAGCTAATGGATTTTCCATTGTTGAAGGTTCTTCGAGATTAGAGTATCTCTGCTCACTTGGTCCTAAAAATTCTTTCTCTGCTCCCCAATAAATATCTTTCTCAGGATGCCATATATCTTGACGACCATAAGAAAATCCAAACATCTTTAGACCCATACTCTCATAAGCTATATTTCCAGCAAGAATAAATAAATCACCCCAACTTATTTTATTTCCATACTTCTTCTTTAAAGGCCATAAAAGTCTTCTCGCTTTATCTAGGTTTGTATTATCTGGCCATGAGTTTAATGGAGCAAAACGTAAATTACCTGTCCCAGCACCTCCTCTACCATCCGAGATACGGTAAGATCCTGCAGCATGCCATGCCATTCTAATCATGAGTCCACCATAATGTCCCCAATCGGCTGGCCACCAATCCTGAGGTGTTATCATTAGTGTATGCATATCTTTTTCAAGTGAATCAATATCTAATTCTTTTAAAGCCTCCTTATAATTAAAACTCTTTCCAAACGGATCTGTTTTTATATCATGTTGATGTAACATGTCTAAGTTTAATGACTTAGGCCACCATTTTGTTACAGATGTATCTTGAGTAGTACTTCCACCGTGCATAACAGGACATTTACCAGATTTAAAGTTTTCCATAATTTTATATTTATAAAGTTTTAAAAAGTGAACAAATCTAAGATATCAAATATAATTTTAGTAATAAATTCTATAAAATAGAATAATAAATATTCTCATAATCTAAGTATAAAATAATTTAGGATTTACCTACAAGACTTTTCTTTTCCAATACTTTTAAGCAAAGTTGTCTTCCTAGATTTATCATTTTTTCAGCTTTATAAAACTCTAAGGGGTAACAAGAATCAAAAGGTACATTTACCTGATAATCAACTGGATATTTTAAAAGTGTTTCTTGAGCTAATTTATTCTGCATCATATGAACTGACTTATAGGTCAAATCAAAAAAGTTTAATTTTTTTCTATCTTTTGATTTACTTGAAAAATACTCTTTAAAAAGGTTATAATAGTAATATTGACTATCATCTGACTTTATTTTTTTATCATTTAAATTAATTTTAGGTGTGTTATTTAAGTTCACAGTTAGTATGGCACTAGGAGAATCCAAATGATCAATTGGAAGAGGATTTAATACTCCACCATCAATTAATTCTGTTTTCTTATACCTATAGGGTTGAACTAATCCAGGAATAGAACATGAAGCTCTCATTGCTTCGTACATACTACCTTTTTTAAAAACTTTTTCATTCACTTTAATTATATCTGTAGCAATAATTTTAATAGGAATATTTAGATTTTCTATATTTTCATCTTTGATAAAAGATTTTAACTTAGAAAAAGCTTTATCACCTTTCATGACACCATACCCAGCCACAGTAAAATCCATAAGGGAAAATACTTTAAACTTATCTAGAGTAAGTGCCCATTCTTTAAAATTCTCAAGATTACCAGAAGCATACATTGATGCAATTACAGATCCCATAGAACTTCCTGTAATTTGTTCAATTTCATATCCTTTCTCTAAAAGTATTTCAATTACACCAATATGAGCAAAGCCTCTTGCTCCACCACTTGATAAGACTAATGAAATTTTTTTTTGACTCATTTTAAATCAAATTTTGAGAACGTAATATACAACCTTTTAATACTGTTTTTATTGATACATAAAAAGGTCCCGAAGGACCTTTTTAATAAAATAATAAGGATTCAACTATTTTATTGGTGAAACTTTAAAATTTAGTGTTTTATTTACTAAATCTAAAACTCCACTAACCATCATAAGGTTACCATCAGTAACTGCATCCAATGAATACAATTTGAATACTTTTCCTTCTTTTCTATATACTCCTTGTAATGTAGCTTTTTGAATTTCTTCTCCTTGTTGAGCCCAAGCATGACCAGTAAACTCACCTTGTCCCTCAGTTTCTAATAAACTAGTAAAAAGATATGATAAATAAACTCTACCATAGTCACCAGCATCACCTGAAGAAGTTAATTTGTAATTAACACCATCATCTGTATACACGGCATCAACAGTAGTTTTTACATCAAATTCTCCATCTCCAAAATTAATATCTTGAGAATAAGACATAAAATTTAGAGTTAAAAAAGATATAATTAATAATAATTTTTTCATTTTAATATATATTTAGATTAAAAAAACCGAAGTGCAATATGACAATTAAATAAATTAATTACAAATAAGATTATTTATAATTTCTAAAATATAATTTTCTTATATAGCTTAGAAGTAACCTAAAATGATTTGAATGAATTTAAGTAAATATGGAATAAAAAATTCTTCTGTATTCCATCAGATTCCTATTAAAAAACTTCAAAAAATTATAATATCTAATAACGAAGGACAACTAGTAAATTCTGGAGCATTAGCAATTAATACAGGTGAATTCACTGGAAGATCCCCTAAAGATAGATTTATAGTAAAAGATTCAAAAACAAAAGATTTAGTATGGTGGGGAAATATAAATATTCCCTTTAATTCATTAGACTTTAATAGACTATACAATAAAATAACAGAATACTTATTAAATAAAGATCTATATGTGCGTGATAGTTATGCTTGTGCTCATAAAAATCATCATTTAAACATTAGAACTATATGTGAGAAGCCTAGTAGTGATCTGTTTGTTAATAATATGTTTTTAAGGTTAGATAAAAATCAAATAAATACATTTAAAGAAGATTGGCTTCTTATAAATGCACCAAATTTTTATGCAAATCCTACTGAAGATAAAACCAGAAAAAAAAACTTTTCAATAATTAACTTCACATCTAAAATTATAATTATTGGTGGTACTGGTTATACTGGTGAAATTAAAAAAGGTATTTTTTCTGTTTTAAATTTTGAACTTCCTATTAAAAAAAATATTCTACCCATGCATTGTAGTTCAAATGTCGGAAATAAAGGAGATACCTCTATATTCTTTGGCTTATCAGGAACTGGAAAGACTACCCTATCATCAGATGGGAATAGAAAATTAGTTGGTGATGATGAGCATGGTTGGACTGAAAAAAATGAAATTTTCAACTTTGAAGGAGGCTGTTACGCTAAAGTAATAAACCTAAAAAAAGAAAACGAGCCTGATATATTTCAAGCAATTAAAAGTGGTGCTTTATTAGAAAATGTTATAATCAAAAGTGATGGATATGTTAATTATGCTGATAAAAGTATAACTCAAAATACAAGAGTAAGTTATCCAATCAATCATATACCAAATATTAAAATTCCATCTGTAAGTGAAATGCCAAAAAATATTTTTTTTCTTACAGCTGATGCATTTGGTGTTTTACCACCTATTTCAAAATTAAATCCAAGTCAAGCTGCATATCATTTTATATCAGGATATACTAGTAAAGTAGCTGGAACAGAAGCTGGAGTAGTAAATCCTAAACCTTTTTTTTCAGCTTGTTTTGGTTCACCTTTTATGCCTTTGCACCCAGCTAAATATGCAAAAATGTTAATAAATAGAATGAGAGAAAATAATGTTCAGGTATGGCTTGTAAATACAGGATGGACTGGAGGACCTTATGGTATTGGAAAAAGAATGGAATTGAAATATACTAGAGCAATGATTAATGCAGCAATGAATGGTAAATTAGAAAAAGAAAATGAAGATAATTATCATATACATTCAGTTTTTAATTTATTTCAACCTAGATCATGTCCAGATGTTCCTAACTCAATACTAAGCCCTAGAAAAACTTGGAATAATGATATTGAATATTATAAAACAGCTTTTAATTTAGCTAAGTCTTTTATTAAAAATTTTGAGACTTTTGAGTCATATACAAATAATGAAATTATGAAAGGTCAACCTAATATAGTTTAAAAATCGAAATATAATATTTTGATGAATTTAATTAATTAAATCAAACGAATGAGTATACTTAAGAGTTACTTGTTGACTATTTAAATTATCTATTTTATCATTATCTTTCAATATGTTAAATACAACAAATAATCCAGTATTAGCATCATTAAGTAGTCCAAATCTGGTATTAACAGATAATAAATTTTCTACATTATTATATTGAATTAAGCTCTGAATAAAAATTCTAGGACTAAAAGAATAAGTTAAACCCAAACCACTTATTAAAACATTTAACTTTTCATTTTCCATTTTTATATTATTTGAGTTAATTGACAATGTAGAAATAAATTTATCACCATATCTATAATTTAAATTTGCAGAATTTGATATTTTAGATCCACCAAAATAACCACCAAAATTACTTCTTGTACTTAATGATAATTTTTGAGTTTTATTAGTCATAAATACTAACTGAGCTTCACTATTATTATATTCACCTGAATTTATGAGCAAATTTGATATATAAAAACCTTCTGATACCCACTCTTTTCTTATATTATAACCTGTATGAATTTCTAGTCCACTCTTCCATACCCAATGGGTATCAATATGAGTATAGGTAGTAACTATATTACCTTTAGTGTCAAAATAATATCTTCCTGAAATATGAGGTCTGTACTCAAGAAGTTTACGATCTTCCGCAACTCTTATAGTCTTAAAAATTAAATATGATGGTTTTTTAAATGAAGCTCTTTCCAAGTACCCTACCTCAGGGTTAAAACCATCACCAACCTCAGAATATTGTGCATAAATGTTCCAACTATTCCAATCATAGTTTGCAGAGAATTTAAATGCATGATCATTTGATTCAATACCCGGAGTTGAACTTTTAGACATAAATCCTGAAATTTTTGCTTTCTTTCCAATTCCCCAAACACCATCAACTGCAAAAACATTATTGTAATCAGATTTACCTAAAGATTCTGAATTATTTAATTCACTTTTTCCAACTAATGCTGCTCCAATAGATGATCTGGAGTTAGTGAAGTTATGATTTACCCTAGCGACATAAAAACTATTTTTATTTATATCTAGACTTTCAATATCATCAGTAACCATAGATAACAATCCAATATTAGTACTTCCTACCTTTCCAGATAACCTTCCACCCGCGAGGATTGGTACAACAGAACCATTATCAGAAATTCCAATCCTTCTACTAAAAAAAATATCAATTTCTCCGGGACTTCCCACAGAAAATTGACCTGCATTTTCTAAAAAAAATGCTCTTTTTTCAGGATAAAATAAGTTAAACCTGTCAAGATTCACTTGTTGCTTATCTACTTCAGCTTGAGCAAAATCGGTATTATAAGTAAGATCTAATGTTAAAGATGGAGTAACACTAAATTTGATATCAGCACCAAAATCAATATTAGAAGAAATCTTATTATCTACTGTGTTATTTGTAAATTGAGTCAGTCCATAAGGAAGAAATTTCAAATTTCCAGGTTTTTTCAATGAAATACCATTCATTTTACCAGCTAAAGACACTCTCTTTATTCCAAAATTAAAACCAAGTGGTAAAGGTGCCCAAAAAGCAATTTCATTAGATTTACTAATATTTCTTTGAAAATTAATCCCCCAACTTTTATTTTCCCCTGGACTAAATCTTAAAGATTTAAGAGGTATAGCAAACTCTGCACTCCAACCATAGTCACCAACTTCTGTCTTTACAATCCATGAAGCATCCCAATTTAAATTTGTTCCTCCTATTACCCCACCTTGTTGTCTTTGAGCAGTTCTATTACCAACTCCCTCATTATCAATCTGAGCATCATATTCCATCCCAGCAGAATTAGTTCCAAATAAAAACCCATTCTGTTGATCATTATATGTATCGATAATAAATAAGAAACTATCGTCATCATCTAAATTAGCATCTCTTCTAGAATCAGAAACCACTAATGTATTTGGGCTTGAATCATAACAAACAACTCCTAAATAGAGAATAGAATTACTAAATGCAATTCTAATTTCAGTTTTTTCTGAAGACTCTACACTAAATAACGGTTTGGTTTGAATCATTTTAGTAATTGGTGAAATATTCACCCAAACTTTATCTGATAAAACATTCCCATCTATTATCGGATCAGACTCCAATATTGTAGCAATTAATGATGGTCTAATAGATAAGTCACTCTTTTGTGAAAAAAGAAAAATTGGAAATAAAAACAAATTAATTATTACAAATAATTTTTTCATCATTCTAAACCGTCGAAAATACTAATAAGTTTTGATTTAATTGAATATTCAAACAATAAAAAAATTTGTTTTTCAAATTAAAAACAATCTTAATATATAGTTATACATTATAAAAAGGTATAATTTATTTAAATTGTTATGATTAACAACATTATTAAAATTTGATTAACTAAAATGAAAGACAAGTCTGAATTAAGTTCAATTATATCAATTCTAGATAAAAAATATAAAGATTTATCACAAGATACTAACATACATCTTGAGGGACTTTTACATTCAAAACAATTAAATTATTGGGATTATATAAATACTGAATCTCTACTCAACTTACAAATACAAAGAACTGATTTCCCTGATGAAATGGTATTTATAACATACCACCAAATCAATGAACTTATTTTCAAAATGATTCTATGGGAAATATCTCAACTTGCAAAATCCAAAAAAATTGACATTAAACTTTTTGAAGAAAAGTTGATGAGAATAAGTAGATATTTTGATATGTTAACAACATCTTTCAATATTATGACAAAAGGAATGGATCCGAAGCAATATAATAAATTTAGATTATCTCTAGTACCAGCTAGTGGTTTCCAAAGCTACCAATATAGGTTAATAGAATTTGCTTCTACTGAACTAATAAATTTAATAGATTTTAGATTTAGAGCAACAATTGATAGAAATACTCCTTTTGAACATGCCTTTGATCATTTATATTGGCAAGCAGCTGGTAAAAATTACAATACAGGTAAAAAATCTCAAATGCTATCAGATTTTGAAAAAAAATATAAAGAAAAGTTTATAACCTTCATGAAGGTATACAATACAAGAAATTTATGGTCTATTTATAAAAATCTATCTAAGAAAAATCAAAAGAATAAAAAACTTATTAAAGCAATGCGTCACTTTGATTATACTGTTAATATAACTTGGGTAATGGCACATTTTGAAAGCGCTAAACATTTTATAGAATCATCGAATAAAAAAGGTAAGTCTACAGGAGGTAGTGATTGGCAAAAATACATGCATCCTAAATATCAAAAAAGAATATTTTTTCCAGATTTATGGACAAAAGATGAGTTAGAAAACTGGGGTAAAGAAATTTAGTTATCAAAATTCTTAAAATACTAGCTACTTAATTTTAAACTTTTTTACTAAAAAATTTAAAATAATACCATAAATGGGTAAAAAAAATATTAAACCTATAACTATCTTAATTAAACTTTGAGTGCCAGCTATTTCAATCCAATTATCTGACATATAAGTATCATCAGAATTTAAGAATGCAGTAAAGAAAAATATGTAAGAATCAATTATGTTAGCAAATACAGTTGAAATTCCAGGAGCAAGCCACCAAGCCTTATAATTTTCCCTAATTATCTGAAAGACATATACATCTAATAAAGTACTTATTGCATATGCCGATGCGCTAGCAAAACCAATTCTCAAAGATACCGACATCAAAGTTTCTTCAAATAATAAAATAGCTATTGAAGTTAAAATTGCAAAAGGATACGTAATTGCAATCGTTTTCCTTGCAATAGATTTACCTAATATTCTAATTGTTAAATCTGTAGCTAATACTACTAGAGGAAAAGTAAATGCTGACCAAGTAAGTTTTATTCCAAAAATTTCAAGAGGTATTGACACTAGAAAATTAGAAATACTAATTATCATCACTTGTAATAAAACTAGCTTTAAAATTATATTTTGATTAGATTTTTTTAACATACTAATATTATTTCATTTCTTCCCATGGAAAAACTATCCAAGAGTCATCTACTTCCTTATTAATATCTATAGCAGCATAATCTACTATAAAATCACTTGATTCATTATTAACTAATACCCCATATTTTATCATCGCTATTGAATTAGAAAAAAGACTTTTTGTTATTTGTAATGTTTTACCAGTATCATTAATATCATCAATGACGAAAATATTTTTATAATTTTCAAATGAGTTAAAACGCTGTTTTACATCCGCTTTCTTTGTATCAATAACTTCATGAGGTACATTTATTAGATGAGAAAGATATACGCCTGGAACACACCCTCCTCTATTTAAACTAATAATAACATCAGGCGACCATTTTGAAAGTATTAACTTTTTATTAATTTCAATAATTGCATCATTAATTTGCTCAACAGATAAATACTTTTTATTAGGGTTATTCATTTTATAAAATTATGATTAATATCTAGATAAAATAATAAGTGATAGACCAAAAATAAAAAAGAAAAACATCATATATATTAAATTATTTGTCCCTTTAGGTGAATCTTTAAATTCTTTCCATATAAAAACTCCCCATGCAGCAGCTACCATTGTAGCCCCCTGTCCAAGACCATAAGATATAGCAAAGCCAGCTTTCTCACTTGCAATCATGCTTAATGACATACCAATACACCAAATAATACCACCTAAAAATCCAATAAGATGCAGTTTTAAAGAGCCTTTATTGAAATAATCATAGTAAGTAACTTTTTCACCTTCAATAGGTCTGTACATAAAATAAGTATTCCATAAAAAATTAGAAATAAAAATACCTAATGAAAATATAAATACAGCAGTATATGGAGTAAATAAACCTTCTTCAGGTGTTGCGAAATCTGTTGACATAGAATAAGCAACAAAACGATAGAAAAAGCCCATTAAAGTACCTCCGACTATAGATATAAGAATTCCTTTAGATGAAGATTTAAAGTTATTAATTGATCTTTTATAGGCTATAGCATCAATGATTATCGCAATAACTACTATTAATACTCCAATTGAAAGAACAATTGGATTACCGATTGGAGTAGCTAAATAATTTATAGTAACTCCTAAAACAAGAGCAATTCCAATTCCAATAGGAAAAGCTACAGCCATTCCTGCAATACTTATTGCAGCTACTATTAATAAGTTTGCTACATTAAATATAACTCCCCCAAGAAATGCAGATAAAAAAGAATTAGAACTTCCTTGAAGTAAATCATCAATAAAAGCCCTTCCTTCTATTCCATTACTTCCTAAAGTCAATGCAAAAATTAATGATAAAAGAACTACTCCAATTGAGAAATCCCAATAAAATAATGGAAATGGCCAAGATTTTGATGCCATCTTTTGAGCATTAGCCCATGATCCCCAGCAAAACATGGTTATAATACATAAAAATACAGCTAGAGTATAATTTTCTACTATGAACATCTTTATTTTTTAGAGAAGTTAACAATCTACTAAAATTTAAAATAAAAAATATAATTTCAAACATATGAGTATAGAGTTATAATTCTTTTTTCTCTAAATTAGGACTACAGTTATGATAAAAATCTCTGGAATATTTATTTTATTATTGTCTATAATGTCTATAGAGCTAATTGCACAAGAAGTCCCTGATGAACCTATTTTTACTAGACAAGATACATTAAGAGGAAGTATAACAAAAGAAAGAGAATGGTGGGATTTAAACTATTATCATTTAGATATTTCTGTTAACCCAGATAAAAAAACAATTAAAGGAAAAAATACAATTGGATATGCTGTCTTAAAGACATATAATATTATGCAAATTGATTTACAAGAACCTTTATTCATAACATCTGCTAAACAAAATAATAAAAGCTTAGAGTTTAATAGAGAAGGTAATGCATACTTTATTAAACTTGAAGAATCACAAAACATCGGTGATATTAATTATGTCACAGTTGAGTATGAAGGAAAACCTAAAGAAGCTGTAAGAGCTCCGTGGGATGGAGGATTTTCTTGGGAAAAAGATGAAAATGGTAACCACTTTATTGCTACTTCTTGTCAAGGACTTGGAGCAAGTGTATGGTGGCCAAATAAGGATCATATGTATGATGAAGTAGATAGTATGTTAATGAGCATTAATGTACCAAGTAGTTTAATGAATATTTCAAATGGAAGATTAAGAGAGGTTTCATCTCATGAGGATAGTACATCAACATATCACTGGTTTGTTAGTAATCCTATAAACAATTATGGAGTAAATGTTAATATTGGAGATTATGTCAAGTTTTCTGAAATATATTATGGTGAAAAAGGAAAATTAGATATCGATTATTATGTACTAAGATATAACCTTGAAAAAGCAAAAGTTCATTTTTTAGATGTTCCCAAAATGTTTGAAGCTTTTGAATATTGGTTTGGACCCTACCCTTTCTATGAAGATAGTTACAAACTAGTTGAAGTTCCATATTTAGGAATGGAACATCAAAGTTCTATTACTTATGGAAATAAATATCTAAAAGGGTATTTAGGAAGAGATCCCTCTGATACAGGATGGGGTTTATTATTTGATTTTATTATTATTCATGAATCAGGTCATGAATGGTTTGCCAATAACATAACATATAAAGATATAGCAGACATGTGGGTACACGAAGGATTCACTGCTTATTCAGAAAATTTATTTCTTAATTATCATAATGGAAAAGAAGCAGGTGCAGATTATACAATAGGAACACGAAAAGGGATTAAAAATGAAAAAACTATAATTGGAATATATGATCTAAATAGTAAAGGTTCTGGAGATATGTATTCTAAAGGAGCGAACCTGCTTCACACCATTAGACAAATTGCCAATGATGATAAAAAATGGAGAAAAACATTAAGAGGATTAAATAAAACTTTTTATCATCAAACAGTAACATCAAATCAAGTTGAAAATTATATTTCAGAAAATATAGGGTTTGATTTAAAATATGTCTTTGATCAGTATTTAAGAGATATAAGAGTACCTACTTTAGAATACTCAATAAAAAATAAAAAATTAAAGTATAGATGGTCTAATACAATTAATGGATTCAATATGCCAATTGAAGTTTTGATTAATAATAAAATTAAATGGTTGTACCCAACTAATTCTTGGAACGAGATAAATATTAAAAATAAAACGATTGAAATTGATAGAGACTACTATATTTTATCTAAAAACTTAAATAATTAAAAATGAAATATATCATTATTCTCTTAGTTATAATTTATCCTACTTGTTATGGTCAAATAGTTTCTTATGATTTTGAAAATAATTTAATTGATAATATTTCAGGATTTGATGGTACTTATACTGCAAATGGCAACATTAGCAATACTACTCCAGTTTACACTACTGGTCAGTCAGGATCAGGTATTTTTTTAGATCCCACACAAGGAATATACCTACCTATGTCATTAAATAATCAACTTGATTTTGATAAAAGCATTGAGTTTGTTTTTGATTTTAAAATAACAACACTTGGAAACGATGATGGAAGAAAAGAAATACTTGAACTTTCAGCGGGATGGAATGATAATACAACTGGAATTAATGTTTGGACTGATAAAACTGATGATAATAATTATAAAGTTATTTTAAATTATACTGATGGAGGATATAATGAAGGAGTAGAAAATCATCCGGGAGGAAGCAGAAATAACATTGGAACTTTTGATGTTGGAGAATTTGTTAAATTCAGGTTAATTCTTGATTTTGAGAAGAACAAATGGACTACAATTCTTAATAATACATCTTCATCTGCATATTTTGATAGTTATTATGACTTAGATAAAATAAAACAAGCAGTAAAAAATAATTACATTAGGATAGGTTGGTTAAATGCTTCACAATCATGGGTGATGGCTAATCATCCAGATATTTTCACATCATCAATGATACTTGATAATTTAAAAATATATTCACCAAAAAGTAACACACTACTTTCTGAATTTACCACAGCTTTGAATGCGATGACAAATCATGTAAATGGTTCCTCTCCATTAACTGAAAGTCAATTACAAAAATACCTAACTGATATTCAATTAAATTATAGTGGAAATTTTACTAATGCAAAATCAGATATTTTCGAATTTTTAAATGCATATGAAAATAAATATGAACCAGTATTTGCTAATGGAAATGAAGCTGTGTTTTCTGAACTACCAGTAGAAACACAAACCCTTATTTTCTTACAACAAGTAATTTTTGATGAAGAGTACAAATCAAATGCTGAGGAAATGGAAGGAATTGAATTTGAATTTTCTGAAGTATTTCCAGGAAAAGTTAAAGATTCTTCTCCAAGAATAAATGACGCTTCTGTTGAAATTGATGGAACCTATAATGTTATCCATGGAACAAGACATTTACATGATACATGGGATGCCAAAAGACCAACGGGACACTATGCACCACCAGGTGAATTAATAACTATAACTATTCCATCAAATCATGTTGATAAAGGAATGAGTGTAATGATAGGTGCACATGAAAGAGATCACTCGAACCTAAGTCAGACAAATAGATTTTTAAGAATTTCTAATAGGTTTAATTTAAATCAAGAAGAAACAAAAATTATAAATCCATTTGGTGGGGGTATATATATATTAGTCCCTGAAGGATCTAATTTTGGATACTTTGATATTACAATTAATGGAGCAGTAAAGTCACCATATTTCTCAACAAGAGAAGGAAAAGGAACTGACCTCTCAGTTTGGCAAGATGAATTAGCTGAGCAAAGTGTTAAGTGGGTTGATATAGAATCCGATAAGTTTATGACTACTCTTCCAATCAAAGTAATTGATGGTATAAGTCCAGGATCAATAAATTTATCTGATCCAAGATTAATGATGGAAAAATGGGATGAAGTTGCAGATGGTTTCAATTATGTTGCAGGAAGACCACAAGAAAGATCAAGAGCAGAATATATTATATCGGATACTAGAATACCTGATGGTGGATATGGCACAGGATATCCTGCTGTATATGATGATGATGACAATGGAATGATGGCTATAGCATTACTTAGAGATGAGCCACAAAAGATAGGAGGAGTTGTAACAATGTTCCATGAAATGGGACATTTAGAATGGCATCCAACATTAGGTAATGCAGTTGAATCGATTGTTCATCTTCCTGCAGTATACATATGGAATAAATATTATAATCTTCCACTTGATACAGCTTTTAAATATTCAGCCTTTCAAAAATTAACAATGGATCAAACTACTATTGACTGGATAATAACAGACAATTTTAGAAATAATATTAAAATCAGTTGTGACCCAACCATGAATCCTAGTGTATGTCATGAAGTGAGATATCAACACAGAGGCCATGCTATATATATAGAAATAGCAGACTTATTTGGCTGGGAAGCAGTTTATAATACACATAAAGTTTTTTATGACGAGTGGAAATTTAATACACAAAAAGACTGGGGTTTTATGGGATCAATTAATGGAAATGCAATCACTGATGATGAGTTAATACTTGCAGCATCTAATGCTAACAATGTAAATATGGCACCTTTATTTCATTTTTGGGGACGTCAGCCATCCGAAGAATTAGCAAATCAATTGAAAAATTTACCTGAAAGTAAAGAAATTTATTGTAGGCTAGAATATTATAAGTCTATGGCACCAACAGACCTATCATCATTCCAAATATGGTACGACGCAAATTATGTTTCAGTAGGTGGTGTACAGCAAGTTCGTTACGATTACGCAATCAACAACTTTGATAAAGATAATTATGGATCTGCCATACAAGACCAAATTGATTTGATTATCAATTCTTATTTCAGTTCTGAGATCGATTGTAATCCCCCTCCATTATACCTAGAAGATAATTTATCTAATAATATCTTATATCCAAATCCAGTAAGTAATAAATTATCTTTAGACCTTACTAAATTTTCAAATGATAATGTAAATATTATTATAACAGATATATCAGGAAAAAGAATTAAAAATATAAATATTAAAGGAGGAGGAGTTGCTCTTTTTGATATTTATAAATATGATAAAGGTATTTATTTAATGAGAGTCAAACAAAGAGAAAAGAAAACCCTCATTAAATTTTTAAAAAATTAAAATCGATAGAAACTACTTTTTTTTATCTAAAAGCTTAACGAATTCAAATATTTTTAAATATAATTAAGGTATAAAAATAAATTAAAAATGAATAAACATCTTACATATAGAACAGGTAACCCTGTACTAACAACAAATGCATTTAGTACTACTTCTGTTTCATCAGAAACTATGACAATAAGAGGAACAGTTGATAAAACATTCCTAAGCCTAATGCTTTTAATGGTAACTGGATATTATTCATTTATGTATGGGCAAATAACTATGGGATTAGTTATCATACCTGCAATAATTGCTTTAATAGTTGCCTTTATTACAATAAGAAATAAACATTGGTCACCAATAACAGTACCAATTTATGCAGCTTTGCAAGGTCTTTCATTAGGTGGATTTTCATATTATTTTAATTCTCTTTATGATGGAATTGTACTTAGTGCAATTTCTATTACAATTAGTATTCTTCTAGCAATGCTAATGGTTTATAGATCTGGTCTCATTAAGCCTACAGAAAACTTTAAATTAGGGATTGCAGCAGCAACTGGAGGAATATTCATAGTTTATATAATAAATTTTATTATGAGTTTTTTTGGTTCTCAGTTAGGAATTATGAACGTTCAAAACGCTTCATTAATGAGTATTGGTTTTAGTTTATTTGTTATAGTAGTAGCTGCATTAAGTTTAGTTGTAGATTTTGATTTTATAGAAGAAGGTGCAGAAAAGGGAGCACCAAAATACATGGAATGGTTCGGAGCTTTTGGTCTATTAGTTACTCTTATTTGGCTTTATATTGAAATCCTTAGATTACTAGCTAAGTTAAGATCTAGATAATTTTAATAACCTAAAATATTAAATAATAGCATTCAATTTACTAGAGAATTAAATACACTTCTTTTAAACAAATCAGATGTATTATCTTGAATATTTTGCGTTTGTTTATAAATAATTCCTACTATTTTCTTTTCTGGATCAGCAAAATATTGGGTATTAAAATATCCACCCCATGATAATGTATTTATACTTCCTACGCTACCCCTATATAAATCCTCTTCTCGTGTAAGGCCAAATGCAAGACCAACTCCTTGATTAAAAGATTCAGGTAATTGATTTTGAAATAAAAGTGCATTTGTCATTTTACTAATGATTTGATTTTCTTTAAACTTTCCATCATTAATGAAAATCGAAAGAAAATTATAATAGTCTTTAAGAGTACTTGAAAGCCCACAACCTCCAGCAAAAAACCTTTTTGATCCTTCAATTGGATAATTAATATTAAATCTATCATCCTCAAAAATTACCCATTTATCATTTTTTTTCGTTAAAACAGGTACAAGTCTATCATACTTATTTTCAGGTAAATAAAAATATGTATCACGCATTTCCAATGGTTCAAAAATTTCATCATTAAAGTAAACATCTAAATTCTTTCCAGAAACTATTTCAATTAAATAGCCTAATACATCTAGTCCAATACCATAAGTAAACCTTTCACCGGGACTATGATGCAATGGAACATTTGATAACTTTGTTATTGTTTCCCCAATACTTATATCTTCATCACAAAAACAAAGGACACCATTTTTCATAAAACTTTGTTTTTCTTTATGATATATAGCTTTTATTGATGGGTTTCCATCAATAAAACCATAACCAATTCCCGATGTATGGGTTAATAAATGTCTAATAGTAATTTTTTTTGACGGAAGAGTAGTAGTATAAGTTGTGTCTTCATCATTATAAGTATCTAAAACTTTAGCATCTTTAAATTCTGGAATATAATTACTAACTGGATCATCTAATCCTATTTTTCCTTTTTCCCATAATTTTATAACCCCTAATGAAGTAATTGCTTTTGTCATTGAAGCAATCCTAAATATATCATCAACTTTAAACGCTTCATTAGTCAGTGGATTTTTTATCCCGTATGCTTTATGAAAGACTACATTTTGATTGTCTGCAACCAAAACTACAGCTCCTGGAATTGTTTTATTATCGATAGACTCATTAATTAGTTTATCAATAAGAGTTAACCTTTGCTTATCAAATGCATCATTATTTTTAATATTTGAACAACCTATCTGAAAAAAGAGAAGTATGATTAATAGTTTTTTTATATTTTTCATTTCAATGTGTTTATTTAGTTAAATATAATTTTTTTATAGCTACAAATAATACTGGTATAACAAAGACTAACCAATAAGCCCATGTTAAAGTCCCATAACCGTTTGCAATTAAATCTACCAACCCAAACTTTTCAGCTATAAAAATTGAGATTACTAAAAGTATAGTACTTATAATAAAACGATTTGATCTTGATAAATGCATATTTTTTTCAGTCTTTAGCCAAATAGAAACTCTTTCATTAAAACCATGAATTAATCCAACACCTGTCTCTATAAAAGTTCCAAAAAGAATAAGTTGAAAAGATAACTTAAAAGGTGTCGAACCAATTTTATCTAATATAAAATTAGTAGGGATTGTTTCTTCATTAATAGCAGGATAAAAACTAACTAAGCTATAAAAAATCATAAACCCAGGAATTATAGCAATAATGCCAGCTAAAACACCAGATGTAATAGCTTCTCTTCGTGTTTCAATATTGGTCAAACAAAATAAAATTGCTGCAACTGGACCAACATTGTATGCAGCATACATGATTCCATTTTTAAACCATGAGCCAGTTTCTTCTGGTAAAGAAAAATTATTAGTGATTTGATGTCCATAGATGGAATTAATCCAAATTATTAAAATAATAAAAACTATATATAAAAAAATAGACCAATAAGATAAAAATGCTTCAATTATTCTGCTACCAAAAAAGGCTAATATTCCAACCATAAAAATCATAACTACTGTCCCTACTATTGTCGGAATACCTAACACTTCCATAGCAAGATTTCCAGCAGCTGAACCAAGAACTGATATAACTAATATTAGGCCAATTAAATATGTAACTTCATATAAAACCCAACCTCTACCTAATATATTTATTAAAAAAGATCTATAATCATAAGATTTAAATTGACGAGATAACTCAAACGTACAAGCTAAAACAATGCACCAAATAACCATGGAAACAAGCATTCCATAAATCCCATTTTTTGGACCCATCAATAAAAAAAACTCAACTATCTCTCTTCCTGTTCCATATCCTCCTCCAATAACAAAAGATTGAAAAATAAAACCTGGAAGTAAATATTTTTTAAACCAATTACTGTTAAGCATATATTATTCTTTAAACCCGGGTCCTTTTATAAATTTACCGGGAGTTTCTCCAGTATGAAAACCGTTTTTCAAAACATGCATTCCATTAACAATCACATGCTTTACTCCCGTACTAAATTGATGAGGTTTACTAAACGTAGAATGATCTTTAATAGTGTTTTTATCAAAAATAACAACATCTGCATAATACCCCTCTTTAAGTACTCCCCTATTTTTAATTTTTAAAGTTTTTGCAGGATTTGATGTTAATTTTTTTATTGCTTCTTCAAGAGAAATAATTCCTTCATCTCTTACATACTTACCTAGTAATCTAGCGAAATTTCCATATGCTCTAGGGTGAGTGTTAGATTCTAAAAATACACCTTCAGGAGTCATAGATCCTGCATCTGAACCAAAGCGCATCCATGGAATAGCTATTTTTTTCTTTATATTTTCTTCAGACATAATAAAATATACTGTACCAACCCTACTACCATCTTCAATAACTAAATCCATCATTGTTTCAACAGGATCTTTTTTCAAAATATCTGCGGCTTCTTGCAATGTCTTTCCTGTTAAATATCTTAAATCTGGATTTGCAAAACCAACTAATATCATTTTACTAGCAGAACCAGCCTGTAAATACAAGTTTTCCCACTCATCTGTTGGAGTATTAATTTCTTTCATTACCTGAGCTCTAATTTCAGGATCTAGCAATCTTCTCTTCCATTCATCATAACCACCTTCTTGTACCCATGGTGGCATTGAAGCGTCTAAACCTGTAGCACCAGCTGTGTATGTATACATATCTGCAGTAATATTCAAACCTGCAGAACGAGCAGAATCTACCTTATCAATAACTAAATCCAACTTATAGTGATTATCTTTTCCTCCTGCCTTTAAATGATAAATTTCAGCATCAATTCCAGCTTCAGATGCAATAGTTATTAATTCATCTACACTCTCTAAAAATCTATTGCCTTCGCTTCTAATATGAGAAATATACATTCCTCCATATTCTGCAGCAACTTTACAAAGCTCAATCAACTCATCTGTGGCTGCATAAAATGCTGGAGCATAAATTAATGATGATCCAATTCCCATAGCACCTTCTTCCATGGCCTGCCTGACAAGCATCTTCATAGAATCTAACTCGGTTTCTGTAGGTGGTCTATTTTCATAACCAACCTGATGAATACGTAAAGTAGTTGCACCAACAAAAGATGCTACATTATTAGAAACACCTTTATCTTCTAAAAACTGCAAATATTCACCTAAAGTAACCCAATTAAGATCATATCCTGCATCCCCTACACCTAGTCCATTTGCTGACCTATTCTCAAGCATCTCATCATTCAAAGGGCCCATTGAAACTCCTTCTCCAAAAACTTGTAAGGTAACTCCCTGTCTAATATCACCCTGTGATCTACCATCAATAATTACATCATCAACTGCCCAGCTGAGCATGTTAATAAAACCAGGTGATACAGCTTTACCAAATGCATAAATTGTTCTTTTTGATTTTAAATTTTTTGATTTACCAACATATGCTATTTTATCATCTATAATACCCACATCTCCCATAAATGGTTTAGTCCCAGAACCATCATAAATAAGACCATTCTTTATTACTATATCATATGTATATGGAGTTAAGGGAAGATATTTTTTAGGTTCTTTTTCAATAAAAAACATGCTATATACAAGCATTAATAAAATAGCTATAGAAATTATATTGGAAATATTTTTGTTCATAAATTCAGGGTTTAAAAATTAATAATAATATTAAACCTACAATTATCATTTGTAAATTCAAAAAAGATCTCTTTAATGTGATTTAAAAGGACTTATTAGAAACCTTATTTACAAAATAATATATAAATGAAAGGATTATTTAAATTTTATAATCAATCTTTGCTTCTTACTTTTTTTAACTAAAAACTTTTTTACAATGAAAAATATGATTTTTTTAATGATCATGAGTCTATTGTACTCATGTGCTGCACCTACAGTAGAAGTTAGTAATAACTCTAATGAAGCTTATACAGCAAATCTAAAAGTTGCTCAAAAATTTATGCAACTTCATGAAGTTGAAGATTTAGAATCTCAAATAGCTTTACTTTCAGATGACTTACAACATGAACCACCAAGATATGGTTCAGAGATGCAAGATAAAGATGGATTTATTAACGATATTAAAATGTATCAAGATGAATTCGAAAATATGAATTTTAATGTTACTTACTGGTTACCAGGAAGCGATTCATTAGGTAATACAAATGGAAGTGTTAGAGTTTATGGAGTATGGACAGCTACGCATACTGCAACTCAAAAACCAATTAATTTAAGATCTTATCATTACTGGGATTTTGATGAAAATGGATTAATTCTTACTACGGGAGATTATTTTGATGCCACTGGAATGATGATGTCTTTACAAGACTAAAAAAAATATTAAATTAGTATTTAAAACCCAACTAAAAGTTGGGTTTTTTTTATTAAAAAAATACCAAAAAATAATTAATAGAGACTAAAACATTTATTAGCTATTTCATAAAAATTAAAAACTATTGTTATATTGAAATTAGATAATTAGTAATTTCAACTGATAATGACCCAAATTATAAAAATATTTTTAGTAATATCTATTATTCTTTTCTCCTGTACTGATAGAAATAATAAAGAAAAAGAAGATGTTTTTTTTAAAGAAACTTCAGCAAAATGGATTCAAGACTCAAGAAAATTACCAGAATATGATTCTCTATTCTACTTAGATGAACCAGCACCTCTTTTTAGAAAAGAATTTGAAATAGGTAAAACCATAAAAAAAGCTAGTTTATTTATAACTGCAGCAGGATACTACGCTGCTACTATAAACCAAAAACGTATTGGAAAAAACGTACTCGATCCAGCATGGACAGACTACACTAAGAAAATATATTATAGTGAGTATGATATCACTTCGCAAATAAAAAATGGTAAAAATTGTTTGGGAGTAACAGTTGGTAATGGTTTTTATAATCCATTACCTCTTAAAATGTGGGGTAGAATAAATTTAAGAGAAGAAATTAATGTTGGCAAACCTAGCTTTATATCAAAACTAATTATAACCTATGAAGATGGTGATTCTGAAGAAATAGTTTCTGATGAGTCATGGAAATACGCATATGGACCAATAATAAGAAATAGTGTTTATATAGGTACATACTATGATGCTAGAAAAGAAATAAAAGGTTGGAATGCTTCGGGATTTAATGACTCATCATGGAAAAATATTCAGATAAGCAACCCTCCAGGTGGTAAACTTCAAAATACTTTCTTTCCACCTGTTCAAATAACAAAAGAGATAACTCCTAAAAATATCTATTCTTCTAAACCAGGAGTCTGGCTTGTTGATATGGGTGAAAATTTTACAGGAACTTATAAAATAAAAATTTCTGGAGATACAGGTGACACCATCACTTTTAGATTTGGTGAAAGAATTTATGAAGATGGATCACTTAATACAATGACCGCTGTAACAGGGCAAATAAAAAATAAAGGTGTTGGCGGACCCGGAGCACCAGATATAGCATGGCAGACAGATAGTTATATTATTGGAGAAAAAACAAGTGTATGGTATATACCTGAATTTACATACCATGCCTATCGATATATGGATATTGTTGGTCTAAAGGAAAAACCTGAAATAGAAGATATCATTGGGCTATCTATACACTCTAATGTCAAAAATGAAAATAACTTCTCATCCTCTTCAGAATTATTAAACAATATACAAAATGCTGCAGAGAGGACATTTTTAGCTAATCTTGTCAGTGTTCAGTCTGATTGCCCTGCAAGAGAAAAATTTGGTTATGGTGGAGATTTAAATGCTACCAGTGAATCATTTATATACAATTTTGATATGCAATCATTTTACCGTAAAACTATATACGATTGGGTAGATGCCATGAATGACTCAATTTTCATAGATACTGCTCCATTTGTTGGAATACAATATTGTGGGTTAAGCTGGGAGTCCGCATTCCTTACTACCCAATATTATCTTTATTTATACTATAACGATACAGAAATTATTAAAGAGCTGTATGCACTAAATAATAAGTGGATGGAAAAGGCTGCAAGAATTCATCCAGATGGAATTGTAGATGAGGGTCTTAGTGACCACGAATCTTTAGAGCCTGTTCCAGTAGAATTAACAGGAACACTACATTATCTACAGTCTGCACAAATTATGAAATTATTTTCTTCAATAATGAATAATAAACTCAATGAAGAGAAATATGATAAATTATCCAAAAAACTAGAAAAAATAGTTAAAACTAAATTTTGGGATACACCTGTTAAAGAAAAAATAAACAGACAAACATTATTTTCTTCACTTCTATACCATAACATTATTCCTAAATATCAAATTGAAGCGGCAAAAGACTCTCTTTTAAAAGCAGTAAAAAATGGGCCATCGGGCCATTTTAATACAGGTATTTTTGGTACAAAATATGTTCTAGAAACACTTTCAAAACACCTTTCTGCTGATGTAGTATATAATATTGTTAACAGTAGAGAATTTCCAGGATGGGGTCACATGATAGACCAAGGAGCCACTACCATTTGGGAAACTTGGAAAGAAAGCGATAACTATTTCTCTAACTCCCACCCTATGTTTGGAGTTGTTACAGAATGGTATTATCGTTGGTTAGGTGGCATCCGTCCTGACCCAAATTACCCAGGATTTAAAGAGTTTACTCTAAATCCATTTACACCTAAAGACCTTGACCGTGTAAATACCACTTATAATTCTCCCTTTGGAAAAATTGTATCTAATTGGGAAAAAGAATCTAATAATTCATATCGCTATGAAATGGTAATTCCTGAAGGCAGTATCGCCAATGTATCACTACAAGTTTCATCATCACAAGAAATAAAAATAACAAATAAATTAAATGATGGAAATTTCAAAAATTTAGAAACTGGAAATTTTAAACTTGATAAAGGTGATTATATAATTAGAGTCTCTGAAATAAAATAAAAAAAATACAAATGAATATCCCAATAAATAAATATCTTCTTATTTTCTGTTCTATACTAGTATCATGCTCGGGAGATAAAGATGTAAAAGATTCTACTAATTATGAAAACATAAGTAAAGTAGCAGAAAGTATTTCTAACAAAACCTTTAACCCCTCAACCTTACTATGGCATAAAAAACCTGCAGAAGAGTGGGAAAATGCCTTTCCTGTAGGAAATGGGAGACTAGGTGCTATGGTATATGGTGGAATAAAAGAAGAAAAAATTCAACTTAATGAAGATACTTACTGGTCAGGAGGCCCCTATTCTACTGTAGTCAAGGGAGGATACAAAGAATTACCAAAAATTCAAAAACTTATATTTGAAGGTAAACCATTAGAAGCTCATAAAATATTTGGAAGACACCTAATGGGATATCCTGTTGAACAACAAAAATATCAGGCCCTTGCCAATCTTCACCTATTTTTTAATGAGGATTTAGAAGTAGAAAATTATAAAAGATGGTTAGATCTCTCAGAAGGAATTGTTGGAGTAGAATATACAGTAGATGGAGTCACTTATCTTCGTGAAGTATTATCTTCTCATATAGACCAAACAATTGCAATAAGGCTCACAGCTAGTGAACCAGGTAAAATTAACTTTGATACAGAGTTAAGAGGAGTAAGAAATAGTGCTCACTCAAACTATGCAACAGATTATTTTCGCATGGATGGAAAAGATGAAAATGAGTTAATCCTTACAGGAAAATCTGCAGACTATATGGGGATTGAAGGAAAATTAAGGTATGAAGCGCGAGCACAAGTACATACTAATGGAGGTGAAGTAGAAAGAAATGGTACTAAAATAAAAGTTAGCAATTCGAATTCTGCAACTATTTTATTTGTTGCAGCTACAAACTTCATAAATTATAAAGATGTTAGTGGAAATGAGAAAGCTGAAGTACAAGAGTATTTAAAAAATCTAGAAAATAAAGATTACCCTACTATTCGAAAAGATGCACTAGAAGACTATAAAAGTTTATTTGAACGTGTGGAACTAGACCTACCATCTACAAGTACTTCTTACCTACCTACGGATGAGCGAATGGTAAGTATTCAGACAGATCCAGACCCACAAATGTCTTCGTTATCTTACCAATTTGGTAGATATATTTTAATTTCTTCTAGTAGACCAGGAACTCAACCAACAAATTTACAAGGCATATGGAATAAAGATATGAACCCTTCTTGGGACTCTAAGTATACAACAAATATTAATACGGAGATGAACTACTGGCCTGCTGAAGCATCAAACCTATCTGAACTAACAGAGCCACTATTTAAAATGATTGAAGAGCTTACCGACCAAGGATCACAAGTTGCTAAAGAACACTACGGTGCAAAAGGATGGGTGTTTCATCAAAACACTGATATATGGCGTGTTGCAGCACCTATGGATGGACCGACATGGGGAACGTTTACTGTTGGTGGTGCATGGTTAACAACACATTTATGGGAACATTACCTCTACACTCAAGACATAACATTCTTAGAAAAAGTATACCCAATTATAAAAGGATCAGTTGATTTTTTCATGGATTTTCTTGTAGAGCATCCTAATGGGAAATGGTTAGTTACTAACCCATCAAACTCTCCAGAAAATCCTCCAGAAGGACCTGGCTATGAATATTTCTATGACGAGGTTACTGGAATGTATTATTTTACTACTATAACTGCTGGAGCTACTATGGATATTCAGATTCTAAAAGATCTATTTAAATATTATGGTCAGGCAGCTCAAATACTTGATAGAGATATAAAATATGCTTCTGAAGTTTTAAAAAGTAGAGAACGTTTAGTGCCCACTCAAGTAGGAGAAGATGGGACCTTACAAGAATGGATGGAAGACTATGGACAGTTAGAAGAGAAACATAGACATTTTTCTCACATGTATGGTTTATTTCCAGGAAATGTTCTTTCTAAGAAATATACCCCAGAATTTGTTGAACCTATTAAAGCAGTCCTTGAGCAAAGAGGTGATGGTGGCACAGGTTTTTCAAGAGCATGGAAGATGGCACTTTGGGCAAGACTATCAGATGGAGAAAGAGCTAATTCAATATATAAAAGTTATCTTCAAGAGCAATGCTACTTATCTCTATTTGCTAAATGTTATACACCGCTACAAGTTGATGGTACTTTAGGAGTAACTGCTGCTATTTCTGAAATGTTAGTTCAGTCACATGAAGATGGTATTAAACTTTTACCTGCTCTACCCAAAGAATGGGATAATGGAAGATTTAATGGTGTATGTACAAGAGGTGCATTTGAGCTTGATATGATATGGGAAAATAATGCTATGAAAACAGTAGAAATACTTTCAAAAGCAGGAAAAAATTGTAAATTAATTACAAATACAAAGCCACAAGTTTATGCTGATGGAAAACAAATTCAGGTTATAGAAAATAATGCATATATTGAATTTCCTACAGAGAAAGGAAAAATATACACCTTAGAATATTAGTAATGTCACTTATACAAAAAATAGCTTTATTAATTATTATCACTACATTTTCATGTACTCAAAAGAATACTATAGATATAAATTTTAGGGATAAAGAGAGTTTACTACCAAACAATAATATTACCTATGAAACTGGTAATTGGGAACATCCAGAGTATGGTAAAGCTTTTAAATCAAAAGGTAATCATAGAGTATTAATAAGAACACCTAAAAATTCAGAAGGAAATTATCAAGTAACTATTCCATGGCGTAGAAGAGATAACAACCCGAATGAAAAAGACATTATTATAGTTGATGTAAATTCAAATACACTTATCACTAATAAATATATAAAAGATTTAAATAATGAATATGGTCATCTTATATTTCAAGTTAATAAAAAATCAGAATTATACTATATATATTATCTCCCTCACAAATCAACAGGAGGTTATTACCCTAAACTAGAATATATAAAACCAAAGAATAGTCAAGATAAGTTATGGTTAGAAAATATAGATATAGAAAATATTCCAAAAGCTGAAGTTATTAGCTTCCAGTCTATAGATGATTTTCATAGCTTCTTTCCAATGGAAGTTATCGCTACAAATAAAGAAGTAGAAAGCTTCAAACAAAATTTTAAAAGAAAATATTACTTATTTCCTGAATACCGTGAAAATCCCATAAAACTATTTGACTACCTGCCCTTTAGATGGATTTCCAATACAAAATTGATAAATGGAATATCTGATAATGTTTCTAAAGGAGAATATTTTTCATTTCAAGTTGGGGTTTATTCTACTGAATATCAATTAGAAGATCTTTCTATAAAATTCTCAGACTTTAAAGGTGCATATGGAAATTCGATTTCTAAAAATATGATTACCTGTTTTAATAAAGAAGGAACAGACTTAAATGGAAAATTTTTTAATAAAACAATCGATGTAGATAAAGGAAAAACACAAGCACTTTGGTTTGGAGTAGAAATACCAAATAATACAAAAGAAGGATCTTATATATCACATTTTATTATTCAGCCTAAAAATCTTGAACCTGATACTATATATGTTGAGCTTAAAGTCTCTTCTAAAACAATAGAGAACTATGGAGATGACGACCCAAAAAACATGTCTAGACTGCGTTGGCTAAATTCAACGATAGGAACAGAGAAAGACTTTATAGTAAAGCCATTTAAACCTGTTAGAATTTCAGATAAAACAATCAGTATCCTAGGTCGTGATGTAACACTTAATAAGTATGGATTTCCAGAAAAAATA
>Ga0209035_10000098_pt1 | contig 32147 bp, 35 predicted proteins | sample MarorgKNORR_S2LV_6_FD_188220 | JGI IMG/M metagenome (GOLD analysis project Ga0209035, IMG submission 188220) | Marine microbial communities from the Southern Atlantic Ocean, analyzing organic carbon cycling - AAIW_A/KNORR_S2/LV (SPAdes) (version 2) | ecosystem: Environmental > Aquatic > Marine... | reverse complement strand
CGTCTCAAACTTTTGCCTAATATTGCCATGGGTGTTTCTACCAAAATTGCACTCGATAAACATTGGGAAGGGCTCAATATTCAACAAAAACAATTTTTTCAGCACTATATTTCGGAATCTTTAATCCAAGATTATGTTGGAATATTATCCAGTTATGAAAGATTGGACACTATTCAAATAACTGTCGACCCCAAGATAAAACGTAAAAACAACAAGGCAATTGTCAAACTTTATATAAGTATTAATGACGAGCCAAAGCCTGTTTCCATCACCCTTAAAATGATTCGTCTTAATACTTGGCATGTCTATGATATTGTTTTTTCCGGAGTTAGTATCGTTAAGAATTATCGTGCTCAATTTAACTCATACATCAAACGTAAAGGTGTTGACGCATTGATTAAAAAGTCCAAGAAAAAACTGGATAAACACAAGAAATAAATTCATGTACAAACTAATCATTAAAGGGGGGAAGACTCTTAACGGAACGGTAAATATTGCCGGATCTAAAAATGCCGCCCTTCCCATTCTTTTTGCTTCAATATTAGCAGATGAACCTATAAAACTAAGCAACACGCCGCATTTAAGTGATATCTCAACAACACTTAGATTGCTAATGGATATGGGTGGTGAATTTATTCTTGAGTCTGATGGCTCATTATCTGTAGACTCATCAAAGCTAACCAAGCTTACTGCAGAATACGATCTTGTTAAAACCATGAGGGCATCTATCTTATCATTAGGTCCAATACTTGCTAAATACGGAGAAGCCAAAATATCCCTTCCAGGTGGCTGTAGCATTGGCACACGACCGGTTAATCTACACCTAAAAGCATTGAAAGATTTAGGCGCTAAGATAGAGGTTAAAAATGGATACATTTACGCAACCGCTAAAAAATTAATCGGCAACGATATTCATTTTGAACAAGTTACTGTCACCGCTACAGAAAATATTTTAATGGCTGCAACATTGGCACAAGGCACAACCACCATTCACAATGCAGCGCAAGAGCCAGAAATTATTGATCTTGCAAATTGTTTAATCAAAATGGGTGCCAAAATTAGTGGTGCTGGAACTTCAGTTATAACTATTAAGGGTGTGTCTAACTTATCAGGTGCGAGTCACACAGTGTGTCCTGATCGTATTGAAGCTGGCACCTATCTAATTGCCGCTGCAATTACTGGTGGCAAGGTAATACTTAAAAATGCTCAACACCGATCTATGCGAGCAATAATTAGTAAATTAACTGAAGCTGGTGCTGAAATAGAATTCGATAAAACCAGTATAACGCTCGACATGAAAGGCAAAAGACCGAAAGCGGTTAACATTAAAACTAGCACCTACCCAAACTTTCCGACTGACATGCAGGCTCAATTTTGCGCTTTAAATAGCATTGCAGATGGTCAAGCAACCGTTACCGAATCTATCTTTGAAAATCGTTTTATGCATATTCCAGAATTAACTCGTATGGGTGCGCAGTTCAGCTTAGAAGGTAACACGGCCATTTCCAAAGGTGTAAAATTATTAACTGGTGCAAATCTAATGGCAACTGATTTGCGTGCCTCAGCCTCTTTAGTATTAGCTGGGCTTGCTGCACAAGGTACAACTACGATTGAACGGGTTTACCATCTAGATCGTGGCTATGAAACTATTGAAGAAAAATTAAAATTATTAGGCGCTGATATTCAGCGCATACAGGATTAGAGACAAATATCATGTTAACCATTGCATTATCAAAAGGTAGAATTCTAGAACAGACTTTGCCATTATTAAAAAAAGCCGGATTAGAAATAGCCGATGAAGAGCTTAACTCGCGCAAGTTAATTCTAGATACTAATCTAGAGGATGTTAAGGTTATCATCATTCGTGCAACCGACGTACCCGTATTTGTTCAACATGGTGCTGCTGATATGGGCATTGCCGGCAAAGATGTTCTGTTAGAACATGGTGCTAACGGTCTATTTGAAATGCTAGATTTAGGCATTGCCAAATGTAAGCTAATGGTGGCTGCGAAATCTGCAGATCATTTACAAGAGAACATCTTAAAAGTTGCGACTAAATACGTTAATTCTGCCAAGCTATATTTTCAGAAAAAAGGTCAGCCTTGTGAAATCATAAAACTTTATGGTGCGATGGAATTAGCCCCTGTAGTTGGACTATCGCATTGTATTGTTGATTTGGTTGATACAGGAAATACACTAAAAGCTAACGGCTTAATTCCTCTGGATCACATTGTAGATATCAGCTCTCGCCTAGTGGTGAATAACGCCTCTTTTAAAACTAAAAATACTCAAATAAAATCTTGGATTAAAGCCATAGAGCAAAATTTATGATTACAAAATTATCTTCATCTCAAGCTGATTTTCAACAAAATCTTGGTGACCTTTTATCTTGGGAAAGTGTTTCTAATAACGACGTTGCTAAAACCGTTGACGATATTATTACCAACATTCGTAAAACTGGTGATCAAGCTTTAATTGAATATACCAATCAGTTTGATCGAATGAATGCTGCAGATATGGGCGAGCTTACAATTAATTTATCCACATTAAAAGATGCATTTGATAACTTAGCAGATAAAGAAAAAACTGCACTACAAACTGCTGCTGATCGCGTACGTATTTATCATCAAAAGCAAAAGCAAGAGACATGGACCTATACTGAAGATGACGGCACCATGCTTGGACAAAAAATTACCCCACTAGATCGTGTAGGATTGTATGTTCCTGGCGGTAAAGCGGCCTACCCTTCGTCAGTATTGATGAATGCTATTCCGGCTAAAGTAGCGGGCGTTGAAGAGCTTATTATGGTGGTTCCCACACCTGACGGCGTTACTAATCAACTAGTGTTAGCAGCGGCATATATTGCAGGTGTAGATACTGTGTATACAGTTGGTGGCGCCCAAGCAGTTGCAGCTTTGGCGTACGGCACACAAACTATTCCTAAAGTTGATAAAATTGTTGGACCCGGCAATATTTATGTTGCTACAGCCAAGCGAGCAGTGTTTGGCCAAGTTGGTATCGATATGATTGCTGGCCCTAGTGAAATTCTAATTATTTGTGATGGGAAAACCAATCCAGACTGGATTGCCATGGATTTATTTTCACAAGCAGAGCACGATGAAGATGCACAATCAATTTTACTTTGTTCTGATGCTGAATTTATTAGCCAGGTTGAGGCTAGCATTGCCAAGCTACTACCAACCATGGAGCGTAAGAATATCATTGCTACCGCTTTGAAAGACCGTGGTGCTCTAATTCTAACCAAAGACATGAATGAAGCAATTAGAATTTCTAATCAAATTGCACCTGAACATTTAGAACTATCTGTTGAAGACCCTCAGGCTATGCTGGATGGCATCAAACACGCAGGCGCAATCTTTATGGGTCGACATACTTGTGAATCACTGGGTGATTACTGCGCCGGACCAAATCACGTACTACCCACCTCAGGAACAGCAAGATTCTCTTCCCCACTTGGTGTCTATGATTTCCAAAAGAAATCTTCTCTGATTATGGTTTCAGACGAAGGTGCGAATATCTTAGGTGAAATTGCTGCTACATTGGCAGATGGTGAAGGCTTGCAAGCGCATGCACAATCGGCACGCTACCGTATCAAATAAGTTCGTCTTTTTTTAGCTACGCCTAGCTTTACAAGGTTTTATTTGGCGTTAAACATTCAAGCATGCGGTATTAGAATGGCAACTTACCGCCACCCATACCTGGAAGTTTCATTTTAGAAAGATCAGGCATACCGCCAGCACCTTGCATGCCAGCCATTTTTGACATCATCTTTTGCATCTTTCCACCACTCATTTTTTTCATTTGCTTTTGCATTTTTTCAAACTGCTTAAGAAGCTTATTTACATCTTGTGGTGACGTGCCAGAACCCCTAGCAATACGGTTTTTACGAGAGCCTTTAATCAGCTTAATATGAGATCGCTCTTTTGGTGTCATTGAGTTAATAATAGCCACCATTCGCTTAGTGTCAACACCACCCATCATTTGATTTTTAACACTCTGAGGGATTTGACCCATGCCTGGCATCTTATCCATCAAAGCCTCCATGCCACCCATCTGCTCCATTTGTAATAATTGATCGCGCATATCATCTAAATCAAATCGACCTGAGGTCATTTTTTTGACTGATTTTTCCGCTTTTTTATGATCAACCTTTCTAGAAATTTCTTCCACTAAGGATAAAACATCACCCATACCAAGTAAGCGAGATACCACACGATCTGGATGGAATGGCTCTAGTGCGTCAATTTTTTCACCAACACCTAAAAATTTAATTGGCTTGCCGGTAATGTGGCGTACTGACAGTGCTGCACCACCTCGTGCATCACCATCGGTTTTAGTTAAGATAATACCTGTAAGCGGTAGACTATCGGCAAAAGCCTTAGCCGTATGTGCAGCATCCTGACCTGTCATTGAATCAACAACAAACAGAGTTTCAATCGGATTAACTTTTTTCTGTAACACTTGAATTTCGCTCATCATTTCTTCATCTACATGAAGACGACCCGCGGTATCAACTAACAGTACATCGTGAAATTTTTGTTGTGCAAACTTCTTCGCATCAGCGACAATTTTTTCAGGCTTTTGAGAAATATCTGACGGGAAAAAATCAACTTCAACTTGCTTTGCCAATACCTCTAATTGTGCAATTGCAGCTGGTCGATATACATCAGCACTAACGACTAATACTTTTTTGTTTTCACGCTCTTTTAAGTAGCGTGCTAATTTGGCAATTGAAGTTGTCTTACCCGCACCTTGTAAGCCTGCCACCATAACCACTGCAGGTGGCTGTGTTTTGAGATCTAAGGTTTTATTTTCACCGCCAATGATATCGGTTAGCTCTACTTCAACTAGCTTAATAAACGCTTGTGACGGACTAAGACCTTCACCAACCTTAAGTCCAAGAGATTTTTCTTGTACGCGATCCAAAAAAGCCTTGATAACATCAAGTGCAACATCTGCCTCTAATAAGGCACGACGCACTTCGCGAATCGCTTCTTTAATATTGGACTCAGAAAGTTTGCTTTTACCTTGTAGAGTTTTAAAACTATTGGAGAGACGGTCGGTTAAATTATCAAACATAATTCTATTATTGAATCAAAGTATCGTATTATAGTAGCTTGTATTAATTCAGCGCATTAATTATGGTTTTATCTTATTTAGCAATTTCAGCGTATTTGGCTGCAACCCTCTTGTTAGTGCGTTTTTTCAGTAAAAATGAACTTAAGCACCCGTATCAACAAACCACTTCATTACTGATTAGTTTTGCCATTATTGCTCAAACCTTAACGTTTACTGATTTTTGGACCACTAACGGTATTGTCTTTGGTCTCGCCAATAGCGCCTCTTTTGTTGCCTGGTTAATTGCAATTTTGCTATTTTTATCTTCTATTTCTAAACCTGTTCACGCTTTGGGAATTTTGGTTTATCCATTGGCCGCAATCTCACTCGGCTTTGGGCTTGCCTTTCCAGATACAAGCGATAAAATTATTCCTTTAAGTATTGCTTCACATGTTTTTTTATCCATTACAGCCTATGCCCTTCTTGCAATGGCAGTATGTCAATCAATTTTATTAAAAATACAAGAGCGTCATTTACATACGCGCAGTATCAATGCATTTATTAATAAATTACCACCGCTACAAACTATGGAAAGATTACTATTCCAAGGAATAAGAATTGGTTTTTATCTATTAACACTATCACTAGTGACTGGCTTTATTTTTATTGATGATTTCTTTGCACAACACTTAATGCATAAAACTGCACTTTCTATTGTTGCTTGGCTTATTTTTGCAACTTTAGTCTTTGGGCGTAGAGCATTTGGATGGCGTGGCAAGCAGGCAATTACTGCCACACAAGTTGGATTTGGAATCTTGGTTATTGCTTATTATGGCTCTAAGTTTGTCTTAGAACGTCTACTATCTTAAGCTGATAAGCGCTAGATTTTGTTCAGATCAAGGCCTTAAGAAAATAATAAACGACTTTTTGAGGCTTTCTTTATAATGCAGATATCGACTAATAAATATCTTTATTAGTCGATATGCAAGACGGCCAAGAAGGCCTCCTGTGGAATGTCTACTCGACCCACGCTACGCATACGTTTTTTACCTTTCTTCTGCTTATCGAGCAATTTACGCTTACGTGAGACGTCACCACCATAACACTTGGCGGTTACATTTTTTCTTAGCGCTTTAACATTGGCACGAGAAATAATCTTAACACCAATACAGGCCTGAATTGCTACATCAAACATTTGACGTGGAATTAACTCCTTCATCTTTTCTGCAATTTCTCGACCCTTACGCACTGAATCTTCACGATGAATAATTAAAGCTAACGCATCAACCGGCTCTTGGTTAATCATAATATCAAGACGAATTAAATCAGACTCTTGGTAACGCTCAAATTGATAATCCATCGAAGCAAAACCACGTGATACCGATTTAAGTCGATCAAAGAAATCTAATACCACTTCATTCAAAGGTAGTTCATAAACCAATTGCACTTGTCGACCCATGTAAGTTAGGCTTTTTTGTACACCACGCTTTTCAACACAAAGGCTAATAACATTACCAACATATTCATCTGTTACCAAAATATTGGCAGTAATAATAGGCTCTCTAAACTCAGCAATAGATTGATTATCAGGCATTTTAGACGGGCTATCCACATGATGAATATTACCCTTGCTATCTAAGATTTCATATATAACTGTTGGAGCGGTGGTAATTAAATCAAGATCGTATTCGCGCTCTAAGCGCTCTTGCACAATTTCCATATGCAACAAACCTAAAAATCCAATACGAAATCCAAACCCTAATGCATCTGAACTTTCAGGTTCATATTGAAGTGCTGCATCATTTAGGCGAAGTTTAGCTAATGCATCACGAAACTTCTCGTAATCTTCACCAGAGATTGGGAAAATACCTGCAAATACTCGTGGCTGTACTGGCTTAAAACCTTCCAAAGGCTCGGTGACAGAATTTTTAGCACCGGTAATTGTATCACCCACTGGGGCGCCATCAATATCCTTAATGTTGGCAATTAAAAAGCCAACCTCTCCAGCTTTTAAACTGTCAGTTTTTTTACGCTTGGGAGTAAATACGCCTACCTCGTCCACTGAGTGCACATTGCCATTAGAGAAAATCTTAATCTTAGTTTTAGCCTTGATCTCACCATCAATAACTCGAATCAAAGAAACAACACCTAAATAATTATCAAACCAAGAGTCAATAATTAACGCCTTAATAGGCGCCTCTATATCTCCCTCTGGAGCAGGGATTTTTTCAACAATTTGTTCCAGAATATCTTGAATGCCAATACCTGACTTAGCACTAGCATGAACTGCATCCATCGCCTCAATACCAATAACATCCTCAACCTCTTCGATCACGCGCTCTGGTTCAGCAGCAGGTAAATCAATCTTATTAAGTACGGTAACCACTTCTAAGCCGTGATCTAAAGCGGTATAACAATTTGCCACTGTTTGCGCTTCAACGCCTTGTGAGGCGTCTACAATTAATAACGCACCTTCACAAGCTGATAACGAGCGAGACACTTCATATGAGAAGTCAACGTGGCCCGGTGTATCAATAAAGTTTAGTTGGTAGGTTTCACCATTGTTCGCTTGGTAATCTAGCGTCACACTTTGGGATTTAATGGTAATGCCGCGCTCTTTCTCGATATCCATTGAATCTAACACTTGCGCTGACATTTCTCTATCGCTCAAACCGCCACAAAACTGAATAAAACGATCTGCAATGGTAGACTTGCCATGATCAATATGGGCGATGATTGAGAAATTGCGGATGTTCTTCATGACAGTGATAAAATCAACGTTTTAAACAAGCCATTATACAAGCAATGAATAAAGTTCAATCCATTACCTGCGTAGCAACTAGCAATTTAACCGTTAATATTCCTGATGAAAAAGGAAGTAATATTGTTTTATACTTCTACCCCAAGGATGCAACACCTGGCTGCACTACAGAAGGTCAAGATTTTAGAGATAATCACAAGGCATTTATTAAAGCAAATGCAATTGTATATGGTATTTCAAAAGACACGCTAGCCAAACATGAGAAATTCAAAGCCAAACAAGAATTTCCCTTTGAATTGATTTCTGATGAAAGTGGAGAGTTGTGTGAAGCATTTGGCGTATGGCAATTGAAAAAATTCATGGGTAGAGAGTACATGGGTATTGTACGCTCAACCTTTATTATTAGCCCTAATGGTGATATTCTTAAGTCTTGGGATAAAGTTAGTGTTAAGGGCCATGTTGATGAGGTCTTGGAAGCTGTACAGTCTCTATGATAAAATAAAGACTTTATTAATTTAAGCCCTAAATAGTTATGAGTAAAGTACAAACAACCAGTTGTAAAGCAACGAGTAATCTAGATGTAAGTATTCCTGATTCAGAGGGTCGTAATATTGTCTTGTATTTCTATCCTAAGGATGCAACTTCTGGTTGTACGCTTGAAGGGCAGGATTTTAGAGATAACCACGATGTATTTGTTAATGCTAACACAGTGATATATGGCGTTTCAAAAGACAGCTTAATAAGCCATGAAAAATTCAAAGAAGACCAATCTTTTCCATTTGAGTTGATTGCTGATGAAGATGGATCTCTGTGTGAATCACTTGGTGTTTGGCAGTTAAAGCCACCTAAAAATGGCGAACAAAAAATGGGCATTGTGCGTTCAACCTTTTTAATTGATCCGCAAGGCAATATCATCAAGCATTGGGATGCAGTGAAAGTACCTGGTCATGTTGATGAGGTGTTGAGCGCTGTTACATCACTATGAGCAATGTAGATTTTGATGAGGTTGATAAGTTTGCTGCACTAGCGTCACGCTGGTGGGATAAAAATTCAGAATTTAAGCCGCTTCATGATATCAACCCATTACGCCTAAATTACATTAAAGAGCGTTGTGATAATTCTTTAAGTGGTAAAAAAATTCTTGATGTTGGCTGTGGTGGTGGCATATTAAGCGAAGCGATGGCTGCTGAAGGTGCAGATGTAACCGGTATCGATATGGCAGAAGCTGGACTAGAGGTTGCCAAGCTTCATTTGCTTGAATCAGGCCATCAGGTTGATTATCAAAAAATACCAGTTGAAGAACTTGCTGAAACTCATGCAGGGAAGTTTGATGTAGTTACTTGTTTAGAAATGCTAGAGCATGTGCCTGATCCAAGCTCTATTATTAAAGCTTGTGCTAAATTGGTCAAACCTGGTGGACATATTTTCTTATCCACCATTAATCGAAATACCAAATCTTATTTATTTGCTATTGTTGGCGCTGAGTATATTTTAAAATTACTACCTCAAGGTACTCACGATTGGGATAAATTCATCCAACCAAGTGAAATGGATGAATGGGCAAGGGAGTCTAACATGGCGCTTAAAGGTATGATCGGCATGACTTACAACCCCTTTACCAAAGTGTACAAACTAGAAGATGATGTTAGTGTGAATTATCTTTGTCATTATTTAAAATAATTGATCTAAATCATTAACACCCTCAATAAATCATAGTAAACTTTAAGCTAAATATTGCCTAAGTTACTGTAATGAGAAAAATATTAATTGCAACATTAATGACATTAAGTACCACCTTGTACGCCCTATCACCCAATGAAATGTTAGTTGTGATTGGTGCAGTTAAATTCTACAATGAAAATTGTGATGGACTTACTCAAACCGGTATCAAGAAAATGAATAACTCTCTTGAGCATTTTGACATGGACAACACTCCGGTTGCTGTTTTAGAGAGAAGTAAAATGGCCTTTTCAGGCTACCAAACTGCTAAAAAATTCGGATGTCTTGGCACTAAAAATGAAGCCAATAAGGCTGGCTATGGACAATATATCAACTAAAACGTTGTATTGTATTCGCCTGACTCTGATTCCTGCTCTGCACCCAACTCTAGCACCACAAACGCAACTGCATTAAATTTTTCGTCTGACAAGCTGAGATGTGCGTGCTTGATATTTTTACCTACCAAATGTAAGCGTAACTTTTCACTAGGAATAAAATAAGGCTTGCCGCTATCGTTATTACGAATGGTTAAATCTTGAAAGCTTACCGTCCTGCCAATACCCGTTCCAAGTGCTTTTGCAAAAGCCTCTTTAGCAGCAAAACGTTTTGCACAGTATGAAGCACTATCACCCTTATTGGCAAATAATTGTCGTTCATGATCAGACAATACTCGATTAACAAAGCCTTGCTTATTTTTACTTAAAATATGCTCAACGCGCTCAATGTTAATAATATCTGTACCAATACCGTAAATCATTTATAAACCCTCTAAAGTATTTAACCTTACTTTCAACATTAAGTCTTTCATCTCTCGAGTTGCCTGCGCAAGTCCTACAAAAATAGCTCTAGCAACAATAGAATGACCGATATTCAACTCAACAATTTCAGGTAGTTGTGCGATAGCGGTGGTATTTTCCATGGTCAATCCATGACCCGCATTAACCTGCAAGCCAATAGAGTGAGCATAAGTTGCCATCGCTTTAATGCGTTCAAATTCTTGTATTTGTTCTTCACCGATGGTGTCAGCATAATGACCAGTATGCAGTTCAATAACCGGAGCACCACACTGCTTAGCCGCATCAATCTGGTCTTTTTGTGCATCAATAAATAAAGAAACAGTAATATTAGCCGCTGCCAATCTTGCACATACATCTGTCATACGTGGAATTTGGCCTGCAACATCTAGCCCACCTTCAGTGGTAAGCTCTTCACGCTTCTCAGGAACTAGACAGCAGTCTTCGGGTTTAATTTTTTCAGCAATGGCTATCATTTCATCAGTCGTTGCCATTTCTAAATTCATTTTAGTGCTGAGTTTTTGGCGTAGGATTTCTACATCAGAATCCTGGATGTGACGCCTATCTTCGCGCAAATGAAGTGTGATGCTATCAGCACCGGACTGCTCACACAATAAAGCCCCTTCTATTGGGGAAGGATAGTTTGTACCTCGCGCTTGGCGAATGGTCGCTATATGATCAATGTTGACGCCTAAATAAATACTCATAATGTGTTATTTGCTAAAAAATAAGGATCGACTTTGCAGGGGTTTGTCACCCAACAAAGACTTTAATCTTTGTCTATTTAAATCTCTACACGCCCTTAATTGCTGTAAATTTGGCATGTTTTTTATATCATCAGCTAGTAGCTGGCTGATTAAATCTCCTGATATTTTACCCGTAACACTTGCGATAAATCCGCCCTGATGTTGATATTCGTACATCAGTTCTGTATTTATCTCATTACCAATTATGTCGTAAGATAAATCAACTCCATAACCAAGCTCTTGTAATAAATTATTTTCAAATAAGCGTAACAGCCAGTGATGTGAGGCTGGATCAATTTCAGTTAATTGACTAATAAAATCTTTATACATGACAAACAATTCATCATGAGGATCTTGCTCTTGTAGCAATCTAGAAATAAGCTCATTGACATACATGCCAAAAATCAAACTATCGCCCTGTAAGCGTCTTGGTACATCGTCAACTTCCCAGCTATTTAAGCCTTTCAAGTCTCCCCTTCCACTATAAGAAATCTTCAACTGCTGAAAAGATTGTATAGATGTTTTTGACTTGCGTAGACTACGGCCAACTAGGCGTATCTTGCCATGATCAAGAGTAAAGAAATCTAACAACAATGAGGACTCTTTAAAAGCCCTGCGATGTATTAAAAAAGCTGACGCAAGGTCAACTTTAGTCATATCCTAGAGAGGCTAATGAACGCTTAGAATCTGACCAACCGGTAGACACTTTAACCCAAAGTCGTAAGAATACTTTACGCTCTAGAAAGCCTTCGATACTCTGCCTAGCTTCAGTACCAATTACTTTAAGCATTTCACCTTTGTTACCGATAACGATATTCTTTTGTGAATCTTTCTCCACAAATATACGTGCAGCGATTCTTTGCATCTTACCATCTAGTTCGTACTGCTCAATCTCTACGGTTAAATCGTAAGGTAATTCATCATCTAAATGACGCATCAGCTTTTCACGAATAAACTCAGCCACAATAAACTTCTCAGAACGGTCAGTGACGTAATCTGCATCAAAAATAAGACCTTGTTCAGGTAAGTATTTAAGTATCAATTTTTTCAAATTAACGGTATCACGCTTTTTAAATGCAGACAATGGAAACAAATCAGTTGGTTGATATTTTTCAGAAATTTTCTCTAAAAATGGCAATACAGCTTGATACGATACAAGTTTATCAATTTTATTAATACATAGTATTACTGGTACATCAACTTGAGAGATATGCTCCAAAACACGGGCATCTTCTTTAGTCCATTTTCCTGCCTCAACAAGCCACAAAATCATATCAACATCTCGAATACTAGAGCTTGCTGCACGATTCATATAAGCGTTAATGGCTTTTTTATTTCCAATATGTACGCCTGGTGTATCAACAAATACCATTTGATAATCATCTGTTGTATCAATAGCATGAATACGATGACGTGTCGTTTGCGGACGATGTGAAGTAATTGAAAGTTTTTGTCCAATTAGCTCATTCACCAAAGTTGATTTACCAACATTTGGACGCCCTACAACAGCAATAAATCCCGCTTGAAATTCCATTATTTTTTCTCCTTAAGCTTTTCTAGCAATAATTTTGCACAAGACTGTTCAGCCCTTTTAATGCTTTTAGCATCCTGATCAATCTGAATTTTTTGATCTGCAAGAAAACAGTTAACCGTAAAAACAGCATTATGATCTTTACCCACGGTTTTAATAAGCTCATATTTTGGTAGTGCATTATTACGCTTTTGCAAATATTCTTGTAGCAATGTCTTTGGATCTTTAAGTGAATCATTAGGATCGATATTATCTAGAAGATCTTTAAACAAATCTAGAATAACCTTATTAATCGTTTCAAAATCAGAGTCGAGCAATATTGCACCAAAGATAGCTTCCACAGCATCTGCCTGAATTGATTCACGACGATAACCGCCACTCTTTAATTCACCCGATCCTAAAATCAACACATCAGAGAGTTGCAATGCAAGGCCAAACTGGGCAAGTGTTTGCCCTCTAACTAAACGTGAACGAAGACGTGACAACTTACCTTCTTCAACTTGAGTAAAGCGCTTATACAATTCACGAGAGATCACCAAGCCAAGAATGCTATCACCTAAAAATTCAAGGCGTTCATTATTTTTCTTACCGACGCTACGATGAGTTAACGCAAGCTGTAGCAAGGATACGTCATTAAATTGATAGTTGAGTTTTTTTTGTAATTTTTCCATCTATAATAAAACAATAATATTTAATCGTAATTTCATATGTTTTGGCAAGAAGACACTAAACAAGAACATTTTACGCTTCCTGAGAGTATTCAAGAGGTTAGCTTCAAAATCCAATCAAAAATTCTTCCAATGGATCATGGCTTTTTATTGGCGCAAGCGCTGATTAAACAATTGCCTTGGTTGAAGGATAGTAATACTGGTGTTCATAACATTAGTGTCGCTGATGGTAATGGTTGGAAGCAAAACAAAGATGGTGGCTTTTACTATCCATCAAAACGCTCAAAACTTATTCTACGTATTGCTCATGAGCGCCTGGAAGATGTCAAAAATTTAGCTGGAAAAACTCTTGATTTAGGCGACTATCAAATTAAAGTGATTAAATTTATTGGCGAAAAGCCATTAAGTGATATGCCTGTTTTATTTGCCAAGCAAGTGGCTTGTGAGAATGGCACAAGTGAGGAAGAATTTTTACAGCTTTGCTTTAATCAATTATCTGACCTAGGTATTGAAGTTAAAAAAATGATGGCCGGACTAGAAAGCAACATTCAAACGGATGTTGGCACTGTGCATACCCGATCATTAATGGTGGCCGATCTTAAAAAGAATGAATCAATACTACTACAAGAAAAAGGTCTGGGTGATAATCACTTACTAGGCTGCGGCTTGTTTATCCCTCAAAAAGGCATTGAAAGCATTGACAACTAACCCTTGCATTAGTTTCAATTAAAGTCTACAATTATTAGTATCTATCAAACAACCCCTGGGGAGAGAGGTTATGCGTTCGATTTTACTAACGATTATATTGTTATTTTCAATCAGTACTACTGCACACGAGCATACCCAGCAACAAGGTGATTATTTAGGTGCCAAACCAGTTGATGAACTGCCAAATTGGTTTAAAGCCACCTTTATGGATTTTTCTGAAGATTTAGAAGAGGCCAATGACGAAGACAAGCATGTGATGATTTACTTTCATCAAAATGGCTGCCCTTATTGCTCCAAATTGGTTGAAGATAATTTTCACGACAAAGATCTGGTTGCCAAATTACAAAAACACTTTGACACCATTGAAACCAACATGTGGGGCGATCGTGAACTAACTGATTGGAGTGGCATTGACTATTCGGAAAAAGAATTTTCTACCAAGATGAAAATTCAATTCACACCCACCATCATTTTCCTAAATCCTAAAGGAGAGACTCTACTAAGGCTTAACGGTTATCAATCGATTGATAAAATGCATGCAACATTGGATTATATTTCTAATAAAACATACCTTAATCAATCTTATGCTAACTATATTAACAGCACAAAAAAGAATAAAGCAGGCATGCTTAATGCGAACTCTATTTTTGAATCAGGCCCACACATGCTTGGCCGCAACAAAAGCATGCCAGCACAACAATACTTAGCTGTATTTTTTGAAGAGCCAAATTGCCCTGAGTGTGACACCTTTCATCAAACGATGATGCCACTTACTCTGACAAAAACACTACTAAAAGACATGCAAGTTATACAACTTGACGCATTGTCAGATTCAAAGCTCATTACCCCATCTGGAAAACGTAGCACCGCAAAAGACTGGTATGAAGATCTGAAGCTGACTTATAAACCAGCTGTAGTTTTCTTTGACAAACAGGGCAATGAGATTATTCGCAAGGATGCCTTCTTTAAAGAGTACCACTTTACTGGAATCATTGAGTATGTTGCCACCGAAGGCTACAAGCATCAATCAAATTTCCAACGTTATCTAGAAGAGCGTTCAGACAAACTAAGGGAGCAAGGATTTACTGTCGATATTTGGAAATAAACCATTCGTAAGCCTTACATAATCAATATTTGCCAAATTTTTATATTATCTTAAATAAATCTGCATAAAGCTAATATTTAAAAGTGGTAATTACTTAAAAAAAAGCACTCATTATTGCGTAAACTTTGTTTTTTTTATCTTTGTTTATATAAAAAAATCACGCTTTTAGCGTGATTTTTTGTTAATTTATAAAATTTAAAACTAAACTTTTTTCACAAATTCTGATTTAAGCTTCATTGCGCCGTGGCCAGGTATTTTGCAATCGATATTATGATCGCCATCACACAAACGGATATTTTTAACTTTGGTACCAACCTTAACCGCATTTGAGGTGCCTTTAATTTTAAGATCTTTGATGACGGTTACCGTGTCGCCATCAACAAGCACATTACCGTTAAAATCTTTAATAATAACCTCTTCAGCCATCAAATCATCAGCTGAAAATTCATAGGCACATTCAGGGCAGATTAATAAATTACCATCTTCGTACACATATTCAGAATTACATTTTGGACAATTAGGCAGGCTCATAATTTTCCCTTATACAGTGAATGGATATTTAACAGGTGCGTGGTGCTCATAATCAACCAATTCAAAATCATCCATGGTTACCCAGGTTTCTAGATCTTCCAGGGTTTTAATTTCCGGATTGATTTTAAGGCTTGGCAGTGGCAATGGATCACGATCAACTTGCTCGTTTTTAAAGATCTCTACTTGGTTTTCATACAAGTGAACATTGGATAAATGATGGCGCATTTTTTTAGCTTTTTTACCGGTAATTTGCGCAGTAATTAATAGTAAAAAAGCCACTTGAAAATGATTAAATGGTTGACCCAAGGCATAGTCACTACTACGCTGATAACTCTCTAGATACAAATCATCACCCAATAAATTAAAGTGATGAGTATGCATACAAGCTGACAAGCAAGCGCGGTGAATTAAGTTTGGATGATTAAAGGTCATGATTTCACGCCTATCATCCACACCTTTTGATAAATCCGTTACAATTTTTTTGTACTGATCCAAAGGCTCATCATCTTCAATACCTGGAAAAGCTCTACCAATAACGCCATAACACATACCCATATCATCCTCACCTTTACGGTATGGATTATCAAGCCAGGCTTGATTGTCATTCGCATTAGCATTCCAAGTATTACAACCAATCGCTCTAAATTGCTCTGCAGAACTATAGCCACGAATATAGCCTAGCATCTCAGCAATGGCCGACTTCCAAAATAGTTTTTTAGTGGTGACAACTGGCACAGTGCCATCGCTTAGATCATGCTCAAAGGTAGCACCTATAATGGTTAATGTCTTTTGTCCAGTACGGGTATTTTCTAGCCACACACCCTCATCTAAAATTCGTTTTCCAATTTCAATATATGCTTTCATAATTATTTTTTCGCTGATCTAAACCAAAGGTAAATACCCAAGATGACCATTGGCAGACTTAGTAATTGGCCCATGGTTAGCCAATCAAATGCCAAGTATCCAAGTTGCACATCAGGCACTCTAACAAACTCAATTATAAATCTAAAGAGGCCGTAGAAAATCAAAAATAATGCTGATACTGACATTGACGCTCGAGGTTTTTGACTATACACCCAAAGAATGATAAATAATACCAACCCCTCTAACAATGCCTCATACAATTGAGAAGGAAAGCGGCTAACGCCTTGCTCTTGAATATACATTCCCATTGGACTTGTGGTTACCTTACCCCAAAGCTCACCATTGATAAAGTTACCAAGACGGCCAAATCCTAAGCCTAATGGCACTAGTGGCGCAACAAAATCCATAGTAACAAAAAAGGTTTTATTATATTTTCTATTAAATAAAACCATTGCCAACAATACACCCAAGAATCCGCCATGGAATGACATGCCACCACCTTGAATGTAAAAAATTGAGAGCGGATCAGATAGGAAATTTGGTAAGTTGTAAAACAACATGTAGCCCAATCTTCCGCCAACAATGACGCCAATAGCCCCATAGAAGATTAGATCTTCAATTTGTTGTGTATTCCAATTATTATTTAAACTTTTAGCTCGAGTATTGGCTAAAAGATAAGCCGCAAGAAAGGCGGTTAAATACATCAATCCATACCAATAGATTTGAGCAAAACCTAAATCTATTGCAATTGGATTAATGTCAGGATAAATCATGATTAATTAAGATGGTGCGCTCGAGGTGATTCGAACACCCGACATTTGGCTTCGGAGGCCAACACTCTATCCAGCTGAGCTACGAACGCATAATAAAACTGTAGTAGCGAAATAGCTTACTTTATATCGTCAGATGTACAAAATACAGCTTGCATATTTTCTACTAATTGAAGAATTTTGACATCCTTTACTTTGCATAAAATCTTATTGCCATCACGTCTCGACTCAATAATATCTTTTGTTCGTAAGATATCAATGTGCTGAGAAATGTTTGACTGTGAAGAACCTACTTGTTTTACAATTTCTAGCACTGGCAATTCATCATTTTTAAGTGCACATAAAATCTTAAGACGTAGTGGGTGCGCCATTGCCTTTAGGGCTTTGGTTGCTTTTTCAATATCTTCGTCTTTTTCTAATAAAGTCATTTCACTCATAGTTTCTTCTCGTATTATTTGAATGGTGAATTAAAGTCTGCCAAGCATACCGTATACGCCATATCTTCTTAGTTTAATTAATACCATTTTTTGATAGTAATTAATCAAGCTATCATTATTTAAAACGATATCTGCAATTTTCCAACTCTGGTCAGCTGTTTGATGGAAGATTAAGTCCAAAAACATGCCGTATGAATAATATCCATTTACCCTAAGTTTAACTGAAATTGAGCCGCCTATAATTGGTCGAGCTGAAATAAATGCAAATGAAGTGGATCTTGTTTGCGTTAATCTTGACAAAAGAGAGGTAACAATATTTTGCTTAATTTTAGTCACAAAATAAGCCTGCTCTTCATTGCCTAGTCTTAAGTTACTAACAAGTGCAATTTCACTAGCAATATGGTCAAAATCAAATAATGGTGCAACTTCTGTTTGGATTAATCTACCAACAAGTTGTGGAGAGTAAGTAGCAACTGTTGTTAATTGATTTAGTTTAACAATGGCAGTTTGAATAGTTTGAACTGGGCCTGCAGGTTTTGCAACTTCAACAACTTCTGGCGTTGGTATGGCTTTAGCGCTAATCTCATTAACTTCATTAACCTCTTGGGTGTTTTCAATAGCTGCTGTTTTGGCAGTAACGTGAGTGTTTTCAACTTCACTTTCCTCTGCACAGCTCACTGTTGATAATGATAATAAAAGTGCTAATATAGGGGTATTCAAACTTCTCATGTTTTCTCCATTTAATAAAAACAAAACCAAGTAAAATTTGAAATAATAATTCTTGTTTTCACAGTATTATATTTAAACTTCGTATAAGCAAATAACTATATTATGATTTTATTCAACATTTTAAAAAATTCTCTATTTTTAGCTATTTTTACAGCAATTATCGGTCTTTCTTTTCAGGTAAATGCAAAAACTAACGCTGAAGAGCAACGTCTAGAAGAATTCTTCAAAGATCTTGAAGCGTTTACAGTTGTTTTTAGTGATATTAAGCAACTTTATGTAGATGATGTCGATAATAAAGAGTTGTTTAACAATGCAATCAAAGGCATGGTTAGTGGTCTTGATCCTCATTCTGTTTATTTAGAGCCTAAAGAGCAAAAAAGCCTAATGGAGAGTGCCTCTGGTAAATTTGGTGGCCTTGGTATTGTTATTAGTAAAAAAGATGAAGGTATACAAGTCATCTCTCCAATTGATGATACGCCAGCCTATAAAGCTGGTATTCAAGCTGGCGACTTAATTGTAAAAATTGGTAAAAAACTAGTTCGTGGCATGAGTCTTGAAGATGGTGTTGATTTGATGCGTGGTGAACCAGGTACAAATATACAAATAACCATCTTACGTAAAAATAAAAAACCTTTTGTAGTTGATATAACTCGTGAAATCATCACTATTGTTACTGTTAAAGGCTACTTATTAGATGATGACATTGGTTATGTGCGAGTTTCTAGCTTTCAAGGTCCAACCGCTAATTTACTAAAAGAGACCATTAAGAAATTGGTTAAAGAAAATGGTAGTTTTTTAAAGTCTTTAATTTTAGACTTACGTAACAACCCTGGTGGCGTACTCAATGGTGCAGTGGATGTATCAAATTTATTCATTGATAAAGCTGGCTTAGTAGTTTACACCGAAGGTAGAATCCCAAGCTCAAAGCTAAAATTTAAAACAGAGCGTGGTGATATTTTGCTAGACTCGCCAATGGTGGTGTTAATTAACGAAGGCTCTGCATCAGCTTCTGAAATTGTTGCAGGCGCCCTGCAAGATCATAAGCGTGCTATTATTATGGGTAGCACCTCATTCGGCAAAGGCTCGGTTCAAACGATTATTGAGCTAGATGGAGGCTACGGTCTTAAAGTAACCACAGCTCGATATTACACACCAAATGGTCGTTCGATTCAAGCAAAAGGCATCGTGCCTGATATTGAACTAAAAAACATCAGCCTTGAAAATGAAAAAGAAGAGTCTGTTGATGAAATCAAAGAAAATGATTTAACTGGACATTTAGAGCAAGAAACACCAGACAATATGTCTGCAGATGAGATTGTAGATTCGCAAGAAAAAATTCAAGCTTCTTTGGATAAAAAAGCCATTGAAAAACTTAAAAAAGATTATTTTGTTCACGAAGCAACCAACCTACTTAAGGCGCTAACTGTTTTAGGAAAATAATTTATGGCAATTACGCTGGCAATAGCAAATCAAAAAGGAGGGGTTGGTAAAACCACCACCGCCGTTAATTTAAGTGCCGCTTTACGGGCAATTAAAAAACGTGTTTTATTGATTGATATTGATCCGCAAGGTAACGCCACAATGGGTTGCGGAGTTGACAAACACACACTTGAAAACTCTGTGTGCGAATTACTTCTAGATGAGTGTGACATTAATAAAGCCATCGTACATGTTGATGAATCTGGCATTGATGTCTTAGGTTCAAATACTGATTTAATCGCTGCGGAAGTCGCACTATTGCGTGGGCACAATTCTGAATACAAACTCAAGAATGCCATTCGCTCTGTTGCCAGTAATTATGATTACGTTATTATCGACTGCCCACCTTCGCTTAACATGCTTACCATTAACGCCTTTACGGCCTCTGACGGTATCATCATTCCGATGCAATGTGAATATTACGCATTAGAAGGCTTAACAGCACTAATGCAAACCATTGATAAAATTAAAGCTACCACCAATCCAAATTTAGAGATTACCGGCTTGGTGAGAACTATGTATGACAATCGCAACAACCTCTCTAATGAGGTTTCTTTACAGCTACAACAATATTTCTCTCACAAAGTGTTCAAAACCATTGTCCCTAGAAATGTAAAATTAGCAGAAGCACCTAGCTTTGGCCAAGATGCAATTAGCTACGCAAGATCATCTAAGGGTGCAATTTCTTATATTTCCTTGGCCAGTGAAGTGCTAAGAAAAACATCAACCAACTAAATTAATATGGCAAAAATTTCAAAATTAGGTCGCGGCCTAGACATTTTATTAGGTCAAGTTAACAACAGCACTAAGGATCCTGATCACGGCATGAAGATGCTTAATGTTAGCGATCTTCAGCGTGGTAAATATCAACCTAGAGATGACTTTGATCCAGAAACACTAAACGAGCTTGCTGCCTCAATTACTTCTCAGGGTGTTATTCAACCCTTAGTAGTCAGAAAAGTTACTTACGATAAATTTGAGATTATTGCAGGTGAACGTCGTTGGCATGCGGCGCAAATTGCTGGACTTACCGAAGTGCCAGTTATTGTTCGTGAAATTGATGATCAAGTTGCGCTAGCAATTGGATTAATTGAAAACATTCAACGTGAATCACTCACGTCATTAGAAGAAGCCAAAGCACTACAGCAACTCATTGAAGATTTTAAAATGACACATGAAGAGATTTCAAGTGTTGTTGGCAGATCAAGATCAAGTGTCACCAACCTTATTCGCCTATTACAATTAGGTGACGATGCAAAAGAGCTGCTTAGCAAGGGTAAGATTGAAATGGGCCATGCTCGCGCAATACTTCCTTTAAATGAAGATGATCAAAGCATGGTGGCACATCAGATTGTTGGAAAATCTTTATCAGTACGCCAAACAGAAGAGTTAGTTAAACGTGTATTAAATCCAAAAACCAAGACTACAGCAAAGATTGAGCCTCACATTTCTGAATTAATGAGCTCACTGTCTAAAATGCTAGCGTCCAAAACTGAAATCAAAGCATCGGGCAACAAGGGTAAGATTATTATTCATTACAAATCTGCAGATGAGCTTAACAATATTTTAAAACATATTAATTGATTTAAACTCTTACTCCTTATCTAAAGGAGCGCTGGAAATCCGCTAACCCCTCCCAGAGGACTACTGGATATCACTAGTCCGTCTGTATTGCTATATGTCGCTAATCAAAGCCGCCAATTCGTTCAAACTTTAACGAATCATCATAATGCATCCAAATTCCGAAAGCCTTGCCAATGACATAGCTTTCTGGAACAAAACCCCAGAAGCGTGAATCACTACTACGTGCACGATTATCACCCATAACAAAAAAGTGCCCTGCAGGTACTGTTGCTTTAACACCTCTTGACGCTTGATTGGGCTCAAGAAGAATATCATGCGGATTAGAGCCTAACAACTCTCTCTGATGCTTAAAACCAGTCATGCCAGCGCCTGATTCAACCCCTTGATAATCCTTAAAATCTTCATAAGCAATCTTAACACCATTAACACGCAACTGATCTGCATGATAAATAATTTCATCACCCGGAACACCAACAATACGTTTGATAAAATCAGCGCCCAGATATTTGTCATTTTTCTCATAATTAGGATATCTGAAAACAATCACATCCCCTCTTTCAGGCTTATCAAATTCAATTAGTTTTTTGTTTAGAACAGGGACGCTAATACCGTAGTTAAATTTAGACACCAAAATAAAATCACCTGTCAATAAGGTTGGCATCATCGAATTTGATGGAATTCTAAAAGGCTCTACAATAAAACCACGTAAGACAAACACCAACAACAAGACTGGAAAAAACTCTGCAGACCATTGCACCATCTTTGGACGGTTTAAATATTTTTCATTTTTATTAAATCGTAAAAACATAACGAAATAAACAAACTTAGAGAATCCTGTTTTATCAGGTGTCGAGTGGGATGATTCGCCACCCTTATTAAAAAATAAATGATCCAAACTAACAATCATAAAAGCTGTGATTAAAAAGAGTGCCAAGTAAGAGGAAACATCCCAAGCAAAAAATGGTGAAGCGTTTTCAAGTGTCATAAGTTAATACCTTTATAAAAAAAAGCAAATACAAAAGATGGTTATTATATAATAACTTCTTTTTATAGTTTTTCACATTGGAGGAAATACAATGGCATTAGCAGATTTAGATAGAGATGCTCACGGTTACTTAGTAAACTTAACAGATTGGAACGAGGATATTGCTCAAGAGATTGCAGCAGAAGAAGGCGTTGAGCTATCAGCTGACAGCTTTAAATTAATCAACTTCCTACGTGAAGAATATATTAACAATAACGCTAACCAGCCTAACGAACGTAATATGGTGAAAGGCTTAAAATCTGATTGGGATGGTAAATTAGGCACAAAAGAGTTATACGCTTTATTCCCTAAAGGTCCTGCTAAACAAGCTGGTAAAGTTGCTGGTCTTCCAGAAACCAGACGTAAAGGTGGTTACTAAGCACTAAGCTTTTTAACTTATAAAAAAGGCGCTCATTGAGCGCCTTTTTTAATGCCTAGTAATTTTCTAAACTTCAACAATATTTAATCCTGCTGAATTAGAAAGTTCAACAAAGTTTGGAAAAGAAGTCATGACATTATCAACACCGTTGATTTCAATCGGATAATCACACCTTAACGATGCTACTGCAAAAGACATTGAGATTCGATGATCGTGATGAGATTCAATCATTGCTGTAGGTTTTTGAAATTGGCCGCCTTGAATTTTTATACCATCATCCAATACTTCATTTTCAATACCTAAAATACTCAAACCATCGGCCATCACCTGAATACGGTCAGATTCTTTTACTCTAAGCTCTTTAGCACCTGTCAGTATGGTTTCACCCTTAGCACAACTCGCAGCGATAAACACAGCTGGAAATTCATCAATAGCAAGTGGCACTAACGACTCAGGTATATGAATACCCTTAAGTTCAGATGACTGAATACGAATATCGGCCAATAATTCACCACCGATTTCACGCTGATTTAAAGTTGTTAGTCTAGCACCCATTAATTTTAAAACGTCAATCACACCTGTTCTGGTTGGATTGATATTGACACCTAGCAAGGTAATGTCGGCTTGTGGCGCAATACAAGCAGCCACCATAAAGAAAGCTGCTGAAGATATATCACTTGGTACTTGAATTTCGGTTGCTGTCAATTCGCCACCACCAGTTAAGCACATTTCATTATCGTTCACACGAACATCATAACCCAAGCCCTTTAACATACGTTCAGTATGATCTCGAGTAGGTGCTGGCTCTGTTACGCAAGTATCGCCTTGCGCATATAAACCTGCCAATAAAACACAAGACTTAACTTGTGCAGATGCAACCGGCAAGTCGTAATGAATGCCTGTTAATTGCTGGCCACCTGTAATCTTTAATGGTGGCTTGCCATCATTGCTATCAATCACTGCACCCATGTCTTTTAATGGGTTGATTACTCGACCCATTGGGCGTTTTGATAAAGACTCGTCGCCAATCAACTCACAATCAAATGCTTGTGCGGCAAGAATGCCTGACATTAATCTAATAGAGGTACCTGAGTTGCCTAAATCTAACGGCCCTTCTGGTTTTTTTAATCCATTAATGCCAACGCCATGAATAGTAACATTATCGCCTTCACGCTCAATTTTGACACCCATGGCTTGAAATGCTTTAAGCGTTGATAAAGCATCTTCACCCTCTAAAAAGCCACTTACCTTTGTGATGCCATGGCTTAATGAGCCAAGCATAATAGAGCGATGTGAAATAGACTTGTCACCAGGGACTTTTAATTCTCCCGACAAAGTTGATGTCGGACTTGCGATAAACTTACTCATAATATTTTTTTAGTTTTTTAACCAGTTATCTCTTGCAGACTTCGCATCGGAGAATAATTTCTCCAATTCTTCTGGTTGATTATTTTTAATTAGATGGGCTATGCTACTTAAACTTTCTTGATAACCCTCAATATGTTTGATGATTTGATCTGGATTATTAATGCAAATATCTCGCCACATGACTGCATCACTCGAAGCGATGCGTGAAAAATCTTTAAATCCACCAGCAGCATAATGGCACGCATCAGGATTACTACTCATTAAATAATCCATCAGAGAAAAAGCAAGCATATGCGGCAAATGAGAAGTCATTGCTAATAAATCATCATGCTTATCCGCATCCATAACCTCTACTTTAGCGCCCACACTTTGCCATAAAGCACTAACAGCAGAAACTGAAAGTGCATTAGAATTATCTTCAGGGGTAATAATAACGCGCTTATTGTTAAATAAATCAGCCTGTGCGGCTTCAACACCACTTTGCTCTTTACCTGCAATTGGATGCGCTGGAATAAAATTTTTTGGCATATGTCCAAACACCTGCTTAGCAATATTAATCACACTAGCTTTGGTACTACCCACGTCAGTAACTATCACCTGATCAGTAATATAAGGTTTGATCATTTCTAATATCGCTTTAAAACTATTAACAGGTGTGGCAATCAAAACCAAGTCAACGCCTTTTAACGCTTCAGAAATATCTAAAGAATATTCATCTATCACCATTAATTCTTGCGCTTTGATTAGGTTAGCTTCATTTCTACCATAACCAACAATAGCACCTACTTGGCTGGATTGTTTCAAACCTGCGGCAAAAGACCCGCCAATTAAACCAACACCAATAATACAAATTCTATTCATCATAATACTGACTTTAGTGCATCCAAGAAATCTGAAATTTCTCTAGAAGTGCCAATTGATACTCTTATGTAGTTTTTCATTTCTACTGGGCGAACGATAAAACCAAGTTCTAATAATTGCTGGTAAAGCTTTGCCGAATCGGCCACTTTAACAGAGATAAAATTTGCTGAAGAAGGAATATAACTCAAACCCAATTTATCAAAACCACTAGCCAGTTGTTTTAATCCATTTTTATTAGCAATGACCGAACGAACCAAATGTGATTGATCACTCAGTGCACTAACAGCCGCAACTTGAGCAATATGATTAACATTAAATGGCTGACGAATACGATTAATGTAATCAGCAATTTTACTACTAGAGACTGAATAGCCCACTCTCAAACCAGCCAAACCATAAGCCTTTGAGAAAGTGCGTGTGATAATTAAATGATCAAATTCTTTTAACCATTTGATAGCCACATCTTTATCGTCTAAATATTCAAAATAAGCCTGATCTAAAACTACGGTAATTGAATTTGGCACTCGAGATAAAAATGCATGTATCTCATCGTCGCTTAACAACGTGCCAGTTGGATTGTTCGGATTAGCAATAAAAATCAGCTTGGTGTTATCTGTAATTGCAAGTAGCATTGCTTCTAAATCATGACCAAAATCTTTAGATTTTGTAACCATGGCTTGAGCACCTAAGGCTTGTGTTACCAATGGATAAACCACAAAAGCATATTCAGAAAATATTACCTCATCTGTACTTTGACAAACATAAGCTCTAGCAACAAGCTCCAAGATATCATTTGAGCCATTGCCTAAGGTAATCGCATCAGTTGACACATCAAGATGATTACCAATTGCCTGCTTGAGTTCAAAGCCATTACCATCAGGATATCGATCAACTTCACTAACAGCCTGTTGCATGGCTTCTAAAGTTTTCTGTCCAATTCCTAGCGGGTTTTCATTACTGGCCAATTTCACCACATGATCAAGCCCTAGCTCTCGCTGTAGCTCACTAATTGGCTTGCCACCCTGATAAGGCTTTAGGGATTTAATACTATCGCAAACACTCATAAAACTGCTATTGGATAAGAGCCTAAAACACTCATTTTTTGTACGCGACTATTGACTTCTGATAATGCATATTTCATTTTTTCATCATCCTGATGGCCTTCGATATCAATCAGGAATAAATACTCCCACTTAACACCAGGAATTGGATGGCGCGCAAGCTGAAACATATTAATATCTTGATCTTTGAATGGTTCAAGCAAAGCTAGCAAAGCGCCAGATTCGTGCTTAGTAACCACCAAAATAGAAGTTTTGTCTTTACCAGAAGCCTCAACAGATTCCTTACTTAAGATTAAGAATCGAGTTGTATTGCCAGTTTTATCTTCGATGTTTTTAGCTATTCTTTCTAAGCCATAAAGACTTAAAGCTGCTTCAGAGGCAATTGCTGCAGCACCCGCCTCTTCTTTAACAATGCGTGCTGCCAATGCATTAGATGCAACCGCCTTTAACTGTGCATTGGGATAATGATTAGCCAGCCAACGACGACATTGATCAAGCGCTTGCTGATGCGCATAAATTACTTTAATCTCTTTAGATTGATCTGCACTCATCAGCTGATGCTGAATAGAAATCTCCACCTCGCCACAAATCTTAAGATCTTGCGAGTAGAGCATATCAACCGTACCACCAATTACACCATTTGATGAATTTTCAATCGGCACCACGCCGTAGTGCGCATTGCCTTTTTCTACTTGGTGAAAAATCTCATCAATACTAGCGCAATCAAGCGTTGATACTGCATGGCCAAAATGCTTTAAAGCCGCCTCTTGAGTAAACGTACCTTCAGGGCCTAAATAAGCGATATTTAAAGGTTGCTCCAAAGCAAGGCAGGCAGACATAATTTCACGAAAAATATGTGCCATGTCTTTATCTTTCAACTGGCTATCATTACGCTCAATAATAGAGCGAAGCACTTGCGCTTCGCGCTCAGGTCGATAAAAGACACTATTAACATCAGTCGCTCTTTTAACCTCAGCCACTTCGCCTGCTAAATCAGCACGCTTACCAATTAACGCCTGGACTTGCTTGTCTAGTGTGTCAATTTCAATTCGTAATTCTGCTAGTGTTTTATTACCCATATTGTTTTTCAAAATCAGCCATAAATTCAATTAATGTATCTACGCCACTTTCTGGCATAGCGTTATAAATACTAGCGCGCATACCGCCCACAGACTTATGCCCTTTTAACGCTAATAAGTTAGCATTATAAGACTTTTCTAAGAACAACTTATCTAGTTTGTCGTCTGCCAAAATAAATGGCACATTCATCCATGAACGATACTGTGGATTCACTGGGTTTGAATAAAAACCAGAGCTATCAATTGCTTGGTAAAGTTTGTTAGCTTTTCGTTCATTAATGATAGCCATTTCAGCAATACCACCCTGTTCCTTTAACCATTCAAATACACGGCCTGCCGCGTACCAAGGAAAAGTTGATGGCGTGTTAAACATTGATTCGTTATTGGCTTGTGTGGCATAATCAAACAAGGTTGGTTGTTTTGGTACCACATCACCAATTAAGTCTTCACGGACAATCACAATCGCGATACCCGCAGGGCCGATATTCTTCTGAGCGCCTGCATAAATAACACCAAATTTTGATACATCAATTTCACGCGACAAGATGGTTGATGACATATCGGCCACAATCGGCATATCAACTTCAGGAACAAAATCAAACTCTAAACCAGCAATAGTTTCATTTGGCGTGTAGTGAAGGTACGCTGCAGATTCATCAATTTTCCAATTAGCAAAGTCTTCAATATCTGTAAAGTTGTTAGACGTACTATCTGTACAAATATTTACTTGAGCGTAACGCTGTGCCTCGGCAATCGCCTTAACTGACCAATGACCCGTATTGGCATAATTTACTTTAGTCTTGCCACGCAATAAGTTAATCGGCACCATAGAGAATTGAGCTGATGCACCGCCTTGTAAAAACAACACTTTGTAGTTACTGGGAATATTCATTAGATCACGTAAATCTTGTTCAGCTTTATGTGCAACCTCCATAAAATCAACACTACGATGAGAGATCTCCATTACCGATGCTTTGGCATTGCCGTACTCAACTAACTCTGCTTGAATTTGACTAAGCACTTGCTTGGGCAGCATGGCTGGACCGGCGCTAAAGTTATAGATTTCGCTCATTAATAATATTCCTGGAAAAATTTCAATTTATTTTACGTTAATATCGTTCAAATTTTTACTTGAAACACACCTATATATGCAACAAATCGAGGTTAATAGGCTTATGTTCAAATATACTTTATAATAGTCGAAAAGTTTGAATCACTGGAAGTTAGTTAAATTCTAACACTGCCCTCGCAACGGTAAAGTCCGATACATATTTAAACAACGAATTAACAACTACGATGGGTGGTGAGTTAGATTAATGCATATCTGTGCAATATCTACTCCCGCTCGTTAATAATTTAACGGAGCAATCATGAATATTAAAAAACTTTCTTTAGCCGCTGCAGTTTCAGCGCTAACTTTCGCCACAGCATCTAATGCAGTATTAGGCCCTATTCCTATTTATTTAAATACTGAATACAGAACAGATGCCCCGGTCATTGGCTCTATCGCATCAACACTTAGTTTTGATGCAGAAGATATTAAAGCAACGGGAGCTAACTCTTTCATAGAATTTTTAGGAACTGTTCCAAGCGTTGAAATGTGGACGGGAAATGTACCAGCTATTTTTATGCGTGGCGGACCCTCAAACCATACTTTAGTTATAGTTGACGGAGTCAAAATGAATCCACCAAATTCTACAAATGGTGCAGTTGAATATGGACTAACAGATGTCGCACTTAATGATATTAAAAAAATAGAAATTGTTAAAGGCTCAGGCTCTGTCTTATATGGCTCATCTGCAGCATCAGGTGTTATTTCTATTACCACCAAAAAAGGTGCAGAAGGAAAGCATGCAACAGTGAGCGCTAAATTTGGCACAAACAATACCAAAACTTATGCACTAACGGCAAGTAATGGCAGTAAAGATGGTTTTGTTAGATTTACCCATAATAAATATTCAACAGACGGTATTAACGCCCGTTCAGATGATGTCACTAACGAAAAAGATGCAATTAGCAACCACTCCACACAAATCAAAATTGGTAATGAAAGATTGAGTGTTAGCTATTTAAAGACTGGCAATAGAATTGAATATGATGATCAGTTTGGCGGTTCAAACGATCAATACCTTACTAGAGACTCATCTAAAATATCAATCAACGCTAACAAAAAAAATAGTGACACTTGGAAAACAAAGTTTCAATTTACACAAATAGATACAGTGAGAAAGGCATATAAAGACGGTGGCTTTTCTTGGGGTGGCGATGGTGATGATTATCGAAATACAACTATAACTGTTCTCAATGATATTAACATTAACAATGCTTTATTGAATGTCGGTTTATCCCAATCTGAAGATAAAAACACCGTAACTAGTGCAAAAATCACTAGTAAAGATTTATTTGTAAATTGGCAACAAAACATTAATAGTATTGATATTAACACAGGCGTTCGTTATATCAAACATAGTAAAGCTGGCAATAAAACAATTTACAATTTAGGTGCTACTAAACATCTTGAAAACAACCTTAAACTAACAGGTGTTTACGGGACATCGTTTACTACTCCAACTTTAGGCCAATTAGCGGGCAACTCTAATCTTGAGCCAGAGACATCAAAGAATATTGAATTAGGTTTAGAGAAGCAACATTCTTGGGGAGTGTCTAGCGTTAATATTTACAATAACACAAGTAAGAATGCATTCCGTAGTGATAGTACAACAAACTGGGTGTACGAAAATGTAGGCAGATTAAAGACAAAAGGTATTGAAGCATCTCTAAATACCAATATTGCTGACTATGATATCGACTTTGGTCATAACTATAATAAAAGTAGGGAGAATGACAGGGTGTTACAAAGTATTAGAAGACCTCAAAATACTACACACCTGACTCTTGGCAAGCAATATGGTAAATTTAATTCAAAAGTACAGATTATTAAAAAATCTTCTAGTCTGGATAATGGTGACATCGAATTAGATGGCTACACGTTGATTGATTTATCAACTAATTACGATATTAATGATAGTGCCAAAGTATCACTTAGCATCAAGAATGCAGCCAACAAAAATTATTCAGTTGCAAATAAATATAACCAACTTGGTAGAACAGTTAGCCTAGGATTAGACTATAGCTTCTAAACGAACCTTACTCTCGTGGAGTAGTGGCAAGGACAGCGCTTATGCCTTGCATCTACTCCTTAAAGACTCAAGTGTTAATCTCTTGGGTCTTTTTACGACGGTTAACCAAAAATTTGAACGGGTTGCTATGCATGCGGTACGACTGCGCTTGTTGAAAGAACAAGCCAGGAAAATTGGACTACCGATACATATTATCGAAATACCGTATCCTTGCTCAAATACTGACTATGAAAGAATTATGACTGAGTTTATAACAAAAATTCAGGCGGATGATATTCAAAGTGTGGCTTTTGGGGATTTGTATTTAGAAGATATTCGTGATTATCGAATTGCGCAAATGGACGGTACCGGTATTAAGCCAATATTCCCCTGCTGGGGAATTGATACTACCGAGTTGTCTAAGATGATTATTGATATTGGCATTAAAGCCAATATTACTTGTATTGACCCTAAGCAGATATCGATTGATTTTGCTGGGTATTCTTTTAATCAGGAGCTTCTAAATACCCTTCCAAAGCAGGTTGACCCTTGTGGAGAGAATGGTGAGTTTCATACCTTTGTGTATAACTCACCAGACTTTAGCAGCCCTATTGATATCACCCAAGGTGAAACTGTTGAACGTGACGGCTTTGTCTTTACCGATTGGCAATAACATTGGCTATAATAAAACTATTAACTTTGAATTAACAGGATTTCAAATGACAGATCAAATCAACAAAACTAGAACGCTATTCGCTGTGTTTATCATGGTGCTTTTAATGATTGCTACGCGTGGACACGCTAACTGGCTATCAAGCTTAGTACACTTGCCTGACTTCACCATTCCAGCTTTATTTATTGCTGGCATCTACTTACGTCAATTTTGGGTGGCTTTTTTGATTATTATCAGTGCCATTGCAATTGATAATTACGCCATTGTGTATGAAGGTGTTAGTGCCAACTGTATTACCCCTGCTTATAGCGTACTACCACTTACTTACTACGGAATCTTCTGGGTGGGTAAATATATGGGTAGTTTAAATATCGATACTAGCATTGTAAAAAACGCATTAATTGTTGTTGCAGCGGCAAGTGCTCAGTGGTTAGTAGCAACATCAAGTTATTACTTCTTTACCGCCACTTATGCAAAAACAGGCTGGGTTAACTTCCCTGCCTATTTAGCCCAATGGTCAGTGATTGAAATAGCGCCAGTTCTTTACTGGATGATTGCAGTGTCAATTGTTTTTACGCTTAACCATCGCTATGCATTTATCCCATTTTTCTCAGCGCAGAAAAAATCGTAAAGATATATGGCTGACGATCAATATAAAGCTCGTATGCAGCGTAAGAAAGAACATATTGATAACCGCATAGAAGAAGCTAATATTGATAAAGGCATTATTGTCCTATTAACCGGTAACGGCAAAGGTAAATCTTCTTCCTCGCTAGGGATGGTTTGTCGTGCGTTGGGTTACGATATGAAAGTCGGTATTGCCAAGTTCTTAAAAGGTGTACAAGATACGGGTGAAGATGCATTCTTAGCCAAACAGCCCAATGTTCAAACCGCCTTTATGAAAACCGGCTTTACTTGGGACACGCAAGATAAAGTCTACGACACGGCTATGGCAGTTGAAACTTGGTCGAAGGCTCAAGGCTACCTAGAAGACAAATCTATTGATTTGGTGGTACTTGATGAGCTTACTTATATGATTAGCTACAAGTACTTGGATGAGCAAATGATTATTGATACA
>Ga0209035_10000096_pt1 | contig 32246 bp, 25 predicted proteins | sample MarorgKNORR_S2LV_6_FD_188220 | JGI IMG/M metagenome (GOLD analysis project Ga0209035, IMG submission 188220) | Marine microbial communities from the Southern Atlantic Ocean, analyzing organic carbon cycling - AAIW_A/KNORR_S2/LV (SPAdes) (version 2) | ecosystem: Environmental > Aquatic > Marine... | reverse complement strand
ACCTCAGATTCGACAGAATTTAAAGGAGAAGGAGTGATTAAATATGTGTATTATACGATCTTAATATCTCATATTTTATTGTCAATTGCTGTAATTCCTTTTGTGTTGATTACGTATGTGCGAGCTAAATTAGGAAACTTTCCACAGCATAAAAAAATTGCAAAAATTACATTTCCTTTGTGGTTGTATGTAGCAATAACAGGAGTTGTTGTGTACTTAATGATAGCTCCTTACTATGTGTAAAGTTAGAAAAATAACGTTTTTACTATTCCTTTTTTTATTGGTTGAAAATACAGCAGCACAATGCGCAATGTGTAAGGCAGTTGTTGAAAGTGGGGGAGAAGAAATGGCAGAAAGCCTCAACTCAGGAATTACCTATTTGATGGTATTTCCATATCTTTTGGTTGGTACTTTGGCTTACTTTTTATACAAATATAAAAAGCGAATTGAAAATTAACGTTTCAATAAGAGATATTTACTGTAACATATTCTATTTTTACTCGTCATATTAGGGAACGTTGAACAAATTCCTGTTCGATTTTATTAAATTACTTCAATATCAACCAAATTTTTATATTGTTGATATTGTAACTATTTAGCAAACAATCATTTATGGTTGTTTTCCTTTTTGGTACGGCTGTTGCATGTATCAAAGACAATTTATAAAAAACAATAAATACAAGTACATGAAAACCAACATCATCGTAATTATAACTTTAATTGCTTTTTCTTTCTCAGGAGTATCTCAAAAAAACTGGACATTAAAAGAATGTGTAGACCATGCTTTAGAACATAATATTTCGATCAAACAAACCGCATTAAATGTGTCATTGAGCGAAGTAGATGTTGTGCTGGCAAAAGGGAATTTTTTGCCGAATTTAAATGCTTCTTCAAATCCAGGAATGAATTTTGGATCTTCCATTGGACAAAACGGAGCAAGAATTTCTACAGATAATTTTAGAACAGGCTTTAATTTAAATAGTAGCGCAACGATCTTTAATGGTTTTAGAAATTTAAATACATTTAAACAAGCGCAGCTAGGTGTTACCTCGAGCAAGTTAGAATTACAAAAAATACAAGATGATATTTCTTTAAACGTGGTAAATGCCTACCTAAATATTTTGTTCGCTAAAGAAAATTTAAACGTTGCTAATGTGCAATATGAAATTAGTAAAAAGCAAATTGAAAGAGCAAAAAATCAAGTAGAAGCAGGCGTGAAGCCGAAGGGCGAATTGTTAAATGTAGAATCTTCAGCAGCAACAGATGCACAAAATGTAGTGGCACAAGAAAACACCTTGAATTTAGCGTTGTTAACCCTTGCTCAGCTATTACAAATTTCTACAGAAAATTTTGATATTGCTAATTTAGATTTGGGTTCTCCGTCTATTGCAACGTTATATGATGATTCAAATGCGGTGTATAAAAAAGCAGTAATTGCTAGACCAGAAATTATCAAAGCACAAATTGGTGTAGAAAATGCTAATTTAGGAATTGACATTGCAAAAGGAAGGTATTTGCCTTCATTGTCTTTTTCTGCTGGGGCAGGATCATCGTACCAACATTCATTTTCATTTTCTAATCAATACTTCTTTAAGCAAGTATATAATAATTTAGGATACAATATAGGGTTGTCCTTAAGCATTCCTATTTTTAATAGGTTTCAAACAAAATCTGGTGTTCATAAATCGGTGATCAATCAAGAAAAGAGCGAGATCAATTTAGAAAGCCAAAAACTGCAATTAAAAGCAACGATAGAAAGAGTGTTCTTAGATGCAAAAGCAGCTACAAAAACATATGAAGCGGCACAAACATCATTGATATCACAAAATGAAGCGTATAAAAATGCGCAAGAACGATATAATTTTGGAGCCATGACCTTATTTGATTTTGATCAAGTAAGAAACCGTTTGGTATCTGCTCAATCATCTTTGATCAGAGCAAAGTATGATTATGTGTTTAAATCGAAAGTATTGAAATTTTATTACGGAGAATCGATCTTTGATTGATCTGTTATAAGATTAAAAGAACAAGCCGTTTAAAATATATTTTAAACGGCTTGTTCTTTTTTAGAAGCAAACAGTATCTTTGTCAAAAAAGAATCCATTGGCATTTATCTTAAACATAGAAACGTCTACAAAAAATTGTTCTGTTAGTATTTCTGAAAACGGAAAATTGATTGCCATAAAGGAATTGAATACTGGCAGTTATTCTCATGCAGAAGTACTGCATCCGTTTATCAATGAAGTGTTAGAAACTGCAAAAATCTCAATAATTGATCTCCATGCCGTTGCAGTAAGCAAAGGTCCAGGTTCGTACACAGGATTGCGAATTGGGGTTTCTGCGGCAAAGGGCTTGTGTTTTTCACAAGACATTCCGTTGATATCGATAGAAACATTGACGTCTTTGGCACACGCTACTTCTATTGAAGAAGGTGTACTGATACCCATGTTAGATGCACGTAGAATGGAAGTATATGCGGCTGTTTTTGATACTCAATACCATCAAATACGAGAAATCAAGGCTGAGATTATTGACGAACATTCATACACTGAATACCTAGAAAAAGGGCCAGTGTATTTTTTAGGTGATGGTGCTGAAAAATGTCAGGAAGTTCTGACACATTCAAATGCTATTTTTATAACAGACGCTTTTCCATCTGCAAAAGAAATGTGTGCGTTGTCGTATGCGAAGTACCAAAAAAACGACTTTGAAGACGTCGCTTATTTTGAGCCTTTTTACTTAAAAGATTTCGTTGCTGTTCCGCAAAAGAAACAGTCATTATAAAACTAATTATTTTTTTAAATTTTCCAGCTGTTTAAACGCCTCCTCGGTATGCTCTGTGGGCAATTGACAGGTCTTGTTTTCACAGACATAGATCAATGTTTTACCGTCAACAAACCTGTTTTTTAACAGTGGTAACTCATTTTCTGCAGTGCTACCACAAATAAGTTTATTCGGAATGTAGTGCTGATTAATTTCTTTCAATCTCAACGGTGCTTCTTTTCCGCTGATGGCAATTTCAAAATACCCTTCTGTAAAATTGCTATACAAATCAAGCCAATTGGAATACCCTGATCCATAATTTTGGATTTGGTCAGTCATGTTACTCAACATTTGTTTGCTAATTTCTGCATAGTACTCATTGTCATAATAATGACTCAATTTGAATAAGTTTTTTGCCATCATCGAATTTGAAGAAGGCATTACATTGTCTTCAATTTCCATTTTTCGAGCAATTAATTTGGTGTCTTTATCCGAAGTAAAAAAGAACATCTTGGAGTTGCTGTCAAAAAAATGATCCAACGCCGTGGCAGTTAAATTTTTAGAAAGTGTTAGCCATTTATCATTGAGTGTCACTTCATACAATGAAATATAAGCATCAATGATGGTGGCGTAATCTTCTAAATAACCATTAATGGTTGCCTTTCCATTTTTAAAATTATGAAACAAACTTCCATCTTCTTTGAGCATGTTTTTTTCTAAAAAGTGTGCGTTCTTAAGCGCCGTTTCTAAAAAATGCGAATCATTAAAAACACGATAAGCATCAATATACCCTTTTAACATGAGTGCATTCCAAGAGGTTAAGATTTTGTCATCCAATCGAGGTCTTGCTCTTTTTGCTCTTTCTTTTAAGAGGATCGCTTTCCATTCAATAACGTTCTCTTTTAATTCTTTTATTGAAATCTGGTGTTTTTTTGCAAACATTTCGTCTGATGTATTCCGAATTAAATGATAATTTTTATGCTCCCAAAATCCAAAGGCATTGATATTGTAATAGTCAGAAAACAATTCAAACTCAGGAATCAATTGTTGCAAAATGTCTTTTGTCCAAACATAAAACGCCCCTTCTTCCAGTTCATTTTTTTCATTCAAGCTGTCTGCGTCTAAAGAAGAATAGAAGCCACCGTTTTTGTGTAGCAATTCTTTTTCAATAAAGGATAGGGTGTTGTACACAGTTTCTTTATACAATTCGTTTTTGGTGATTAAATAGGCGTCTGCATACAAACTTACTAATTGCCCATTGTCATACAGCATTTTTTCAAAATGTGGAATGTGCCATTTTGTATCTACAGAATACCTAGAAAATCCACCACCCACTTGATCAAAAATTCCGCCATGAGCAATTTTGGTCAATGTGGTATGTACATAGTCAGCTAATTTTGTATCGTTATTCTGAAAAGCATATCGCAATAAAAAGTGATAATTATTAGGCATTGGAAATTTCGGAGCTTGCTTCATTCCGCCTAAATTGTCATCAAAGTAAACGCCCCATTTTTCTACGGTATTTTTCAGGTATGCTGTTGTGAACAGTGCCTTGTTTTTATTCAAAGTGATCAATCCAGATTGTTGAACTCCTGCTGTTAATTTCTCTGCATATTCAATAATTTTATTCGGATCTTCCTGATACAAATCCCCAATTTGAGTAAGGACTTTTGTCCATGCTTCTTTTTTAAAATAGGTGCCGCCCCAAATAGGTCTTCCATCTGGAAGTGCAATACAGTTTAAAGGCCATCCGCCGCTTCCTGTCATTAATTGAACAGCATTCATATATATTTGGTCAATGTCTGGGCGCTCTTCTCTATCTACCTTTACATTGATAAAATACTGATTCATGATGTTGGCAACCTCAACATTCTCAAAACTTTCAGCTTCCATAACATGACACCAATGACACGAAGAATAGCCAATAGAAATCAGCAATAGTTTGTTTTCTTTTTTTGCCAAGGCAAGTGTTTCATCATTCCAAGCGTACCAATTTACAGGATTGTGAGCGTGTTGTAATAAATACGGACTCGTTTCTGTAATTAAGTGATTGGTGAATTTATGTTTGGGCATTTCTTGTTGTTTTTGACTGTTGCAGCTGATACATAAAACTACAAAAAGAAGGATTAAAACACGGTATTTCATTACTGATTTTTTTCAAAGGTAAACAATATCTACAATTGACAAACCTATCTATTTATTGATTAGATAAAGATTTGGAAACATATACTTAACATTGGTATTGGTTCTTTGTAGTAGTAAAAATGATACTAATAGAAGTAGGATGAAGTTTAAAGTAGGTGTTATTGCATTTTGTATCGCTACCATGACTAGTGTGTCTGCACAAGAAAAAACAGCAATCCCAAAAGGGAAAGTAACTGGAAAAGTATTTTTCAACTACCATTTGGACGCAACAAAAGACGCGGAACAAACGGGTGCTTTTGAATTGACCAGAGCATACCTTGGTTATGTATACAACATCAATGACAAGTTTTCTGCGACAGTTGTATTGGATGCAGGAAAATCTTCAGGAGGAAGTGATCATTCGGTCTTTGTTAAAAATGCCAAGCTAACATATAAAGCAAAAAATTGGCTGACTTTTTCTGCGGGAATAGTTGGAATGAAGCAGTTTAAAACTCAAGAAAAATTTTGGAGCTATCGATACCTTTATAAATCTTTAGCAGATGAATATAAATTTGGAACCAGCGCAGATTTGGGTGTACTAGCAGGAATTAAAGTAACTGATTATTTTAAAATGGATCTATTACTTGTAAATGGAGAAGGCTATAAAAAAGTACAAGACGCTTCTGGAAATACAAGATTCGGAGCTAATTTTGTGTACACACCTACTAAAAATTGGATCTTTAAAACCTATGTTGACACCATGAAAGGCATTGATATTTCAGACGCAACGAAAACAACCTCTATCACAAATGTTGTAGTGTTTGCAGGGTATGCCATCAAAGATAAATTTAGAATTGGAGTCGAGTACAACCTCTTAAAAAATGGAACTTCGTATAAAAAAGCTTCCGAAAACAAGGAATTAAAAGGGATCTCCCTTTACACTACATACACTATGAATAACAAGTGGAATGTGTTTGGACGGTATGACCAACTTTCATCAAACAAACTTATAGGAGCAATGAACGCTTGGAATCATTCAAAAGACGAAACTACGTTTATTACAGGATTTGAATACAAACCAACAAAAGGCATAAAGACGTCTGTAAATTATAGAATTACAGACTTCAAAGATGCTGACAATAAGAATGCATCTTCCGTTTATTTTAATCTAGAATTTATTTTCTAAGATGTTGACACACACAAAAACAAGCATATCAATAAGCTGTTTTCAATTTTTTTATTTGATAACATTAATCTAACATTGGTTATGTCAATGACGTATAAATTTGTAAAAAATAATAAAAACTAAAGATGCAAGATCCTTATATTTTAATGCTAGTGGCATTGACCGTATTAGCAGTAATCGACTTGGTTGTCGGAGTAAGTAACGATGCAGTAAATTTTTTAAACTCGGCAATCGGTTCAAAGGCCATTTCGGTTAAAAAAATATTAATCATTGCAAGTCTTGGAGTCTTTGTTGGTTCTGTAACTTCTAGTGGGATGATGGAAGTTGCTCGTAAAGGAATCTTTGTTCCTAGCGAGTTTTATTTTAATGAAATCATGTACATTTTTATGGCAGTAATGGTTACAGACATCTTGTTGTTAGACGTCTTTAATTCATTGGGAATGCCAACATCAACTACAGTTTCTATTGTATTTGAATTGTTGGGAGCCGCTGTTGCCATGGCATTGGTAAAAATATATACCTCAGGAAATGGAGAAACGATTGCCAATCTTGGAAAATACATCAATTCTGATAAAGCGCTATTAATTATCTTTGGAATCCTGCTTTCGGTCGTCGTCGCATTTTCGATAGGAGCGATTGTGCAGTTTTTCTCTCGATTGATTTACTCGTTTAATTTTGAACAAAGACCAAGCTATATAAGTGCGTTGTTTGGAGGTTTTGCCATTACAGCAATTACCTATTTTATTGTGATTAAAGGATTGAAAGGAACCCCTTTTAAAAATGATATTAGTGGAGCGATTGAAGGGAATTTATTGTTGATTGTTTCTAGTGGATTTGTCTTTTGGACATTGGCATCTCAATTGTTAATCACTGTTTTTAAAGTAAATGTGCTCAAGCTAATTATCGGAATAGGAACCTTTTCATTGGCCTTGGCTTTTGCTGGAAATGATTTGGTAAACTTTATTGGAGTGCCAATTGCCGCATGGGATTCATATGATGCTTGGCAAGCTTCTGGACAAGAAGCTGCTCAGTTTTCAATGGCAATATTAGATAAAAAAGTACCTGCTAATTTCATTTATTTATTGTTGGCAGGAGCTGTTATGGTGGTTACTATTTGGACCTCTAAAAAGGCGAAAACAGTGATAGAAACAGGAATTAATTTATCTCGTCAAGGAGAAGGTCATGAAAAATTTCAGCCAAATTCAATGTCGAGAGTTGTTGTAAGAACAGCCATGGGAATTAATGCGGGATTTAGATATCTTCTTCCGAAGAAAACATTGTTAGCCATTGATTCGAAGTTTCAAAAACCTGTGGTAAAATTATCAAAAGATAAAGCTTATGAGATGCCTGCTTTTGATATGATTAGAGCTTCTGTCAATTTAATTGTAGCAGGAATTTTAATCTCGATTGGAACCTCTTTAAAATTACCGCTTTCTACAACCTATGTAACGTTTATGGTAGCTATGGGAACATCGCTGGCAGATAGAGCTTGGGGAAGAGAAAGCGCTGTGTATAGAGTTGCAGGTGTGGTAAACGTTGTTGGAGGTTGGTTTATGACGGCAATTGTAGCATTTGTAGCAGCAGCAATAGTTGCGTATCTGATTTATTTAGGAGGCATTACTATGGTTGCCATTTTATTATTATTGGTTTTCGGATTGATTGCACGTAATTCTATTCGTCATTCTAAAAAAGCCAAAGAAACCAAAAAACAACACCATATAGAAAGAGCGGAGTTGATTACTATTAATGGAGTGATTGAAGAAAGTTCTGATCATATCTCAGAAGTTGCACAACGAGTGAATAAATTATATACCAATGTGGTGAATGATTTAGCAAATCACGATTTGAACAAATTGCGTAAAACTGAGAAACATGTTGGCAAGTTAAATGATGAGATAGATAATTTAAAAGATGGTGTTTTCTATTTCATAAAATCATTGGATGAAACCTCTGTGCAAGCGAGTCGGTTTTATATTTTGGTATTGGGGTATTTACAAGATGTAGCACAATCTATTAGTTATATTTCTAGAGCGAGCTATAAACATGTAAATAACAATCATAAAAATTTAAAGAAAGGACAGTTAAAAGATTTAAAAGGAATTGACAATCAGTTGACAGAATTGTTATCAGAAGTAAGTTCTATTTTTGAAAATAGGGCTTTTGAAGGATTAGACGCTATTTTAATCAAAAAACAAATGCTTTTAAATGCTGTTTCGGCATCTATAGAAAAACAAGTAGCAAGAATTAGAACCGATGAATCAAGTCCTAAAAACACCATTTTATATTTTAGTGTCTTGCTAGAAACAAAAGATTTAATTGCGGCGCTAATGAATTTATTACAGACCTATGAAGAGTTTCACTTGACAACAAAAGAAGAGTAATACCCGAAAGGTATAGCAACTAAAAACCCCGAGATTCTGAAACCTATCAGACTCTCGGGATTTTTTTATGGTGTTTGCTCGAATTTCTACGAGGGTTACATTTCTAAAGCTTTTTTAATGTCGTTGTCCATTAAAAATTCTTGTGGATTCTCTAGCGCTTCTTTAACGGCCACCAAGAAACCAACAGATTCACGTCCGTCAATAACTCTATGGTCATACGATAAAGCCACATACATAATAGGCTGAATAACAACTTTGCCATCAACAGCCATTGGACGATTTACAATATTATGCATTCCTAAAATTCCACTTTGAGGAGGGTTTAAAATAGGCGTAGACAGCATAGAACCAAACACGCCACCATTGGTGATCGTAAATGTTCCTCCGGTCATTTCATCAATAGTAATTTGTCCGTCACGCGCACGTAAAGCCAATCGTTTTACTTCGCTTTCTACTCCTTTAAAAGATAATTTCTCAGCATTTCTAATGACAGGAACCATGAGTCCTTTTGGACCAGAAACGGCAATTGAAATATCTTGAAAATTATTTTTAATTTGAAAATCTCCATCCAACATAGAGTTTACATCTGGATACATTTTTAATGCTCTTACCACAGCAAGTGTAAAGAAAGACATAAAGCCTAATCCAACTCCGTGTTTTGCTTTAAAGTCTTCTTTATGAGCAGTACGCAAATCAAAAATAGGTTGCATGTTCACTTCATTAAAAGTCGTTAACATGGCGGTTTCGTTTTTAACAGACACCAAGCGTTGTGCTACTTTTCTACGAAGCATAGATAGCTTTTTACGTTCCGTTCCACGATCACCATCTGCAGGAATACTTCCCATGCTTGGCACAGCTTTTACAGCATCATCTTTGGTAATTCTACCATCTTTCCCAGTTCCTTTGATTGCATTGGAATCCATTCCTTTTTCTGCCAAGATTTTTTTAGCAGCAGGAGAAGCCGTTCCGGTAGCATAGGTAGTTGCTGTTTCCGTTTTGTTCTCAACAGCGATAGGACTGTCGCTCTTTTCAATGCTTTTAGAATCTGCTGATGGCTGATTACTGCCAGCAGGTTTTTCTGCGTCCATGTCTATCAAACAAATCACTGCACCTACAGCAACAGCATCACCTTCTTCAGCTTTCAGTGTAATAATTCCACTTTCTTCTGCAGGCAATTCTAAGGTTGCTTTGTCAGAATCTACTTCGGCAATGGGTTGGTCTTTTTCAACATAATCACCATCTTCAACTAACCACGTTGCTATTTCTACTTCTGTAATTGATTCTCCCGGAGAAGGAACTTTCATTTCTAAAATCATCAGTACTAAATTTTAACTTGTGCCGAACTTGTTTCAGCACCTAATTTATCTTTTTATTATTCTGTATCAAAAACACTGTCAATCACCCGTTGGTGTCTTTTTTTAAATCGTGTACTAGATCCAGCAGCTGGAACTGCATAGTATTTACGAGAAGCTACCTGTAATTTTACCAAATCAAATCGCTCTAGCATAAAGCTCCACGCCCCCATATTTCTAGGTTCTTCTTGTGCCCAAACATAATCCGTTACATTTGGATATCGATCAATAGCTTGCTGCATTTTTTCTAGATGCAACGGAAATAATTGTTCTATTCGAACCAAAGCTACATCTTCTCTTTCTAACTTTTCGCGTTCTGCCAATAAATCATAATAGAATTTACCCATACAAAACACCAATTTTTTCACTTTCTTCGGATTGATGGTGTCATCAATAACCTCTTGAAATTCACCCGTAGCAAAATCACTTAAAGGGTTTACCACTTTCGGATGACGCAATAAACTTTTTGGTGTAAATACAATCAATGGTTTTCTATAGCTGCGCTTCATTTGTCTACGCAACAAATGGTAAAAGTTAGCAGGTGTTGTACAGTTAGCAACGGTCATATTATCTTCTGCACAGAGTTGTAAATAGCGTTCAATTCTTGCTGATGAATGTTCAGAACCTTGTCCTTCATATCCATGAGGAAGCAACACTACAATTCCGTTTTGCATTTTCCATTTATCTTCTGCAGCAGAAAGGTATTGGTCAAATATAATTTGAGCTCCGTTAGAAAAATCTCCAAATTGTGCTTCCCAGATGGTCAATGTATTTGGGCTTGCCATGGCATAGCCATAATCAAAACCTAAGACCGCATATTCTGACAAAGACGAATTGTAAATGGTCATATTTCCTTTGCTCTTCGGATTTGTATTCAACAGGTTGATACGTTCTTCAGAGACTTCATCACGCAAAATCGCATGACGATGCGAAAAAGTTCCTCTCTCTACATCCTGACCAGAAATACGAATGTTAAAACCTTCTTCTAGCAAACTTCCGTAGGCTAAGGTTTCTGCCATTCCCCAGTCTAAGGCATCATTTTCAAACACCATCTTCGCTCTTCCTTGTAAAATGCGTTCTGCTTTCCGAACAAATTTTACATTTTCTGGAACTGTAGAAACAATGGTTGCAATATTTTTTAAAGCTTTTGTTGGGTATGTAGTATCTACAGGTTGCAACATGGCTTCTAAGCGTTGACGCACAAACCCTTTCCAAGTAGATTCCATAAACTCATTCAGTTTAGAGGTCGACTCTAATTTAGATTTTACGAATTCTTCTTCTAGCATCGATTTGAATTCTGTTGTTATAGAATCCAAATAGTTCTGATCAATGGTTCCTTCGGCAATTAATTGCGCAGCATAAATATCTTTCGGATTGTTATGTTTTGAAATCGCTTTGTATAATTTTGGTTGTGTAAAACGAGGCTCGTCACCTTCATTATGACCATATTTTCTGTAGCCCAATAAATCAATAAACACATCACGTTTAAAGCGCATTCTAAACTCTATTGCCATTTCTACAGCATGACAAACTGCCTCTGCATCATCAGCATTGACGTGTAAAACAGGAGACAAGGTTACTTTTGCAACATCTGTACAATAGGTGCTTGAACGTGCGTCTAAGTAGTTGGTTGTAAAACCAATTTGGTTGTTGACTACAACATGAATGGTTCCTCCGGTTTTGTAACCGTTTAGCTGCGACATTTGCGTGAGTTCATATACAATTCCTTGACCAGCAATAGCAGCATCTCCATGGATGATGATTGGAAGAACTTTAGATTCATTCCCATTATATTTTCGGTCTATTTTAGCACGTGTAATTCCTTGTGCAACCGAACCAACAGTTTCTAAGTGTGATGGATTTGGAACCAGATTCATTTTAATCTGCTTTCCATTTTGATAGGTTTTATTAAGGGTAAGTCCCAAGTGATATTTTACATCACCATCAATATTTTCATCTTCAAAATCTTTCCCTTCAAATTCGCTAAACAAATCTCTAACGGGCTTTCTAAAAACATTGATCAAGGTGCTTAATCGTCCTCTATGCGCCATTCCTAAAACGCACTCTTCAACATCAAAATCAGTTACAGCATTAAACAATGCAACGCTAATTGCCGGAATCAATGCTTCTCCGCCTTCTAAAGAAAAACGTTTTTGCCCCACATATTTGGTTTGTAAAAACGTTTCAAACGTCACCGCCTGATTTAGTTTTGAAAGAATGTATTTTTTTGAGTCTGCGGTATAGTTTGCGCGGTTGTCATTTTTATTCAACCTATTTTGCCACCATTTCAATTCTTCAGGATCACGTAAATACATATACTCGATACCGATAGAGCTACAATAGATGCGCTCTAAATGGTTGATAATTTCGGAGAGTTTTTTAGCACCAATCCCTAGAATTTCACTCGCATTAAAAACGGTGTCTAAATCAGCAGTAGACAAGCCAAAGTTTTCGATGTTTAGAGAAGGGCTGTATTTACGGCGTTCACGTACAGGATTTGTTTTTGTAAACAAATGTCCACGAGTTCTATAGCCGTTAATGAGATCGATGACTAAAAATTCTTTATGTACTTTTTCTGGGATTTCAGTTGAAACCTCCTCGTCGGTTAACGAATAGTTTTCATTGGCAAGGTCGTAGCCTTGAAAAAAGCTTCTCCAACTTGGTTCTACGGCGTCTGGATTTTTTAAATATTGCTCGTATAAATCTGCGATAAACCCCGTGTGTGCCGCATTTAAGAACGAAAATTTGTCCATATATTTTTGTACTACTTTTTGTATAAGAATAAATCTTTAGCAAAAGTACAACTTTTAAGAAAATTGGGCTTTTTTTTACCTATTATTTCGTGAAATAAAACACTGTTTTTTTTAAAAAAATATTAGGAAGTGCTTTAAAAAGATTTATATTTGCACCCGTCTACCGAAAGGCTGGCTAGCAAAACGAATAGTCTTGCAAAATTCCTCCTTACCTGCCTGCCGCAGGCAAGGCTCAGAACTGAGCTTTGAATATCTTCGGCAGTATTTTAAGAAGGAAAAGTCAAAAAAAGACTCAAAAATTATAAATTCCTCCTTAGCTCAGTTGGTTAGAGCATCTGACTGTTAATCAGAGGGTCCTAGGTTCGAGCCCTAGAGGAGGAGCAAAAACAATCCAACTTATGAAAATAGGTTGGATTTTTTGTGTTTTAAAGGTAGTGTAATAGTTTCCTTCTCTATTGGTTGTAATTCCGAAACCAATACAATCTAAATAATGTTTCATTCACCACGTTAAAACATATTTTGGGATGTAATTTAATTTTCAAGTATCTATCTTAACAACTATATTTCATGATTTCTTTTACAAGTTCTTTGAAGTTATACCCTTCTCTAACTTCTATGAGGCAAACTTTATTTTCAAGACACTTCTCTTTTTTTTGTTTGTCTCTTTTTTTGTTCTCGTTAAAAGATTTTTCACCTCCAAAAAACTCTATGGGCTCATCGTGTTGTTTGCCTTGAAATTCTATAGCTACTTTTATTGAAGGCATCCAGACATCAAAATGTTGCCTTCCTAGCCAATTAGGTCTACCGTGTTGAATCACTTCAATTTTTTTAAAATGCTTTTTTAGTTTATAGTAAAGTTCTGTTTCACTTATCCAAGATTCTCCAATTTTTTTTGCTCCAATTGAAATTCTATAATCATTTTCGCCTTTTCTTAAAATTTTTGAAGAATACTCTCGGATTGCCTGATAAACGAATCCTTTAGAAGTTTCTCCGTTCTTTAAAATTGCTCCACCTAACTTTATGCCTTCAGGGGAATCATACCAAGCCCATATTTTTTTAGCTTCACTGCTATCTTGAAAAAATTGCTCATAATATTCAAACTGAAATGTTTTAATTTTCATTTTATTATTGAAGTCGTAATTTTTAAAGAAAAGGTTAAAAAAAATTGGAGTAGATTGTGAATCTATTAGTATTGTTGCGTATCTAAATACACTTTTAATGTTTCTTTTTCCAAATTGAGTTAATTGATTTCTTTTTAAAGATATTTTATTTAAAAAGTATCCATTCATTAATTTTTTTTTAAGCAAATACTCAAACTTCATGATTCTTATTATTGCTGATTCTCTATAGGTAATACTTCCGCTATGCTCTTCTTCTTGTAATTTAATCCACTCATTAAGAGCTTCCTGATATTTTTCTAAAGAGATAAGAAAATCTACAAAGCTCTCATAGCCTACCTCCCACCTGTTTCTTACTGTAAAATGTTCTTTATAGCACTTGTAGTCTGACTTTAGAGATGTAAAGCTTTTGTGATTTTCATAGTCTTTTATAAAACCTTGATACACTTTTTCAGCATTATATTGTGTTCTTCGGTAGTTCTTGAACTTATTCATCTATGTGGTGTGTAAACTTAATTAAGTTGTTATGTTTAAAACAGTAGTGCTTTCGACTTTTATTAAATGATAAAAAATTTTATTTTACAAATTTCCGAAAAATTTATCATACTTAAAAACCTCCGCTGGTGCGCGATTGTATCGCGTTCCCCATACAGCCTGAGAGATGTATCCTATTTTTTCAAATAAGAATTGGCATGTGTAGAAAACGGTCGCTACTAAATTTTTATTTGTCGATCTATTTGTTGATCCAAAGAAATAAAGGTTTCCGTTCTTGCCACTCCCTTAATTCGTTGAACATCTTGGTTAAGGATGTGCATTAAATCTTCATTGTTTTTACACAAAATTTTGATAAAAATCGCATAATTTCCTGTTGTATAGTGACTTTCTACAATTTCTGGAATTTCTTTCAGTCGGTTAATAGCTGCCTTATAGCCATTTCCAGCATCTAAAAAGATGCCTACAAATGCGGTTGTGGTATAGCCTAGCGCTTTTGGGTTTAGAATCATTTTTGAACCCACAATGAGTTCTGAATCTTCTAATTTTCGAAGTCGTTGATGAATGGCAGCACCAGAGATACCAACTTCTCGAGCAATACTTAAAATAGGAGTTCTGGCATTTTCTACCAATCGCTTGATAATGATTTTATCGATTCCGTCAATTTTCAATGTAGCTGCCATTTGTTCTTTCGTTTAGGTCAGATAAAGGTAAAAAAAATAAGGATATATAACTATATCCTTATTTTTTAATTCGTTTTACAACGGAATAATGTGTTTATGCTTCCATTTCGAAGTCTTCCATAAACTTAGTGGTATAATTTCCTGCAAGATAATCAGGATGATCCATTAGTTGTCGATGAAAAGGAATGGTTGTTTTTACGCCTTCAATAATAAATTCATCCAAAGCTCTCTTCATTTTGTTAATTGCTTCTTCTCTTGTCTGAGCAGTTACAATTAATTTAGCAATCATAGAGTCATAATTTGGCGGAATAGAATAGCCTGCATATACGTGCGTATCGATTCGAATTCCGTGTCCTCCTGGTGCATGAAAAGTAGTGATTTTTCCTGGCGCAGGTCTAAAGTTATTGAAAGGATCTTCTGCATTGATTCTACATTCGATAGAGTGCATTTTCGGAAAATAGTTTTTTCCAGAAACAGGAGTTCCTGAAGCTACTAATATTTGTTCGCGAATCAAATCGTAATCAATTACTTCTTCCGTAATAGGATGCTCTACTTGAATTCGAGTATTCATTTCCATAAAATAGAAATTACGATGTTTGTCTACTAAAAACTCAACAGTTCCAGCACCTTCATATTTAATATATTCGGCAGCTTTTACAGCAGCATCTCCCATGGCTAAACGCAATTTGTCAGTCATAAACGGAGAAGGTGTTTCTTCGGTTAATTTTTGATGACGACGCTGAATAGAACAGTCTCTTTCTGATAAATGACAAGCCTTTCCAAAAGAATCTCCAACAATTTGAATTTCGATATGACGAGGTTCTTCAATCAGTTTTTCTAAATACATTCTGTCATCTCCAAAGGCTGCTTTTGCTTCTTGACGAGCAGCATCCCAACAATCTTGAAGTTCTTCTTTTTTCCAAACAGCACGCATTCCTTTTCCTCCACCTCCAGAAGTTGCTTTCAACATCACTGGATAGGTCATTTTTGTTGCTAGCTTTTCGGCTTCTTCAAAAGTTTCTAAAATTCCTTTAGATCCAGGAATACAAGGCACGCCTGCAGAAAGCATGGTTGCTCTTGCAGAAGCTTTATCTCCCATTTGGTTGATCATCTCTGCAGTAGCTCCAATAAATTTGATGTGATGTTCCTTACACAATTTAGAAAACTTTGCGTTCTCTGCTAAAAACCCATATCCAGGGTGAATGGCATCCGCATTTGTGATTTCTGCTGCTGCAATAATATTTGACATTTTTAAATACGACTCACTACTTGCAGGAGGGCCAATACAAACTGCTTCATCAGCAAATTTAACATGTAAACTTTCTGCGTCTGCAGTAGAATATACCGCGACAGTTTTAATACCCATCTCTTTACAGGTTCTAATAACACGCAGTGCTATTTCACCTCTGTTGGCAATTAATATTTTTTTAAACATACCTTAAAAATTAGTACTATTCAATTCAGATTAATTATGATGGATCTACTAAGAATAATGGTTGATCAAATTCTACAGGAGTAGAGTCGTCAACCAATATTTTAACAATTTTACCTGAAATTTCAGATTCAATCTCGTTAAATAGTTTCATGGCTTCGATCACACAAACCACATCTCCTTCTTTTATAACATCTCCAACTTCCACAAAAACATCTTTGTCTGGTGAAGGTTTTCTGTAAAAAGTACCAATGATTGGTGATTTTACGGTAATGTAATTAGAATTTTCATCAGCATCGGCTGAAGGTGTACTAGCTGCAGATACCTCAACAATTGCTTGTGGAGCTACTGGAGCTTGTAGTTGAGGAATCCCTGCAATTGGACCCGCTTGCACAATGGTTGTTTCTGTTTTTGCAGCACCTGTTTTAATGGTGATTTTTACATCTTTCATTTCTAGCTTTACCTCGCTTGCGCCAGATTTTGCTACAAATTTAATAAGATTTTGAATTTCTTTAATATCCATTTCTTAAGTTTTAGTTGTTTGTTGTTATGCGTTATATGCCCATTTTAAGTAGATAGCTCCCCAAGTGAAACCACCACCAAAAGCGGCAAAAATAATATTATCTCCTTTTTTTAACTGATCTTCATAATCAGCTAATAATAGTGGTAAGGTTGCAGAAGTCGTGTTTCCGTACTTATGAATATTTACCATTACTTTTTCACTTTCTAAACCAACCCTTCTGGCTGTTGCTTCAATAATTCTATTATTTGCTTGATGTGGTGCTAGCCATTGAATGTCTTCCTTTGTAAGATTGTTACGCGTTAACATTTTTTCAGCGACATCTGCCATGTTAGAAACGGCAAATTTAAAGACTGTTTTTCCTTCTTGACGTACAGAATTAAGACCGTTTTTCAACGTTTCTTCTGTGGTTGGCATAATAGATCCTCCAGCATCTATTTTTAAGAATTCTCTTCCGTTTCCATCACTTCTAAGGTATTCATCTTGAAGGCCTAAATTTTCAGTGTTAGGTTCAAACAATACTGCTCCAGCGCCATCACCAAAAATAATACACGTTGCTCTGTCTGTATAATCGATAATAGAAGACATTTTATCAGCTCCAATAAGAAGTACTTTTTTGTAACGTCCAGATTCTATATAACTCGCAGCAGTTGACATTCCGTATAAAAAACTAGAACACGCTGCTTGTAAATCATATGAAAATGCATTTGTAGCGCCTATTTGTGTGGCTACGTGTGCTGCGGTAGATGCTACTGGTAAGTCTGGTGTTGCTGTACCAACAATAACAAGGTCTATTTCTGTTGGATCGATATTGGATTTTTGGAGTAATTCTTCAGCGGCTTTGATGGCCATATATGAAGTTCCTTTTCCTTCTCCTTTAAGAATTCTGCGTTCCTTGATACCGGTTCTTGATGTAATCCATTCATCATTCGTATCTACCATTTTCTCTAACTCTTTATTAGTTAGGATATAGTCAGGAACATATTTTCCTACTGCTGTTATCGCTGCAGTTGTTTTTGTCATAATAGTACCTTAATTTATTAAAAGGAAGTTATTTTTAGTGAACAAAACGAATGTTCAAAGAAATGAAATTTATTTGCATTATTGCGTAAAAAACGTCAAAAACAGTGAATTTTCGTAAGAAAACAAAAAAAAACCCTCAAAAATAGAGGGTTTTCAAATTTCTAAACTACTGATTAAGCTTCTGCTATTGCAGATTCTAATACGATTTGTCCTCTGTAGTATAATTTACCTTCGTGCCAGTGAGCTCTGTGGTATAAATGCGCTTCTCCAGTTGTAGGATCTACAGCAATTTGAGGAACACTCGCTTTGTAATGCGTTCTTCTCTTGTCTCTTCTGGTTTTAGATATTTTTCTTTTAGGATGTGCCATTTTATGTCTTTTTATCTATTATTAAACTTTTTAATTTATCCCATCTTGGGTCTACATTTGCTGTAGTTTTTTGTACTCTTAGTGTTTCTAATCTGTTTAAAGCGTCAGATTCCATACTTCCGTCAATTACTTTCGGATGTATTCTTTTTGAAGGAACTGCTAATACAATCATTTCATAAATGTATTGAGCAACGTTCAATTGGAATTCTGAATACGGTAAAATTAATACCTCTTCATTTTCATCATTAAACGTTTCGCCAAACTTTACGATCAATGTTAATGATGCACTTATTTCTTGATCAAATGACTCTCCGCTTACATCACAGGCTATATTAACAGTGCCTTTGGCTGTAAATGAGAGGTTAAATAACGTGCTCTTTTTTTCTAATTGTAGCGCAACGTTAATGTTTGTTTCAAAAAAATCGTCAAAATTATATGCTTCAAAGAACGTATTGTCAATTTGATAGTTAAATGAATGACTTCCATTTTTCAATCCAGTGTAGTGGATATTAAATTGTTTCAAGTCTTTCATCACAAATCAATTTGAGCGTGCAAAGATATAAAAATTTGTGTTATTTTATAACTAATATTGAAAAAAGTAATCGAATCTATTTATTTAGTTGCAAGGGGATTACGTGTTAGCTTTTTGTATTCGCTTCGGTTCTTATGAATTTGTATTGCAGAAAAAAGAGCTTCTTTAAACGAAGTAGCATTTGCACTGTTTTTTCCCGCAATTTCATAGGCCGTTCCGTGGTCTGGAGACGTTCTTATTTTTGACAGTCCTGCGGTGTAATTTACACCGTTTCCAAAAGACAAGGCTTTAAATGGCGCCAATCCTTGATCGTGATACATGGCCAATATACCATCAAATTTTGTGTAGGTGCTAGATCCAAAAAAACCATCCGCAGCATAAGGCCCAAAAACAACGTGACCACTTTCCTTGATCTTTTCAATGGTTGGCCTGATGATTTCGTCATCTTCTTTTCCGATAACACCATGGTCACCACAATGTGGGTTCAGTCCTAGAATCGCAATTTTTGGTTTATTGATTCCAAAATCTTCTACCAATGTTTTGTGTAGAATGGCGACTTTCTTTTCAATCAATTCAGGCGTAATGCTTTTCGAAATTTCTGAAATAGGAATGTGCCCAGTAACAAGACCAACGCGTAATTCATCAGAGATTAAGATCATTAAGCTTTCTCCATCTAGCTGACTTTCTAAATATTCTGTATGTCCTGGAAAATTAAAAGTCTCAGATTGGATATTTTCTTTGTTGATTGGTGCTGTAAGCAGCACATCAATCTTGTTTTCTTTTAAGTGTGTTACTGCAGCTTCTAAAGATTTCAGCGCATACTCCCCAGAAATTTTTGTGGGAGTTCCTAAAGAGATCGCAACTTCTTCTTTCCAGATAGTTAGCAAGTTGATTTTTCCATGCGCCAGTTGATTGATTGATTGTATGCTATTGATAGAAGTTTCAACGTTGAGTTGTTTTTTATGAAAGGAGATCGTTTTTGTAGAACCAAAAATAACTGGCGTACAAAAATCGAGCATTCGTTTGTCTTCAAATGTTTTTAAAATCACCTCAACACCAATTCCGTTTAGATCACCAATTGATATTCCGACAATTATTTTTTCTGTTTTCTCCATATTTATGCTTCAATATTGTTAGCTTTGATTCGGCAAAAATAACGAATTAATTTTTAGATTTTATGTTTACTGGAATTATTGAATCTTTGGGGCGTATAACAGCTGTTTCTAGCGAAGAAGAGAACTTGCATTTGACTGTAAAATGTGATTTTACAAGCGAATTAAAAATTGATCAAAGTGTGGCACATAATGGAGTTTGCTTAACAGTTGTGGCCATTTCAGAAGACACATATACCGTAACTGCAATCAAAGAAACGCTCCAAAAAACAACTCTTAGTCTTTTAAAAACAGATACTCTTGTAAATCTAGAAAGAGCAATGAAGTTAGGAGATCGACTAGATGGGCATATTGTGCAAGGACATGTAGACCAAACCGCAATTTGTAAAAACATCAAAAAAGAAGCAGGAAGTTGGGTTTTTACTTTTCATTATGATTCTTCAAAAAACAACATCACTATTGAAAAAGGCTCTGTAACGGTAAACGGTGTAAGTTTAACGGTGGTCAACTCAAAAGAACATGAATTTAGTGTGGCGATTATCCCGTACACCTTTGAGCACACCAATTTTCACACATTAACACCTAACAGTGTGGTAAATCTAGAATTTGATGTGATTGGGAAATATGTAGCAAGATTGCAAGGGGGTAAGCAATAAAAAAGACCTACATCTTTGATGCAAGTCTTTATAAATGTGGTCCCACATGGGCTCGAACCATGGACCCCCTGATTATGAGTCAGGTGCTCTAACCAGCTGAGCTATGGGACCTATTTACGCTTGCAAAACTACTACTTTTTTAAACGATGCCAAATATATTTTTAACATATGTTTTCTTTTTTAAATATTTCTATCCATGAGGTCAACTCCAAATTCTTGAAGCTCATTTTTAGCAGTTTCAGAGATGTGCATGGTTTCTAAAATAGCAAATGCAGCATTGGTGTAGTTAGCGATTTGACTTTTAATGTGTTTTGAAATATTGTTCTTTTCAAAGAGTTGTTTTACAACAATTATTTTCTCTGAGCTGTCCGTAGGTTTTTGATTGAACAAGTCAATTAACGTTTTTTGATCACTTGTATTGGCTATTTCTAATGTTTTTAGATAGAGGTATGTTTTTTTGTTTTCAATAATATCTCCACCTACTTGTTTTCCAAAAGTGAGTGGATCTCCAAAAGTGTCTAAATAATCATCTTGCAATTGAAAGGCAATTCCGAGGTTGAAACCAAAATTGTATAATTTCTGAGCATCTTCTTCATTTGCTTCGCTTACAATAGCACCCATTTTTAGCGCGGCACCAATTAAAACAGATGTTTTTAGAGAAATCATGTGTATGTATTCTGGAATGGTCACATCATTTCTAGTTTCAAAATCAACATCTAATTGTTGTCCGTCGCAAACTTCTAAAGCTGTTTTGCTAAATAATTTTGCTAATTTTTGAAAGATGGCTGGAGCATAGTTTTCGAAATGTTGATAGGCTAAAATAAGCATGGCATCACCAGACAAAATACCGGTATTTAAATTCCATTTTTCATGAACCGTTGTTTTTCCTCTACGTAGTGGCGCATCGTCCATAATATCATCATGAATCAATGTAAAATTATGAAACATTTCTATTGCAAAAGCAGCAGGAAGTGCTTTTTTGTAATCTTCAGAAAAGATAGAGGCTGCCATTAATGTTAATACAGGACGAATTCTTTTGCCGCCTAATTGCAAGATATAGTCAACAGGCTCATACAGATTTTTAGGTTCTTTGAGAAGGCTCTTGTCTTTTAAATAGGATACAAAAACCTCTTGAAATAATGAGATATTCAATGTGAATTTTTTTTGTAAAAGTAACAGAAAGATGCGCTATTTGATGCAAATTTGTTAAAAAAATCATAAAACTTTGGAAACTATTTTTGTTTCTAAAGTTTCCATTCGTATATTTGTTCCGATTTTCAGTTGTATACTTAACTTAATTATGAAGGATAAAATTTTAGAAAAGGCAGGAGAAATGTTTTTAAACCTCGGGTTTAAGAGCGTTACGATGGATGATATTGCCAATGAAATAGGCGTCTCTAAAAAGACTATTTATGTTCATTTTAGCAATAAAACAGCCTTGGTAAATTCGGTAACACTGTCAATTTTTGAAATAATAAGCGCAGGAATCGATATGATTTGTGCGTTGAAAAAAAATCCAATAGAAGAATTATACGATATTAAAAAGTTTGTAATGCTTCATTTAAAGAACGACAAATCTTCTCCACAGTACCAATTGCAAAAATACTACCCCAAAATTTACGCAACGTTAAAGAAGAAACAATTTGATGTAATGCAAACCTGTGTCATTGAAAACTTAACAAGAGGTGTTGAAAAAGGAATTTATAGAGATAGCATTGATGTAAGTTTTATTTCGAGAATTTATTTTCATGGAGTATTAGGAATAAAAGATATCGAGTTATTTCCGCTGCAACAATTTTCTATGAACGACTTAATGAATTTTTTCTTAGAGTATCATTTACGGGGAATTTGCACAGAAAAAGGAATTTTAATACTACATCAATTTACAACAACAAATCAATCATAAAATGCGGAATAGATTCATAATTATATACAGTATCTGCTTTTTAAACCTAGGGTTTGCTCAAGAAAAAAGTCAACATTTTTCTTTACAAGAAGCGATAACCTTTGCGTTGAAAAATAATTACAATGCTAAAACAGCAGCAAACAATGTTGTGGCAGCACATCAGAAGAAGTGGGAAACGACTACGATTGGTTTGCCAAAAATAAATGCTCAGATCGATTATCAAAAATGGTTGAAGCAAGCAACAACCTTATTGCCTGCTGAAATAGTTGGAGGTTCTCCAGGAACATTTGTTCCTGTAAATTTTGGTACAAAGCAAAACATAAATGCAAGTGTAATACTAAAGCAATTGATATTTGATGGCTCTTATTTAGTAGGGTTGCAATCTTCAAAAACGTATTTAAAAATATCAGAAAACGCCAAAGCGAAAACAGCATTGTCAATTCGGGAAGCGGTTATCAATGCGTATGGAAATGTATTAATTGCAGAAAAAAGTATTGGAATACTTGAAAACAACCTCACGATTTTAGAAAAAAACCTACGCGATGTACAGCTTATTTTTAAAAATGGCTTTAATGAAGAAGAAGATGTGGAGCAACTTCAAATAACATTGTCAACGGTTAAAAGTCAATTAAACAGAACAAAGCGACTCAAGAATATTGGGTATAAAATGTTGAATATATCACTTGGGCTTCCTATTGAAAACACAACCATTTTAACGGATACGCTAGAGTCGTTAATGGAAACCCATATGGACGTAACTCTTTTGTCAAAAAGATTTAGCATAAAAAGTCATATTGATTTTAAAATAGCAACCAATAACAGAGAAGGTGTTCGATTGTTGCTACTGCTAGAAAAAAGCAAAGCACTGCCAACACTAAAAGCCTTTGTCAACTTTGGGTATGCTGGACACTCAAATACGTTTGATTTTTTAAACAAGACCCAAAAATGGTACGACTCCTCTCTTTTGGGATTGAGTCTAAACATTCCGATTTTTAGTAGTTTTGAGCGTAGATCAAAAACAAAACAAGCAAAAATTGAGCTAGAAAACACAGATATCCGATTAGAAGAAATCACTCAAAAATTAAACTTGGAAGTCGCCAATGCAAAAAGTGAGTATCAATTTAGTATTGAACACTATGAGAGCGCAAAACAAAATTTAACATTAGCACAACGAATAGAGAAAAAACAGCAAGTAAAATTCTTTGAAGGAGTTTCTACAAGTTTTGATTTATCTCAAGCACAAAATCAATTATACACACAACAACAATATTATATTCAATCAATGTTGGATGTAATCGCTAAGAAAGCAGCATTAGAAAACGCATTAAACATCCCTTTAAAATAAAAATATGAAAACAAAATATACCTTTCTTATAGGATTTTTCTTATTAGTTTCTTGTGGAGAGACTACAAGAGTATCAGGAGATTTACAGGAGTTAACCATTAAAAAACAACAATTAAAACAACAGTTAGATGGTGTTAGCAAAGCTTTGATACAAGTAGAATTGGCCATTTCTGAGCTAGATACATTAAAAAAATTGCCAATTGTAACGGTTTTAAAATCAACAATTACAGATTTTAATCACTATATAAATGTGCAAGGAACAATACAGGCAGATAAAAGTGTTGTGTTGCGTACAGAAATGGGAGGTACGGTAACAGAAATCTTTGTAAAAGAAGGGGAAGAGGTTGCTAAAGGAACGGTCTTGGCACAATTAGATGCGAGCATTCTTGCCAATAAGATTTCGGAAGTTATGATACAATACAATTTGTCAAAAACCACTTTTGATAGACAAGCTCGTCTTTGGGAACAACAGATTGGTAGCGAGATGCAATATTTACAAGCAAAATCTGTAAAAGAAAGATTAGAAAGCACCATTAAAACATTACAAGTTCAAGAAGAAAAGTTAAAAATTATTGCACCTTTTTCTGGAACAGTGGATGCTGTTTTTGCCAAAGAAGGTGAATTGACATCGCCACAAATACCTTTTTTACGTTTGGTGAATTTAAATCAAGTTTATATAGAGAGTGATGTAACTGAATCTTATGCAAAAAGTATTAAAAAAGGAACTCGTGTATTGGTTGCTTTTCCGTCGTTAGAATATGAAGTTGAGTCAACGATTTCGCAAGTGGGTAGTTTTATAAATCCCAGCAACCGAAGTTTTAAAATTCGAGTGGAATTAAGAAATACAAACAAAGCGATTAAAACAAACCTATTGGCGAGACTTAAAATTAATGATTTTAGTGCTAGAGGAATTGTTATTCCAACATACATCATTCAAAAAGACACTCGAAACAATACTTTTGTATATACGTTAACACAAGATAAAGAGCATTATAAAGTGGTAAAAACATTGGTAAAGGTCACAAAGGAATACAACAATCAATCCTACATTTCTGGTGGTTTAACGGTAGATATGATGCTTGTAGATAAAGGAGCGAAGTTGGTAAAAAGTGAAGATGAAGTAGTTGTGTCACAGTAAAAAAGATAAAATGAATACACAAAAAATAAAAGAATTTAAGTTATCTAGTTGGGCTATTTCAAATAAAATGACCGTAGCTGTAATTACCTGTATCATTATCTTAAGCGGTTTGTTGTCTTACAATAATATGCCCCGAGAAAATTTTCCAGAAATTATAATTCCAAAAATCTATGTGGCAACTCCATATCCTGGAAATTCAGCATTGGATGTAGAAAAACTCATAACGAAACCTTTAGAAAAAGAAATCAATGCTATTAGTGGAGTTGATGAGATTACCTCTAATTCTATCCAAGGATTTTCAACGATTCAAGTGAAGTTCTCCTTTGATGTAACACCTTCTGAGGCGCTACAAAAAGTGAAAGACAAGGTAGATATTGCGATGTCTGACAGTGATTTTCCAACTGATTTACCAACAGATCCAAGTATTACGGAAATGAATTTTTCTGAATTAATACCGATTATGAATGTGAACCTTTCGGGAGAGTTCTCTATGGATCAGTTAAAAGAATACGGAGAATATTTAGAAGATAAAATAGAATCTTTGCCAGAAATTTCGAGCGTAGATATTAGAGGAGTACAAGAAAAAGAAGTAGAAGTAGCCATTGATTTGTATAAAATGGAAGCCTCTGAAATTAGTTTCACGGACATAGAAAATGCCATTTCATTTGAAAACATGAGTATTTCTAGTGGCGATATTTTACAAAACGGACTTCGTAGAAATGTACGTGTTGTGGGTGAGTTTTCTGAAATAACAGCCATTGCAAACCTAATTGTAAAACGAGAAAAAGGAGCCATTGTATATCTAAGAGATATTGCTACAATTTCCTTTAAAGAGCAAGAAAAGGAAAGCTATGCGCGCGAGTATTTACAGCCTGTTGTAATGTTAGATGTAAAGAAGCGTGGAGGTGCAAATTTATTAGAAGCTTCCGCTAAAATAGACGCAGTTATTGCAGCGGCCATTGCAAATAAGTTTCCAAAAAACTTAGTCATTTCTAAAACAAACGACCAATCGAATGATACCAAAACCATGGTTTCTGACTTAGAGAACAGTATTATTTTAGGAGTTATTTTAGTGGTTATTGTGTTGTATTTTTTCTTAGGATTTAGAAACGCCTTGTTTGTAGGAATTGCGATTCCGCTATCAATGTTGCTTTCTTTTTCAATTCTAAGCTTTATGGGTGTAACACTCAATACCATGGTGTTGTTTTCATTAGTGATTGCTTTAGGAATGCTGGTAGATAATGCCATTGTAGTGGTAGAAAATGTATACCGTTTAATGGACGAAGGTTATGGAAGAGTGAAGGCAGCAAAATTAGGTGTTGGCGAGGTTGCGATGCCGATCATTGCTTCTACAGCAACAACTTTAGCCGCCTTTGTTCCGCTTATTTTATGGGAAGGAATTATGGGAGAATTCATGAAATGGCTGCCCATTACCTTAATCATTGTATTGAGTTCGTCACTATTTGTCGCTTTGATAATCAACCCAATGTTGATTTCTACGTATATGAAAGTGTCTCCTAAAAAAAAGCATAAAACAACCTTGCTAACACGACTAGAAAATAGGTATGAACGATTTTTGAGTTTTGCCTTGAAAGGGAAAAAGCCTTATCTTTTTATTGCGGGTACTTTTGGTCTACTCGTGCTTTCATTCATTTTAATGTCGGTATTTCCGCCAAAAGTATTGTTTTTCCCAGATACTTCTGCCAAGCAAGTCTTTGTTTTTGTAGAGTATCCTGTAGGAACCGATATTGAACAAACCAATGAAATTTCTAAAAAACTAGAAAAAGATATTGAAAACCATCTCAAGAAATATGAAGAAAACGGAAAAAACTTTTTAATAACCTCTGTTATAGGACAAGTGGGAGAAGGGACTTCAGATCCTTCACACGGACAACAAGGAGGGAAAACGCCGAATAAAGCTAGAATTACAGTAGATTTTGTAAAGTTCCAAGACCGTAGAGGAGTTGATACAGAAAAGGTGCTAAAAGATATTCGTGAAGTGGTGCAAGGACATCCGGGTCTTACCATTGTGGTAGACAAACCTGCCGATGGTCCTCCAGTTGGTGCGGCAATTAATATCGAAGTAAAAGGAGAAGATTATCAAACTGTTTTAAGTACCGCAACCCAATTAAAACAATTTATAAACAACGCAAATGTTGCCGGAATTGAAGAACTAAAACTAGATGTAGACCAAGAAAAACCAGAAATGATCGTCAATGTAGATCGTCAAAAAGCAAGACGACTGGGGCTTTCTTCAGGGCAAATAGGAAGCGTATTGCGTACCGCATTGTACGGAAAAGAAGTGTCTACGTTTAAGGGGTTCGAGAATGATTATCCTATTAATATACGCTTACGAGAAGAAGATCGATATAATAAAGACCTGTTCTTAAATCAAAAAGTAACCTTTAGAAGTCCATCTACAGGAAAAATCAAACAAGTACCTATAAGTGCAGTTGTATCTTCAGAAAACGCCACTACATTTAGTGCTGTAAAACGATTGAATTTAGACCGCGTAGTTACTTTATATTCTAATGTATTGGGTGATTATAATGCCACTGAGGTAAACAATAGCATTAAAAAAGTAGTGCAAGGTTTTGAAACATCTAAAGAGATATCTATCAGTTTTACAGGAGAGCAAGAAGAGCAGGCCGAAGAGTTTGCTTTTTTAAGCAAAGCATTGTTGGTGGCAGTTTTGTTGATTTTCTTAATTATGGTGGCGCAGTTTAACTCAGTCACCACGCCAATTATCATTTCAATCTCAGTAGTGTTGAGCCTTATTGGAGTTTTGTTAGGACTGCTACTCTTTAGAATGGATTTTGTTATTTTAATGACCATGATTGGGGTTATTTCTTTAGCAGGAATTGTGGTAAACAATGCCATTGTATTGATAGATTATATCAATTTAATCATGATAAGAAAACGTAGAGAGCATGAAATGGCTGTGCATACGATGCTTTCAAAACAACAGTTGCTAGAAAGTGTTGTAGAAGGCGGTAAAACTCGTTTACGACCAGTGCTTTTAACAGCCATTACCACTATTTTAGGTCTTTTACCATTGGCTTTGGGAATCAATATTAATTTTAGAACCTTGCTAACGGAATTCAACCCTAACTTTTATATCGGAGGAGAGAATGTTGCCTTTTGGGGGCCTATGGGATGGACGATTGTATTTGGCTTGTCTTTTGCCACTTTTTTAACATTGATTGTGGTGCCAATACTCTTCTATATAACGGCTAATTTCAAAAGAAAATACGCAAAATAAAAACAGTGAATCATATTTAAAAGCGTTGAAAAGATCATTTTCAACGCTTTTTGTATTTTTGAAATCTATGAAGAAAAAAGTATATACCGTTGATGAAATTAAAAGAAAACTAGAAAGGTATTGTGTATACCAAGATCGTTGTCATCAAGAAGTTGAAAGAAAGTTTCGTGAATTCCATGTGATTCCAGCAGCAAAAGAGTTGATTTTCTTACACCTTTTAGAGCATGACTTCTTAAACGAAGAGCGTTTTTCTAAAAGCTATGCAAGAGGTAAATTCTCTATTAAAAAATGGGGAAAACAACGAATTATTAGAGAATTGAAATTCAGAGATATTTCTGAATACAATATCAAAACGGCCTTAAAAGAAATTGATGAAGCTGTTTATTTGAGTACGGTTTATAGCATTACAGAAAAAAGAAATGCACTAATAACGGAAGAGAATAGTTATAAAAGGAGAAAGAAATTAACAGATTTTTTACTGCGAAAAGGCTATGAGTTTGACCTGATTTATGCCACTGTAAAAGCTGTAATAGAAAAAAGCAGATGAGTTTTAAAAACTCATCTGCTTTTTTTATAGTATGGATTCCTGCCTCTACCTGGCAGCAGGTACGGTAGGTAAAACACGAAGAACTATTTCAATATAATTTTTTTAGTCACCTGATTTCCGTCCACAGTTATTTTAGCAAAATACAAGCCTCTGACATAATTCTTCATGTCCAATTCAAAATGATTGCTTAGGTACGAGGTGTTCTGTTGTTCTAAAATTAATTTTCCAGTAACATCAAAAACTGAGATTGAAAATGTACTTCCATATTGCCAGTTGATATTAAAGATACTCGCTGACGGATTTGGATAAATTGACAGTCCTTTAATACTATTGAATTCATCAACGGGTAAAACACCGTCAATAACTAAATCATCAATTAAAACACCTTCTTCATTAACCGCCGCATCAGAGATGAACTTAAATCTAAAAATGATAGAAGTTTCATTAGTAAACGCTGCTAAGTCATAGCTGTAGTCATGTAGTGTTGCGTTAAGTCCTCCCAATGCACTTACATCTTCTCCTTCTCCAGTCCATTGTTTTCCGGGCATAGAGGATTCGCCAGTAGAATTTGTAGTAGCAGAGCTATTATACCAATTGGCATCTGCTGCTGTTCCTAAAATAGACCAGTTTGCTCCAGTGTCTGTAGAATACTGTACCACCATATAATCCCAATCTTGTTCAATATCAAAACTCATTTTAAATTTAAAAACGGGACTTGTTACTAGCGTTAAATTATAACAATTGGTATATAAATAACTCGTTGTAGCGTGAGGGTACAATCCTGTTAACCCTGTTACATAAGCCATGGTTCCTGAAGAAACAGTATTTAATAAGGCTGGAACGGTTCCTTTATTAGGAACTCCTCGTTGCCAAAGATCTGTTGAAGTTGAGGTTTCAACAAGTAGGTCGTCAGTACTTTCTTCAAAGGTATTTGTTGTTGTTGGGGTACTATTAAATTCATTGATTTTAAAGGTCGTAGTTCCTGCGTTATTACTACTGTAGGCATCATCTGTAATTGTTGCCTCTATACGTAAAGTATGATTTCCTTTTGTTGTACTTATAGAAGGAATACTAATTTCAGTAGTTTGATCAGGTGATAATGTACCTGTCCAAGGATAGGTAGTGTCGGTTCCTCCGTCAATAGAATAATTAATGGTAATCGCATTGATAGCCTGTGTTCCTTGATTTTTTACACTAATTTTTGCAGTAACGCTATTCGTACAGGTAAGACTGTTCGTTGGTTCTATAATGGAAAGCAAACGGATATCATTTGCAGGCAACACTCTAGGAATGTCTGAAACAAACACGCCTCTACCAAAAGTTCCTGCAAATAATTTTGCGTCTTCTTCATTGATGTCTAAATCTTTTACGGCAACATTTGGTAAATTGGTATCGTACGTTTCCCATTCAGTAAGATCGTCATTGATAAAATATACTCCTAGTGCTGTTCCTACGTAAATGGTATTATTACCACTTCTTGCATGGTGCTTTACCGTCAATTTATTCTCTGAAGGAAGATTTCCTGTAATGTTTGTAAAAGTTGGGGCTGCATCTAAAATATTGATAGACTTATAGATGGCTCCATTTGTAACAAACCAAGCAATATTAGAGTCATTATTGTTAATTTCAATTCCATTAATGGTACTTCCAGGAAATGAAAGAGTTGTATAAGTTGCGCCGGCATCTGTGCTTCGGGATAGTTTACTTCCCTGGTTGATAAAGATGTTGTTGTCTTCTCTAGGGTCTATTTCTATATTATGCAGCTTGTCACTAGTACGAAAATCAGAAATTTTTACCCACGCATTATTGACCAATTTGTAAAGCTGGGTATACCCTGCGTAGACATCTCCAGTGCTGTTAAGCGCCATGGGAGTTACCCATCGTCCATTACCCTCACCAGAAGGTTTTCCAATACCAGCGTGTTTTGTTTTACCTCCATCTGTGGTTTTGTATAAAGTTCCTCCGTATTGAATAAATCCATAATGCGTATTAGGCTCTGTTGGATGCGCATTGCCTTCCATACCATCTCCTCCATGCCAATTACGCCATTTGTTTTCATTATATGCCATTCCTCCATTGTCTTGTATTCCACCTACAATATTGTTAGAATTTTTTGGAGAAACAGAGATTTTATAAAATTGACTAATTCCCAAGGTGTTTGTCAGGTCTGTAAAGTTGACTCCTTCATTGGTAGAAACATAAATACCTCCATCGGTACCTGCAAAAAATTTTCCATCGATAAAACGTAAAAAATGAATGTCTGCATGGGTAAAAGAATCGGAATCTGGAAGTCTCCAGTCAGTTAGTTTTGAAAAACTACTCCCTCCATTTGTTGACTTATAAATGTCCAATACACCTACATATACAATGTTTTTATCATTTGAAGATACTGTTAAGGCCAAATCATACCATGCTTGTGTAGAGCCATTAAAAATATCGCCAATTACTGGTGTTTTTGAGAAAGAAGTCCCGCTATCTGTTGATTTGTAAATTCCATTAAAAACATTTCCGCTTCCTGCGCTTACAATATAAATATAATCAGCATCTGCAGGGGTTACATCAAAAGTTAATCTTGTAGAGCTTATCAATCCTGGAAGGCTCACGGTTGCATAGGTTTCTCCAGAATCTGTAGATTTGTAGAACGTAGAGCTTGTTACAGCATACCAAGTAGTTGCATCGCCTGGCTTCATTTTTAAATCGAGAATATTGGCAGACAACTTTTGAGTCCAGTTTGTCCCTCCATCAGTAGTTTTGTAGATTCCTAAACTTGTGGCTACTGTAACGGTTTCAGGATTGTTAGGGTCAATGTATATCTCATTCATGGAATTCGCAGATAGCGTTCCAGTCGTATTCCAAGTTGTTCCTCCGTCTGTAGATTTCATCACGCCAACGGCATATGAATCTCCAGCATCATCATCACCAGTGGCAATATATATGATATCAGAATTTGTAGGGTGTATTGCAATTCCAGAAACGCCAATTTGTGGCAAATAATCTGATAAAGGTGTCCAGTTGATTCCTGCATCTGTAGATTTCCAAATTCCGCCAGCAGGAGCACCAACATAATAGGTGTTCGAATTGCTTGGGTCTACTGCAATGGCATTGATCCGCCCTTGTCCAGAAGATTTTAAGGTACTAGAAGAATAGGTGTTTGAGCTAGAAGTAGGTCCTATCGGAGCCCAATTGCTATTATCTACCAGTGTGCTTGTGGTATTCATGGTGTTCTTTTCTTCCCAAGCCTTCCAAAGGTCAGCTGCTGGAGCAATGGTTCCATCTGATTTTGTGTAAAAACTCCAATGGTATTTCCATCTTTCAAAAGGTTTCAATCCACTTCCTTTTTTAAATCGATCAATGGTACCGAAATATTTTTCTGCGGATGTAGAAATGTCATTTAAAGTCACTTTTCCTTTTTTCTTTAAAGTGCTTTCTTTCATCCATGGGGCATTTTCTTGAAATGCTTGTGAAAAAAGACTTAAAGGGAGTAATAATAATAGTATAAATTTTAATGTTCTCATTTATGAGGCTTTATTTTGAATTATAATTATTTTTGTTT